>Ga0194132_10009988_pt1 | contig 12831 bp, 11 predicted proteins | sample TA2KigOf80mmetaG_FD_148612 | JGI IMG/M metagenome (GOLD analysis project Ga0194132, IMG submission 148612) | Freshwater microbial communities from Lake Tanganyika, Tanzania - TA2015054 Kigoma Offshore 80m | ecosystem: Environmental > Aquatic > Freshwater > Lake | place: Tanzania: Lake... | reverse complement strand
TGCGGCGGATGCTACAACGGCGGCGATGCCAAGTCTGAGAAACCTGCGGCGTGTGATCGGACGAAGCATGGGGGGGTCCGTTTACCGGATGTTTGGTGGCGGCGCGACCGCTATCAAAACAGGGGGGGGTTACACCGGCAGATCGACCGGTTTTCCGGTTTTAGCCGACTCGTAGGCGGCCAGCGCGATTTCCACCACGGCGCGTCCGTCGCGTCCGGTCACCGGTGGGGCCACCTTGTGGCAAATGGCATCGATAAATCCGCGTAATTCGGCCTGCACCGGTTCTTCGACCACGATTTCGGAGAGGGGCAAAAAGACGGCCTCCTCGCCAAACCTGGCGTGACGGATGCCTGCGTTTTCACCCCAAATGCTCGCAAAATGCAGCGAGCCTTCGGAGCCGTCGAGCCGCCCCCCGTATTCACCCACCGTAGAGGCGTTGGAAGAGTGTAGAAGACCGAGCGCGCCGTTTTCGAATTCGAGGATGACAAGCATGATGTCTTCGAAGTCGGTCTGTTTTTCGCGGAATTGGCCTCCTTGTGCCGTGACGCGCTTTACGTCGCCACACACCCACCGCATAAAGTCGATTTCGTGGGCGTTTACTTCCATGAGCGTGCCGCCCGACTTGGCGCGTTCAAGCCGCCACTTCTGCGCCCATACACCGCTCCATCCGCCGCCAAGACGACGTACGGTCATACAGGTAGGCGTGCCGATACGGCCTTCGACAACCATTCGTTTTATTTGTGAATGAACACCGTGAAACCGGCATACGTGCCCTACGCCGAGGATGCGCCGGTTGGCGTCGCAGGCCGCGATCATGGCGTCACAGGCGGCCAGGCTTACGGCCATAGGCTTTTCGGAGAAAACGTGTTTCCCGGCCTGCGCGGCGGCAACGGCAGGCGCTTCGTGAAGAAAACCGGGCACCGCGATCAGGACAGCCTGTACGTCCTCACGTTCCAACATGCGATGATAATCCGAGAAGGCAATGGCTCCGAGTTCGGCGGCGGCCTGTTTGGCCATCTCCTCATTTACATCGCACACGGTCTTTACCACCGCATGTTCCAACCGGTTGCAGGCTACGGCAAGGGCCTTGCCCATTACCCCGCACCCGATCACCCCTACCCCGATCTTTTCCATATCGTCTCCTTGCGCATAGCTACATTTCTTCGATCTCAAGGCTGACGCCGTACGCCTGTTCGAAAAGATCGGCGTGAAGCAATGCCTCCCATATTTCCACCGACGCCGCGCCGGGTGTTCGCGGGATGACCATCAAAAACGCACGTTTTCCTTCCAGATGTATCCGGACGTCCCTGACAGTCTGCGCGCGGCTTCGGTCTAAAAATTCGGCCAAACGCAACAACGCCGCCAACTTTGCGATACGAGGCCCGTCATCTTTTCTGAGCAGAACGGCATACGGGAAATCCGACGGTTGTCCTTTTCGATGATACCGGCATTGTTCGGCGATCAGGATCGTTTCTCGATGCGAGTATCCGGGCAGGCCGGCGCTGAGGATGATATAAGCCGAATGTTTGTGGTGGTCGTAATAATCGACGACGGTTCCGATGTCATGAAGCATGGCGGCGGCCCACAGATACTCGCGTTCCGCTTCGCCGTATCCGTGTGCCTGCTTGAGCTGGTCAAACAGCGAAAGTGCCAGATGCGCCACATGCTCGGTGTGTGCGGCCTCATAGCCGTACATGCGCGCCACGTTGAGTACGCTAAACCGACGTAGTGCACCCGGGGACGGGGCGGGATGTCCTTTGAAAAAGATTTCGTAAAACAGCCCTTCGCGTAGCCCCTGACCGCTGATACGCAGGGTGGAAGCGCGCGCGCGGCGCATCGCGCCCTCGATGACCATCGCGCCGGCAAAGATGATATCGGCGCGGTCTTCCAATAAACCTGGCAAATGTTGAGTGCGTTGCGATATGGGTGTGGTTTCGAGTCGTCTGACGATATTTTCGAGCCGTCTGAGTCGGATTTCGTATCCGTTGATCAGCCCGAAAGGATAGCCCCTCAGATAGCGGTCGATACGGGCAAGCTGACGCATGGTTCCGCCAAGTCCAACCAGTACGCCTCCTTTGCGTAACCGCATCCAGTCGATATTATCGAAGGCCGCCGCGACGGTCTCGCGGAGCCGAGCCACATCGGTAGACGGGGGGAGTTCGCCCGGGAGATAGGCTTCGGTTGTGCGGACCGCGCCAAAAGGGAGCGTGGTTCCTTTGACAAACCGATTTGCTTCGATACGGCTGATTTCGATGCTCCCGCCGCCTACGTCCATCACCAGACCGTCGGACAATCCTACGCTGTGCAGAACGCCCAAAGCGCCGTAATACGCTTCCTCTTCGCCGGTCAATACACGAAAGGAAAGCCCCGTGCTTTTTCGGATGGCGGCCAGAAACTCTTCGCCGTTCGAAGCGTCGCGCACCGCGGCCGTCGCCACCGGAACGATACGGCGTATGCCCTGTGCGCGGCAGAAGGCCCGAAACATCTGGAGCGTGTCGAATGCGCGAATGACGGCCGCGGCATGAAGACGCCCCGACTCGGCCATCCCTTCGCCGAGCCGCACACGCCGGCTTACCTCATCGGTGATTTTGAACACCTGACCGGGCGTGTATTGGGCAACCATCAGTCGGGCCGAGTTGGAGCCGAGATCAATGATAGCGATTCGTTTTTCGAGCGGTGTAAAAGAATACATAGCCCGTCATACCACCCGTGTGATCAAGGGTCTGTTTTCCAGCCCTGCCAGCAGATTGTCCGCCGAACGCCGGGCCATGGCCATACGCGTTTGTGTCGTGGCACTGCCCAGATGCGGCGCGATGACTACGTTATCGAGTCCAAGAAGCGGATGGTTGCGCGGCAGGGGTTCCGGTTCGGTCACGTCGATCGCCGCGCCCGCGATCCACTGGTTTTGCAGCGCTTCGACCAGTGCGTCGTGGTCTACGACACCGCCCCGCGCGAGATTGACGAGGATGGCGGTCGGTTTCATGCGCCGCAACGCCTTTCGGTCGATCAGATGGCGCGTTTCAGATGTCAGGGGACAGTTGAGCGTGACAAAATCGGCGCGTTCGAGCAGTTCGTCGAGCGACACGTAGGCGGCGTGGTAACGCGCGTCGTCGGGGTCGCGGCGGCGGTTGTGGTACAGAATGGTCATGTCGAATCCGGATGCGCGCCGTGCCACTTGTTTACCGATGCTACCCATACCGACGATGCCGATCGTGCTGCCATGAATTTCGGCCCCGTGTAGTATGCTGGGATCGTAATGCGTAAACGCCGCGCTTCGGGCATAACGATCCCCGGTGACGACGTTTCTGGCGGCTGCCATGAGCAAGGCAAACGTCATGTCGGCGGTAGCCCCGTCCAGTAGACGGGGTGTGTTTCCGACCGGAATGCCACGCGTTTTTGCCGCTTCAAGATCTATATGGTCTACCCCGACGCCAAAATTGCTGATGATTCTGAGTCCCGGCGTCCGGTCCATGATAGCCGCGTCCACACGCCGATGGCCGTAGGTAAACAGCCCTACCACCCGCACATACCGGTCGTCGTCCAGCGTCATGTCGCTCCAGAGATGCAGGGTACAGGCAGGGGTGAGCATATCGGACAGGTTTTCCGGCAACGGTTCGTCGATCAGTACTTGAAAGGACATATTATCTGACTCCGGCTTCGTCTATGATCAGTACGCCCCGATCGGCGTCGAGTGTGGCCATGACCCCGATCGGCAGGGTGGCCTTGTAGGTTCCGTGTCCGATACAGTGTCCCGAAACCATGGGCACACCCAACGGAACCAGCAGGTCTTCTATAATCTCTTCCAGATGAAAGTTACCATACGGAAACGCGGGATGATGCGGCGGGCTTTCGCAGGCGATGCACTCGCCGACGACGATGCCGGCCACGTGGTCCAATTTGCCAGCCAGCAAAAGCTGCGTCAGCATCCGGTCGATACGATGGGGTTCTTCTCCGATATCTTCAAAAAAAAAGATAGCACCGTTTAGATCGACTTCGTAGGGCGTGCCAATCGTGGCGGTCAACAGCGAAAGCGTTCCGCCGATCAGCGTACCGGAGGCGCGTCCGGAGACGAGCGTCTGCACTGGCTGGGCATCTGACGGGTTGACGATTTCACCGGGGGGGGTGGTGTGCATAACGGCTTTTTCGAAGCGCTCACGGTTGTAAGCGTTGAAATGCTTGCCCATCTCGGACGCCACCATAGGCCCCCAGAAGGTGATCAGCCCGGCGGTCCGGTAAAAGGCAAGATGGAGTGTGGTGATGTCGCTGTATCCCACAAATACTTTGGGGTTGGCTTTTATGACGTCAAAATTCAACGTCGACAGCAGACGGGCGCATCCATAACCGCCACGCACACACACGATGCCGTCGATTTCGGGATCGAGAAACGCGGCTTCAAGATCGGCTTGGCGGTCCGTGTCGGTTCCGGCCAGATACCCGTACCGGTCGGCAAGGTGTACGCCGGTTTTGACGCGAAACCCCATTTGTTGGAGTTCTCGGATGCCTCGGCGCACCGTGGAGGGTTGTGTCGGACGGCTGGCGGGTGCAACGACGCCGAGGGTGTCGCCGGGGTTGAGCGCTTTGGGTTTGAGAGGGTTCATGTAGATTCCGACGGACGGGTTGAGGGAAAACGGTCGCAAGGAATATAGTTTTTCGAGAGATGGTCGTCAATAAGCTTGCAAGACGCGATTTTTCACGCAATTTTTGATTGCACGATACCGGTATCCAACCTATATTTACGTCGGCGTTTTCGACAAGAAGTTCGAGCGCTTGGAGATATGCCTTGAACCATCCCCTCGACAAGTTTTTGAACATGGCTTGGACAAGCATTCCGGGGGTGTCGCGGGTCTGGCGGCAACCGCTGAGAAGGGTGCGCTCGCTGTAGTATTTCAACCGGTCAAACGAAAGGGTCTTTATGTCCAAAACCGCAGAGATACCGCTGAAGCTGAAAGGCATGGGGCAGACGCGCCGGCGAGACACCTGGTGGATTCAACCGCTGGCTGTCTTCTGTGGGTTGTCTGCCTTTATCGTTTATTCGACATGGGCGGCGTTTCAGGGGGATTTTTACTCTTGGGGCCCGTATCTTTCTCCGTTTTATTCGCCCGAAATTTTTGGTAGTTCTCCGCACAGCCTGTTTGGCGCACGTCCCGACTGGTGGCCGTCGGCGTTGCCTTTTTCTCCGGCGTTTCTGATTCTTTGGGCTCCCGCCGGTTTCCGACTTACCTGTTATTATTATCGAGGCGCGTACTACAAAGCCTTCTGGGCGGACCCGCCGTCGTGCGCGGTTTCCGAACCGCGTTCCCGGTATCGCGGTGAGCAGTCGTTTCCGCTTATCATGCAGAATATCCACCGGTACTTTATGTATGTGGCAATCGCTATTATCGGCTTTTTGGGATACGACGCATGGGTGGGGTTCTGGTTTCCCAACGACGCGGGTGGTTCCGACTTTGGCATCGGTGTCGGTTCCATCGTACTGCTTTTGAACGTGGTCTTTCTCGGTGCGTACACCTTTAGTTGTCATTCCTTGCGGCACATTGCCGGCGGATCGTTGAACCTGCTCTCCAAAGCGCCGGTTCGTCACGCCGCCTATCAATGTGTAAGCTGTCTAAACCGTAAACACATGCTCTATGCGTGGATCAGTCTGGTATGGGTCGGATTTACCGACGCATATATCCGGCTGGTGGCCATGGGCGTCTGGACGGATGTGAGAATATTCTGATGAGCGACTATCTTCAGCACGAACACGATGTTTTGGTAATCGGCGCCGGCGGAGCCGGTCTTCGGGCCGCCATCGAAGCGTCTGCGGCGGGAGTATCGGTAGGCCTTGTGTGCAAGTCGCTTTTAGGCAAGGCGCACACCGTCATGGCCGAAGGTGGCGTCGCCGCGGCGCTGGCCAATGTGGACGAGCGCGACGGCTGGTCGGTGCATTTTGCCGACACGATGCGCGGCGGTCAGTATTTGAACAATTGGCGCATGGCCGAACTGCACGCCAAAGAAGCGCCGGACCGCGTCCGTGAACTGGAAGCCTGGGGCGCGCTGTTCGACCGTACGGCGGACGGACGCATATTGCAACGCAACTTTGGTGGACACAAATATCCGCGTCTTGCCCATGTGGGAGACCGCACCGGTCTGGAGATGATCCGGACGCTTCAGGATCACGGCATCCATCAGGGCGTTGAAGTGTATATGGAACACACGGTCAGTGCGTTGCTCAAAGACGGAGACCGGGTAGTCGGCACGTTTGGCTACGACCGTGAACGGGGCCGGTTCCGCGTGTTTCGCGCCAAAGCAGTAGTGCTGGCGACCGGCGGCATCGGAAGAGCCTTCAAGATCACCAGCAACAGTTGGGAATACACCGGGGACGGTCATAGCCTCGCCTATCACGCGGGTGCCGACCTGATGGACATGGAGTTTGTCCAGTTTCACCCGACCGGCATGGTGTGGCCGCCGAGCGTGCGAGGCATCCTGGTCACCGAAGGGGTACGGGGCGAAGGCGGCATTCTGGTCAACACCGAGGGGCGGCGGTTTATGTTTGACGATATTCCCCCGTTGTATGTCAATCAGACCGCCGACAACCCCGAAGAGGGGTGGCGCTACACGCAAGGTGACAAAAACGCCCGAAGACCGCCCGAACTGCTTACCCGCGACCACGTCGCCCGGTGCATTATGCGCGAAATCCGCGAAGGTCGTGGCTCCCCGCACGGCGGCGTGTTTCTCGACATCTCTTGGATAAAGGAACGCATCCCCAACGCCGAGGAATATATCAAGCGCAAACTGCCCAGTATGTATCACCAGTTCAAGCAACTGGCAGATATAGACATCACAAAGGAAGCCATGGAAGTGGGACCTACGACCCACTATGTCATGGGTGGCATCCGTGTGGACGCCGATTCGCAGATGTCCACCGTGCCGGGGCTGTTTGCCGCAGGCGAATGCGGGGCAGGCTTGAACGGAGCCAATCGGCTCGGCGGCAACTCGCTGTCCGACCTTCTGGTCTTTGGTCAGCGCGCCGGACAGTTTGCCGCACAGTTTGCCAAAGAAAATTCGTACGGTCGTATCGACGAAGACCAGATCAAGACCGCCGCCGCCGAAGCACTCGCTCCGTTCGACCGTCCGGCGACCCCTGAAAACCCTTTCAATATCCAACAGCAACTTCAGGACCGGATGCAAGCACTGGTGGGTATCGTACGGGTAGAAGCGGAGATGCAGGAAGCGCTCGGTGTCATTGACGGTCTGAACGCGCGCGCAGAAAAAGTATCGGTAGACGGAAACCGAGAATACAATCCGGGCTGGCACACGGCGCTCGATCTCAAAAATCTGCTGACCGTGTCGGAGGCGGTAGCGCGTGCCGCCATAGAGCGCAAAGAAAGCCGCGGTGCACATTTCCGCGACGACTATCCCAACAAGGACGAGGAATGCGGTAAGTTCAACGTCGTACTGCGCAAAAACGCGGAAGGTACGATGGAAGTCGTCCGCGTGCCGTTGACACCCCTGCGCGAAGACTTGGCGCAGATCATTGCGGAGAACAAGTGATGGGAGCGACCACCTTCCGCATCTGGCGGGGCAACGATCAGAGCGGGGAATTCAAAGAGTATACGACGCAAACCGAAGAGGGGATGGTCGTCTTGGATGCCGTACACCAGATTCAGGCGGAATCGGCCCCCGATTTGGCGGTACGTTGGAACTGCAAGGCCGGGAAATGCGGTTCATGTTCTGCCGAGGTAAACGGCAAACCACGTCTTATGTGCATGACACGTATGAGCGACATGCCCGAAGGCGAGGCCATCACGATCGAACCGATAAAAGCATTCCCGACCATACGTGACCTTGTGACCGACGTCTCTTGGAATTTTGAGGCTAAAAAAGCCATCAAAAAATTCAAGCCGCGTCCACCCGACAACGCCGACGGTACGTGGCTTATGGATCAGACCGACATCGACCGGGTGCAGGAATTCCGCAAGTGCATCGAGTGCTTTCTGTGTCAGGACGTCTGTCACGTACTCCGCGAACACGACCTGCACGAAGAGTTTATCGGTCCTCGTCTGCTCGTGTACACCGCTGCGCTCGAAATGCACCCGCTCGACACGGAAGATCGGTTGCCGGACCTCAAGGAGAAACAGGGCATCGGCTATTGCAACATCACCAAATGTTGCACCAAAGTGTGCCCCGAACACATCACCATCACCGACAATGCGATCATCCCGCTCAAAGAGCGCGTGGTGGACCGATACTACGATCCTATAAATAAGTTGTTCAAAATCTTTGGCAAGGATTGACGGCTCGCTTCCGTATGACTCACTGCATCACGCTCCCCGAAACCCCGACCCGCCTCGCAGCCTCCGCAGACGGGTCTCTTTTTTTCGTCTACACGGACCGGACCCTTCGGTGGGATGGGACGACGCTTGCTGCCTCTCCACAGCACATAGCGCCGGAGCCACGGTCTGTTTCCGATCACTACGGAAATCACTGGCGTATCGCGCCGGGCGAGACAGTCCTGCAGGTGCGTCCTGTTGGGACGGGCGCATGGCAAGATGCGCCTCCCGGTCCTTTCCCAAAAGCCGACGGTTTTGCGGTCGACGAAAACGGTTTTGTATGGGTTTTGGGTGAAGGATGTCTGTTCCGTTTTCATCCGCGCAAAAACGACTTTACCTGGCGCGTTTTACCACGAACCGGTCTTTTTTCCGATGACGCCACGGCGCTGGCACGCGGCCCCGACGGTCGGGTTATGGCGGGTTTTGCGTCGGGGCGGATCGCTGTGCTCGATCTGACAGCGGACGGAACACCCGTCGTCTCGGAGGTGGAGACGGACTCGCCCCTCGATGCGCCGATCGAACTGCTTTTTACGGGACGACAAGGCCATATCTGGGCGGTCGCCGGTCGGCATCTCTATGTTCACGCACCGGAGTCGGACGCATGGCAATGCTACTGGCATGAGACGACGCGCCTCTCGGCAGGAAACCACGACATCTTTGCCACAGCACTCGATGGAAAGTTGTACATAGCGGGCGGGCTTACCTCGGAATACGGCTTTCCCGCCGCTACCCACGTTTTTGACGAAGTATTTGTCTTTGACCCAGCGCCTCAGACATGGACAATCGTCGGGCGCATGCCGTTTCCTCGGTGTTACAATGGCATCGCCGTGCTCGGCGAACGCATCTGGATCGTCGGCGGGGCGGCCAACCTGCGTGAGCCGGACAACCCCGACGGGCCACGCGAACCGCTGGCCGATGTCGTTGTATTCGACCCGGCTACCAAAACCTGTACGCCGGGGCCACGCCTGCACACCGCCCGTATCGAACCGGTCGTGCTGACGCTTGGTGATCGCATATACGCCATAGGGGGCGCAGATCCGGACAATACGACGCTCGATTCGGTAGAAAGTATCGGAGAAGGAGAAACAACATGGCGGCAGGAACGGCGGCTACCGGTTCCGATGCGACAGTTTGCCGGATGTACGCTGGATGACGTCGCCTATGTCGCCGGAAAGGAAGGATTTTTTGCGTACACACCTGCGCAGGGGATATGGTATCCGTTGCCATATCCTGCCGAACTGCCGCAGGCCCCGCTCATGGCCACCCATCAAGGTGAGATATGGGTAATGGGCGGGTATCTATCAAAAAAAATATACCGATACACACCGGAAACACGCACCTGGCGTTCAGGCCCCGATCTGCCCGGCCCGCGGTCGTGGGGCGCGGCATGGTCGCTCGACGGACGGCTATACGTCATAGGCGGCGCGCACTATGTAGAGACGCACCGCCTATTTACCTTTGACGATCAGGTATTTGTGTGGATCGAAGATTCTTCCGATATGAATCCCACGGATCAGTGATACCTTTTTAGGTGTTCTATCGCCGTTTTGACCTTGTCCGCCACCGAGGCGGGCACACGTGGGTTGAAAAGACCTCCCTCGCCGGGTTCTACGTCGTCCCACCCCCCAAGTATCATGGCTTCGACCACCGCTGAATAGTTGTACTGGCGGTCGTTCATAAACCGCAGTTCCTCCAGCGCGGCGACCTCCGCTTCGATACGACGCGAGGTCTCGTAGTCGTGGGCACGCTGGGCATTGTTGATCGCATCCGAAGCACGGGCCGCCACGATCGCAATACCCGACGTATGGCCCTTTGCGCCCAACTCGGCGGCACGTGTACAGCGATCCCCGATCCCCCACATGACGATCCCCGTGTCCCCGACCCCCTCGATCAGCGGTAAAACATCCTCCTCCGACGTCCCTACCTTGACGCCGACAAAGTACTCGGACTCGTTGATCAAGCGGATAAACGTCTTTATATGGCTTTTCGTACGTAAATACAGCAAAAACCGGGTTCCGAACTCCCGTCCCAGCCGATCGCCCGTCTCCAGATACGCTCGGTACATCCCCTCCGGATCGGCCACGCCGGTAAGCGGCATGATCAGATAGACATCGGGCGGGCGGGCCAGTTGGGCCTGAGCGGCGATCAACGACTCGGCGGTCGCCCACGGATTGGGGACGATGCCGGACATGAGAAGACCATCTTTTCCCATCTCTCTGCCAGCCATCTCGATCAATCGCAACTGTTCGTCGGGCGTGAAATGGTGGATCAGACTGGTTCCCGCAATGGCGATCACCCGTTTGCGTCCCCTGTCCAGCGCGTTGGTATGCATCAGGTAACGGATGTTTTTCGCATGCCCCTCGTAATCGATGCGTCCGTTGCGAAACGGTACGATCGGAATGGCCGTGACCGAATTGAGCGCATCGTAGAACTGAGGTAGATCCATCGTCGTGCCCTTTCGGTGTTAGCGCGAAGCCCAGAGAAGCCCTCGGCGGACCAGTTCGCGCGCTTCCGGTACGTCGAAATCGCTTGCCCGGTGTCCGAGGGTGCAGTGAAACACCTTGCCATTGCCCCAGCGTCTGCGCCAGACGACCGGCATGACGCATCCTTCGATCCACGGCGCGTGTTCTCCGGTAAATGTGGTCGTCACCAGTACCTCGTTGGACGGATCGACGTGCATGTAGTACTGTTCCGAGTTCATCCGAAAGTCTTTAAGCCCGCTGGTAACGGGATCGTCTCGGTTGACGATGTGGACCGTATAATCGATGATGCCGCCCGGATGCGCCACCCACTGGCCGCCTACCATAAAATGATAGCTTGTATTGTTGCGAAACGAGTCCGCCTGTCCGCCGTGCCACCCGCCAAATCCCACCCCGCTGGCAACGGCGTCGAGCAACCCCTTTTCCTGTTCTCCCGTGATCGTACCCATGGTTACGGTCTGGACGATCAGATCGTACTCGGTCATACGATCCTTATCCAGATAGGCGTCGAGTGTATCGCACTGTGTAATTTCGTACCCTTCTTTTTCGAGAAGGGGAACAAAGATATCCTGGGTCTGTTTGGGTTCGTGACCGGCCCATCCGCCCCAGACAAACAATGCTTTTTTCATGATCGCTTTCTCCTTTATGCTTCCGGCATGTGGAGTCCGCCATACGGATACACGGCTACCGTGGCGGGTATGGTCCGTCCTTTTTCCAGCAGACTCCGCGCTTCCTCCCATGTTTTGACAAAATATATGTGATCGCCCTTGTAATTGTCACGATCGTAGCGGGTGGGATACGGCGTTACAAAAATGATGCGTCCGGCTTCACCCACCTGAAAATGCCGTCCGGGATTCCATCCATGCCCGCCGTAATCCGTGCCAAAACGCCCTAACAGATAGTGGGTATGCGAAATACCGGTGGCGCTGTGCGAAACGATCACGATGTCGCCCCCCGGTTTTACCGATTTTACGGCAACCCACAGTCCGCAGAGCGGCTGGTCTTCCTTGGGATAGGTATTGAGCACCACGACATCGGACGGCGGTGCGACCGGCGTAACATAGTGGGTACGTCCAAACGCCGAGGCATTGCGGTGGGTCTGTATAAAATCGCCGACAAACAGTTTTGTCGCCTGACGCCGATTGTTCTGAATCAGGTCTATTTTTATATCCAACCCGGCCAACCGCGCCGCCTCTTCGAGATTGACCCGGTATGGGGGGATGCCTTCGACGACACGCGGATCCTGCGGACGATCCTTGATCCGCTGATAAAACGTCACATGAAAATCGGTAATCGTCTCTATACCCGAAATACCGGGCAAGATGATCTTGCCCCCGCCGTTGTGTACCCACTGACCAAAATAAGGCATCACCCCGCCGATACCGATCTTGAGATCGCACGACGCCACTTCCCGGTTGATGTATACGGGTGTTTCGAAAGAGGTGGTTCCGACGTGGACGACATTATCGTAGATATTGTGGTTGTACACCGGGTATCGCTCTACGATGTCCTCGCCAAGTTTTTTGCAGAACTCCTCGCGGGTCATGGGTGCGTGGGTTCCGATGGCGGCGACAAAGCGAATCTGGTCATCGGAGAGACCGGCGCGGTGGAGTTCGTCAAGCACGAAAGGAACTACCCGATAGGTGGGGGTGGACCGTATCAGATCATCAAAAAGGATGACCGCTTGTTTTTTCCCGATCGCCATTTTGTTCAATGGTGGCGTACCGTAGGGCTGTTCCAGCCCGTGGCAGATTTCCGCATCGGTGATTTCGGGCGCGTCGTGACCTTTCATCCGACATTCGGTAATCTGCCATGTGTCCGGGAAGTCGAGAGGCAGCGTGGTATTTGCACCCCAGCAGGCGATGGGGATGGTAACACGGTTTCGGTTCATCTAAAAACCCCATAAAGGTTGAAAAGCCAGATGACAGCAATTGTAGGTCAGTCAAGTGACAGCAATTGTAGGTCAGTCTCCTTGAGGTATATTAGCAGAAAACTGTCCACAAGGAGGCTCTGATGAGCAAAAAACCAACCAGGAAGAACGC
>Ga0194132_10009987_pt1 | contig 12832 bp, 11 predicted proteins | sample TA2KigOf80mmetaG_FD_148612 | JGI IMG/M metagenome (GOLD analysis project Ga0194132, IMG submission 148612) | Freshwater microbial communities from Lake Tanganyika, Tanzania - TA2015054 Kigoma Offshore 80m | ecosystem: Environmental > Aquatic > Freshwater > Lake | place: Tanzania: Lake... | reverse complement strand
CATCACCAATATCCTCAAGTGCCGACCGCCCGATAATCGTGATCCGCGTCCCGAAGAAGTCAGCGCATGCCTGCCGTACCTGCATCGACAGGTGGCCTTGTTGCGGCCGCAGATCATTTTGGCCTTTGGGCGTGTAGCCGCGCAGAGCCTGCTTGGTACCGACTCGACGCTCGGCAAGTTGCGCCGCAGCGTGCATCACTTCGGAGCGCTCAACACCCCGGTCGTGGTCACGTATCATCCGGCCTATCTGCTGCGCAGCCCTGGCGAAAAGCGCAAAGCTTGGGAAGATCTCAAGTTCGCCCGCCGGGTGTTCGCTGAGCTGCCTCCCGCAGTCTGAGTCACATGGCCACTCTGCCCAAAGATTTATGGATTCCGCAGCTCGCCTTCCGGCGCATGGCCGAGGACGATGTCCCGGCGGTGATCGCCGCCGAGCGCGCGGGCTACACATTTCCTTGGAGCGAAGGGATTTTCCGCGACTGTCTGCGTGCGGGATATGTCTGTCGGGTCGCCGAACTCGATCAGTCACTGGTCGGCTACGGCATTCTCAGTGTGGGCGCGGGCGAGGCGCATGTGCTCAATCTTTGTGTGCGTCCTGAATACCGCTGCCGCGGCTTGGGGCGCCGCCTGCTGCAGCATCTCATCGATTTGTCGCGAGCTGCTGCCGCGCAGGATCTGTTCCTCGAAGTGCGTCCGAGTAATCTCGCGGCCGTTCGTCTCTATCAGGCGATGGGCTTGCAGCAGGTGGGTGTACGTCGCGGCTATTACCAGGCAGAACACTGCCGCGAAGACGCAGTCGTGATGCGCCTCACCCTCAATGGCTGAAAAATAACGGGCTTTTCATGAAACTCGGCGACGAAGTCGCGCAACGGCGCACATTCGCAATCATTTCCCACCCTGACGCGGGCAAGACCACGCTCACCGAAAAGCTGCTGCTGTTCGGCGGTGCGATCCAGCTCGCAGGCACGGTCAAAGGTCGGAAAGCCGCGCGACACGCCACCTCCGACTGGATGCGTCTCGAGCAGCAGCGCGGCATTTCCGTCACCTCGTCGGTGATGCAGTTTCCGTATAACGACTGCATCGTCAATTTGCTCGACACCCCGGGCCACGAGGATTTCTCCGAAGATACTTACCGCACGCTGACGGCGGTCGACTCGGCGCTGATGGTGATCGACTGCGCAAAAGGGGTCGAGGAGCGAACGATCAAGCTCATGGAAGTCTGCCGGCTGCGCGATACGCCGATCATGACGTTCATCAACAAGCTCGATCGCGACGGCAGAGCGCCGATCGAATTGCTCGACGAGATCGAGAAAGTGCTGGGGATCGCGACCGCGCCGGTCACCTGGCCGATCGGCATGGGACGCGAGCTCAAGGGCATTTATCACCTGGTTGAAGATCGCATTTATGTCTACGAGGCCGGCGAGCGTGGACGCCTCGGCGAGAACGTGGTGATCGAGGGCTTGCATAGCGCGGCGGGTCGCGAGCTGCTCGGTGATCAGGCCGAGGCTTTCGATGAGGAGATCGAGCTCGTGCGCGGTGCCACGGGGGAATTCAGTCTCGAGCGCTACCGAGCCGGTAAGCAGACGCCCGTATTCTTTGGCTCGGCGATTGCCAATTTTGGTGTCGAAGAACTTTTGAAGGCGTTCACGCAGCACGCGCCGGGGCCCTTGTCGCGGCCGACTCGCCAGCGCGAGGTGGCGCCCACCGAAGAAAAGCTGACCGGCTTCGTGTTCAAGATTCAGGCGAACATGGATCCCGCGCATCGCGATCGGATCGCCTTTCTGCGTCTGTGCTCAGGCAAGTACAGTCGTGGCATGAAGCTGCATCATGTGCGACTCGACAAAGATGTACGCATTGCCGATGCGCTTACCTTTCTGGCTTCCGATCGCTCGGCCGCCGAAGACGCCTACGCTGGGGACATCATCGGCCTGCACAATCACGGCACGATCAACATCGGTGACACCTTCTCCGAAGGCGAAGAGCTTGGCTTCACGGGGATCCCCAATTTCGCACCAGAGCTTTTTCGGCGCGCCGTGCTATGCGATCCGCTCAAGATGAAAGCCCTCGGCAAGGGGCTGGGACAGCTCTGCGAAGAGGGCGCCACGCAGCTGTTTCGGCCACTGCGCAACAACGACATGATTCTGGGCGCAGTCGGGCAGCTGCAGTTCGAGGTGGTCGCGTTCCGTTTGGCCGACGAATACGCCGTGCAGTGCAGCTTCGAGCCCATCAGCGTGCACACGGCGCGCTGGATGTATTGCAGCGACGAACGCAAGCTTGCCGAGTTTCGCAGCAAGGCCTATGACAACCTCGCGGTGGATCACAGCGGAGCGCTCGTATATCTTGCGCCCTCGAGGGTCAATCTCGGTCTGACGATCGAGCGCTGGCCAGAGATCACGTTCCGCGAAACTCGAGAACAAGCCAACTAAGCGGGGACCGGCCCATCGACACCCAGAGTCCATACAAGCGTCGCGAAACGATTTCCTGGGCGCTTTACGACTGGGCTAACTCCGCCTTTGCAACGACCGTGCTCGCCGGTTTTTTTCCGGTGTTCTTTCAAAAATTCTGGAGCACGGGAGTCGACCCCACGGTCAGCACCTCAAGGCTCGGCTTCGCCAATGGTCTCGCGGGGTTGTTGGTCGCCGTGCTCGCACCCATCCTCGGCACCATTGCTGACCGTACCGCGGGCCGCAAGCGGCAGCTCGTGATCTGGACCACAGTGGGGGTCATCGGCACGGCGGCACTCGGTTTCATTGGGCAGGGCGAATGGTGGTGGGCGGCCGCCTGTTTCATGATGGGCTGCATCGGCTTCAACGCCGGTAACATCTTCAACGATTCTTTGCTGCTCGATGTGGCCGCCGAGCATGAGCTCGATCAGGTCTCGGCGCTCGGCTATTCGCTCGGGTACTTGGGTGGCGGGCTGCTCTTCGCCATCAATGTTTTGATGACCCTCAAGCCGCAATGGTTTGGTCTTGCCGATGTGGCTGCCTCGGTGCAGGCCTCGTTCGTCATGGCCGCCGGGTGGTGGTTTTTGTTCATGCTACCGGCCGCGATCAATGTGCGGGAGCGCGCAGCGGTCAGCCAGGCGAGCGGTGTGCTCAACGCGGCCCGCGAGGGCTTGCGTGAACTGCGTGGCACCTTGCGCGATGTGGGCAAGTATCGGGACATCACGCTCTTTTTGTTGGCGTATTGGTTGTACATCGATGGCGTGCATACCATCTACACCATGGCGGTCGACTACGGTGTGGCCCTCGGGCTGCCCTCATCGAGCCTGCTTGCGGCGTTATTGCTGACGCAATTCGTGGCCTTTCCGTCGGCTCTTGCGCTCGGCGGGCTTGGCAATCGTTGGGGTCCCAAGCGCGGCATTTTGCTGTGCATCATCGTTTATCTGTCGGCGACCATTTACGCCTATTTTCTCGATACGGTGACCGAATTCTTTGCCCTCGCGGTAGCGGTGGGGTTGGTGCAGGGCGGCATCCAAAGTCTGTCGCGATCGATGTTCGGTCGCCTCGTCCCTCCGGGAAAAAGCGGCGAGTTTTTCGGCTTCTTCAACATGATGGGCAAGTTCGCAAGCTTTCTCGGGCCGATGCTCATCGGTACGGTGGCATTGCTTACCGATGATTCGCGGCTGTCGGTCTCATCGATCATCGTCTTGTTCATCTTTGGTGGGCTCGTGTTGCTGCGGGTTCCAGGCCGATGAGCCGAGTGCCGCGGCTGCCGCCCGACACCCCAAAGGTTCGGAGCCCCTGGCGTCGAGCGGTCGGTACCGCGGCGCTGTGGCTCGCGGGTTGGCACGTCGAGGGCAATCTGCCCAACTTGCGCAAGTTCGTGCTGGTGGTTGCGCCACATACATCGAACTGGGATTTCGTGGTGGGCTTTCTCGTCTATCTCGCGCTGCAGATCGAGGCCCTTTGGTTTGCCAAAGACACGGCGCTGCACGGGCCCTTGGGACCGCTTGGTCGACATTTTGGCGCAGTCGCCATCGATCGCAGTCGCGCTGGGCACGTGGTGCAGGCCTACATCGAAGAATTCAACAAGCGCGAGTCCATGATTCTGACGCTGGCACCCGAGGGCACGCGCAGTCGAGTGGCCGACTGGAAGCACGGGTTTCATCACGTGGCGCGCGGTGCAGGGGTGCCGATGGTGCCGGTGGCGCTTGATTTCTCGCGCAAGCGCATCGTCTTCGGTCCGCCGCAAATGCCGACCGATGACTATGTCGCCGATATGGCGCTGTTCAAGCCGTTTTTCCGCGCCGAGATGGCGAAACGCCCGGAAAATTACGACGAGGCGTTACCGACTGCGGTGGGTGGCGGTGGCCAACTCGCCGGGTCCAGCCGGAACGAGTCGCGCAGCAGCACGTAAAGCGTCGGGTGACGCGCGGCGAGATCAGCGGGGCGCTCAAAGAAAAACTCGGCAGCGACGGCGAGAAACTCGGTGAGATCTTCGGCGCCATAGGGGTCGAGCAGGGTTTCGTCGCCGCGATCGACGGCCGCACACAGCGACTCATACGCCGCGGTGAGCGCCACGTGCGCCGCCGGATCGCCACCCGGATGACTGTGCTCCAGAAAATGCGTCACCTCATGGATGACGACGTTATAGCCATCATCGCGTGATTGCGCCTCGTCGACGTCGCGCCACGACAGTACGAGCCGATCGCTGCCGTGGGCCTGTCCAGAGAGCGTGCGGAAGCCCTCGGTGACGACGCCCGTGTCCTCATCCTCTGCCGACTCTGCCACCACGAATTCGTCCGGATGCACCGTGATGCCGTGCAGATCATCGAATGGATAATGCTCATGACCGAGCGTGACGATACAGGCCTGGGCAGCGATCACGGTGCGCATGGTCTCCGTGACCGCAAAATCATGGGCGCCAGTGAAGGGAATTCGCTCGAGAAACTCATCAAGACGCGGCAAGAGACGCTCCTGCAAAGGCGTAGGCAGTCGGTGCCAAAGCCGAACGTGCCGCTCGAGAATGCTTGTTCTCGCGCCCGGCAGCCGTGGCAAATCGGCGGCGTTGGTCTGCGAGGTGCGTGCGGAAATTGCAGCGGCAGCCGCGCGGCGGCGGCGCCAAAGATAAACGACGACGATGCCGATCAGTGCGATGACGAGCAGGATGCGCGCCATCGTCAGAGCAACTCGCGTACCCGCGCGAGTTGGCCCTCAAGACTCGCGAGCGTGCGTTCGAAGTCCGCGATCCGGGTTTGCTCTTGCGTGACCACTTCCGGTGGCGCATTACGCACGAAGTTCTCGCTCGCGAGCTTGGCGTTCGCACGCTTGATCTCGTCACGAGTTTTGACGATGCGTTTATCGAGTCGCGCCGCCTCGGCTTGCGGATCGATCACGCCCGCCATGGGCACCAACACGCGCATTGCCCCCATGACCGCGATCGCGGAGGGCGGGGCGGTCTCGCTGGCTTCAAGCACACGCAGGCCCTCGAGCCCAGCGAGTCGCTGCAGATAATTTTCGTGGGTGGTGAGACGGCTGCGATCGCTGGCGTCGGCGTTCTCGAGCAGTACGGGCAATCGACGCGAGGGACTGATATCCATCTCGCCGCGAATCTGCCGCACGCCGAGCACGAAAGCCTTGATCCACTCGACATCGGTTTCTGCAGCCGTGTCACGTGCCCAGTCGCTGACCTTGGGCCAGGCGGCGGTCATGATGGTCGCTTGCGCAGTCAGCTTGACGCGGGCGAGCGGGGCAACGCGCTGCCAGATTTCTTCGGTGATGAACGGCATCAACGGATGCAGGGCGCGCAAGAGTGTTTCGAGTACTGTCACCAGGGTGCGCCGCGCGGCACGCTTGGCCTCGGTCGAAGTGTGCTCGGATTGCAGTACGGGCTTGGTGAGTTCGAGGTACCAGTCGCAGAACTCGTACCACGTGAATTCATAGAGCGCAGAGGCTGCGAAATCGAAGCGGTACCCGGCGAAGGCCTGATCGACTTGGTGCAGCGTCTCGCCGAGACGTGAAACGATCCACCGGTCGGCGATGCCGTTCGCGCATTCACCGTCGAATAGCTGCGGGTCTAACGCTTTGCCGTCGGCATCCTCAAGACCCATCAGTACATAGCGCGAGGCATTCCAGAGTTTGTTGCAAAAGTTTCGATAACCGCCGACGCGTGCGAGATCGAAGCGCAGGTCAGCGCTCTGCGTGGCGAGCGAGGCAAACGTAAAGCGCAGTGCGTCGGTACCGAATGCAGAAATGCCCTCCGGAAACGCTTTGCGCGTGGCTTTTTCGATGGCCGGGGCGAGGCGCGGTTGCATGAGCCCGGTAGTGCGCTTGCGCACGAGATCTTCGAGCGCAATGCCATCGACGATATCGAGCGGGTCGATGACATTACCCTTCGACTTCGACATCTTCTGCCCTTCGGAGTCGCGCACCAGGCCGTGCACGTAGACCTCGCGAAAGGGCACATCGCCCATGAATTTGATGCCCATCATGATCATCCGGGCCACCCAGAAGTAGATGATGTCGAAACCGGTGACGAGCACCGAAGTCGGATAAAAACGCTTGAGTTCGGCGGTCTGCGCGGGCCAGCCCAACGTCGAGAACGGCCAGAGTGCCGAGGAGAACCAGGTGTCGAGGACGTCGTCGTCCTGGCGTAGCGTGATGTTCGCCGCGAGTCCGTGGCGAGTGCGCACCTCGCTTTCCGAGCGACCGACATACACTTTGCCGGCGTCGTCGTACCAGGCGGGAATTCTATGGCCCCACCACAACTGGCGACTGATGCACCAATCTTTGATATTGCGCATCCACTCGAAATAGGTGCGTGACCAATTTTCCGGAACAAAGCGGATCGAGCCGTTACGCACGGCTTCAATGGTGGGCTCGGCAAACGGCGCGATCTTCACGTACCACTGATCGGTGAGGTAGGGCTCGATGACAGCGCCCGAACGATCACCCCGCGGCACCATCAGCTTGCGCTTGTCGATTCGCTCGATGAGACCCGCTGCATTGAGCTCTGCGAGCACGCGCTCGCGCGCCGTGAAGCGATCGAGTCCGCGCAGATGTTCGGGAACGGCATCGTTCATTCGCACATCAGGCGTAAATACGTTGATCTGCGCAAGGCCGTGTCGGGCGCCGACCTCGTAATCATTAAAGTCGTGAGCAGGCGTGATTTTGACGCAGCCGGAGCCAAACTCCGGATCGACGTAGTCGTCGGCAATCACCGGAATCAGCCGGCCGACGATGGGTAGGCGCAGCGATTTGCCGACGAGTGCGGCATAACGCTCGTCTTTGGGGTTCACCGCGACGGCCGTATCGCCGAGCAAGGTCTCGGGTCGCGTGGTCGCGACCACCACATGCCCGCTGCCATCTTCGAGTGGATAGCGCAGATTCCACAGCGAGCCTTCTTCTTCGGTGCTCAAAACTTCGAGATCCGACACCGCCGTCTGCAGGACCGGATCCCAGTTGACGAGCCGCTTGCCGCGATAGATCAGACCTTCTTCGTACAGGCGCACGAAAACTTCAGTAACGGCGTGCGACAAACCCTCGTCCATGGTGAAGCGATCTCGCGACCAGTCCACCGAGGCGCCGAGTCGGCGCATTTGTCTGGCGATCGTGCCACCTGATTCGCCTTTCCATTTCCAGACTCGCTCAATGAATCGCTCGCGCCCGAGTGCGGCCCGGGTCGTACCTTCGCCCTCGAGTTGTCGTTCGACGACCATCTGCGTGGCGATGCCCGCATGGTCGGTCCCTGGCTGCCACAAGGTCGCCTCGCCGCGCATGCGGTGATAGCGAGTGAGCGCGTCCATGATCGTGTCCTGAAACGCGTGACCCATGTGCAGCGTGCCCGTGACATTGGGCGGTGGAATCACGATGCAATAGCCCGCAGCAGCGCCTTGCGGTGCGAACAAGCCCGAAGCTTCCCAGCGCGCGTAGAGTCGCTGCTCGATGTCGCCGGGCGAGTAGACCTTGTCCATGGCGGGTGTTCAGCGTCCTGCGCGACGCACGAGAAAGTCGGTGAGCAGCGCCATCGGGCGACCGGTGCTGCCTTTGTTGGCACCGCTCGCGTAGGTTGAGCCGGCGATGTCCATGTGTGCCCAACTCATGCCCGTGGTGAAATTGGCAAGGAAAGCCGCCGCGGTCAGTGCGCCACCGTCACGACCTGCGACGTTGGCAAGATCGGCAAAGTTGCTTTTGAGCTGTTCACCGTATTCTTCGGTGCAGGGCAGCTGCCATGCCCGATCATCGGCACGCACGCCAGACTCCACCAATTCCTGTGCGAGCGCATCGTCGTTTGCCATGACACCCGTGTGATGATGGCCGAGTGCGATCACGCAAGCTCCGGTCAGCGTGGCGAGGTCGACGACGGCCTGCGGCTTGTAGCGCCGCGCGTAATGCAGCGCGTCACAAAGAATTAGTCGACCCTCGGCGTCGGTATTGAGAATCTCGACCGTCAGGCCGGCAGCGCTGGTCACGATGTCGCCGGGTTTGATGGCGCGACCGCTAGGCATGTTCTCGCAGGTGGGTACCAGCGCGACCACATTGAGCGGCAACTGCAGTTCAGCCACCGTGGCCATGACGCCGATTACGGCGGCGGCACCCGACATGTCGAACTTCATTTCGTCCATCGCGCCCGGATCTTTGAGCGAGATGCCGCCGGTGTCGAAGGTAATACCCTTGCCGACCAGCACGACCGGCGCACGCCGTGCGCGCGGCCCCTTGTATTCCATGATGATGAAGCGCGGCGGCTGCTCGCTGCCGGCAGTCACTGCCAGAAAGCAGCCCATTTTTTCGGCGCGGATTTCGGCTTCCTCGAGCACACGCACCGCGAGGTTTGCGTGCTGCTCGCTAAGGCGCAGGGCCTGCTCGGCGAGGTAGCTCGGTGTGCAGACATTGCCCGGGAGATTCGCGAGGTTGCGCATGATGACGGCGCCGTTGCCGGACGCATTGCCGTGCGCCAACCCGCGACGTGCGCTCGCTGCCGCAGACGGCCGTACCGGGCCGAACTTGAGGCGTGCCAACGCCGGGGGCGCGGATTTTTTCCCCGACTTCAAATCATTGACGCGATAGAGTGCGCCATGAGCGATCTCTGCGGCCGAGCGTGCGAAAAGATAATCGTCGAGCTCGCGCGGCGCGGGGCGGGTGAGCGCGACCGCTGCGGTTTTGCAGCGCGTGCGCAAAAGCGCACCCACCGCTGTATGCAGCGCTTTGCGCAAGGCCTTGCGATTGACTTCGGCGCGGCCTTGGCCCACCAGCAGAATCCGCTCGGCTTTCATGCGCGGGAAAGCGGGCAGCAGCAGGGTTTCGCCCAAGTGGCCGGTGAAATCGCCGGATTGCAAAAACCGCGTGAGTTTACCGGCACACTGCCGGTCGAGTGCCGCGGCAAGCGGTGACAGTGTGCCGCCTTCGTGAACGCCGATAACGACGCAATCGGCCTGAACCTGGGCCGTGGTACCCGTGAAAATCTCGAACTGCATGCGAACCTCCGCGAGGATACGGCCCGCGGGTAGAAGGGTGCTTCCCTGCACCACGGGCCGTGCCAGTTGACGTAACATTCTATCGTTTTCCGGACCCCTTCAGGGGTCGCGACCCTCGGTAGCGAAGTTCGTGGCGCAAATCCTTTCCCGATACATTCTGCGCGAAACCCTGGGCACTTGGCTCGGGGTGACGACCGTGCTGCTCGTGATCCTGCTCACCAACCAGGTTGCGACCGTATTGGCACGCGCCGGGGAGCAGGGTTTTCCACGGGACGTTGTCCTCGAGCTCGTTTGGTTTGGGGCGATCAGCAATCTCTTCGTGCTGCTTCCGGTCGGGCTGCTGCTCGGCATCATGCTGGCCTTGGGTCGCCTGTATCACGACAGCGAAATGACGGCAGTGCTTGCATGCGGCGTCGATCGCTGGCGCATTCACGCTCCGGTCACCCTGCTTGCGCTCGTGGTGGCAGCCCTCGTTGCCTGGCTCACGTTGTTGACGGCGCCCGCGGCGGCGGCGCGAGTCGAGGAGCTGCGCGCGAGCGCACTGCGCGCCGGTGAATTTGCGCCGATCGCCCCTGGCAAGTTTCGCAGTTTTGGGGGTGGCTCCGCTGTGTTCTACGCGCAGTCGGCGGCTGCGGACGGCACGCTCGAAGGCATCTTCGTCAAGCGGGTGCGCGCTGATCGCTATGAAATTGCAGTAGCCAAGCGCGCGCGTCACCAAGTCTCGGCCGATGGCAGTCTGCACACCCTCACGCTTCTTGATGGCGAGCGCTACGAAGGCACGCCTGGCTCGCGCGAATTTCGCATCGTGCACTTTGCCAGCAATGTCATTCCGGTACGCGTACCGCCCATGGCCAGCAAGGTCGGTGAGCTCGACGCCATGCCGACCGCAAAACTTTGGTCTACCGACGATCCCGAACTGCGTGCCGAATTTCATTGGCGCTTGGCAGCGCCGATCATGGTATTCGTGCTGGCCGTGCTCGCCGTACCGCTGTCGCGACTGCGGCCGCGCCAAGGTCGCTATGCGCGCATCTGGCTCGCCATCGTCGTTTACTTTGTGTATTTCAGTCTCGCCTCGGCCGCCAAAGTGTGGCTTGCCAAAGGCGTAGTGCCCGCCGCTCTCGGGCTTTGGTGGGTGCATCTGCTGGTCGCCTTGCTGACGCTGGGAGTCATTGCGCTGCCCGATCTGCGCGCGCGGCTGCGCCATCGAGATACCTCGGCACTCGCGTCACCCGTGGTCGGAGCAGCTACATGACTTGGCTCGGCGTGCTCGAGCGTCATGTCATACGCGCCGTGCTCGGCGGTGTGTTGATGGTCGTCGTGGTGCTGCTCTCGCTCGGGGCGCTGTCTCTTTTCATGGGGCAGCAAGATGACATCGGCGTCGGCAACTATTCCACGGTCGACGCGCTGCTGTTCGTGCTGCTCAACTTGCCGCAGCAGGGTTGGGAGTTGCTGCCGATCAGCGCGTTGATTGGCGCACTGATGGGTCTTGGCAATTTGGCGCGCGGCAGCGAACTGATTGTCATGCGTACTTCCGGTTTGTCGGTATGGCAGATCGCGAGGCCGGTCGCGATCGCCGGCGTGTTGCTCGCAGTCATCGGGTCGCTGCTCGGCGAGGCGTTAGGGCCGCCGCTGCAGCAGTTGGCGCGTCAACAAAAAGTCTTTGCCAAAGTTGCCAACGTCAGTTTTTCGGGGTCCGGTGATGCGTGGGTACGCGACGGCAATCTACTCGTCAACGTCGAGCGACAGACCGGCGAGGCGCATTTCGGCGGCATGACGGTATATGAAATCGGGGTCGATGGTCGACTCGCGGCGATCGGTCGCGCAGTCAGTGCGAGTGCAGCGGACAGCGGCTCCTGGGCGCTCGAGCAATACGCCGAGACGCGTTTCGCCGCAGATCGCGTCACCAGTCAAAAAATACCGCGGCGTGTCCTCGAATCGAATGTCACCGCCGAGTTCCTCGGCATTGCGGCAACGGTTCCTGCGCAGTTGCCCACCGCTGTTCTGTGGCGAGTGGTGCGCCATTTAGATGCCAACGGACTCGATAACCGCGAGGCCGCTTTTGCCTTGTGGTCGCGGATTGCCCGTACGCTGGCACCGCTGTTTGCCGTGCTGTTGGCCCTGCCGTTCATGTTCGGCTCGTTACGCTCGAGTGGGGCAGGGGTGCGTATCGGCTTGGGGCTGGTACTCGGCATGGTTTTCTTTCTTGTTCAACAGATGCTGGAAAGCGGTACCGTCGTGTTCAACGGCAATCCCGCACTGTTCGCCTGGCTGCCAACCCTGCTGATGGCGACGGCCGCACTGACGCTGCTGTCGCGCACGCGATGAGCGGAGCGCACCATGAACGCTGAAGTCGACGCAATCTTTCCGCCGCTCGTCAAACGCACCACCTTGATCGTGCGCTCGATCGAGCGCTCGGTGGCGTTTTATCGCGGTGTGGTACGACGATGAAGTCGTGCTCTCTGGCGTCGGGCTCGCGGCCGGTGCGAAGGGCGATCGTACCCATCTCGTGATTTTGAAAGCGGAAAATCCTGTCATCGGCATGATCGGTCTGCTCGAGTTCACGAGTCCCCGATTACCGGAGCGCGCAACGCGCTCGCGTCTCGGGGTCGGCGACATCGTTTTCGTGATGCAAGGCCGCGATGTCGAGGCGGTGCATCGACGTGCCGTAGCCTTCGGCGCGCGTATCCATGCAGCGCCGCATCATTTCGCGATCCGCGGCGCCGCGGGCAACATGATTTCCATGACCTCGCTCAGTCTCTGGGATCCCGATGACTTCTTCATCGAGTACAACGAACGTCACGAGCGAACGCCATGAGCGGCGGCACCGACAACGCTGCTGCCGGTTCGAGTCGCGAGGTCCTCGTGTGGGATCCGTGGGTACGACTCACGCACTGGAGTCTGGCAATGTGCGTCGCCGGCGCCTGGCTCACGCGTGAACTCGAGGGTGACTGGTTTTTCTGGCACACGCGCTTCGGTTACGCCGTACTGGTGCTTGTCGTGACACGAATTCTTTGGGGATTCGTCGGTAGCAAGCACGCGCGCTTCGCGGATTTCATCCGCGGGCCTCGCGCCATCATTGCTTATCTCAAGGTCGCCGCGGGCGAGCGCCCGCTCGGTCATAATCCGCTAGGCGCGCTGATGATCAGCGCTTTGCTTGCGTTGTTGCTCGTGCAAGCGCTGACGGGTCTCTTCGCCAACGATCAGGTCTTCGAAACCGGGCCACTATTCGGCTATGTCGCCATCGAGACCAGTGATCGCCTCACGACCCTCCACAAGCAAACCTTCGACTGGATCACGGCGGCCATCGGCGTACATGTGGCTGCAGCGCTCTTTTATCTTTGGGTGAAGCGCGACAATCTGATTTTGCCGATGATCACGGGTCGCAAGCGCATCGAGGGAGCTTCGGCGGCAGATGGCATT
>Ga0194132_10009985_pt1 | contig 12834 bp, 10 predicted proteins | sample TA2KigOf80mmetaG_FD_148612 | JGI IMG/M metagenome (GOLD analysis project Ga0194132, IMG submission 148612) | Freshwater microbial communities from Lake Tanganyika, Tanzania - TA2015054 Kigoma Offshore 80m | ecosystem: Environmental > Aquatic > Freshwater > Lake | place: Tanzania: Lake... | reverse complement strand
CGCCCCGTCGTCACACGGTGATGATGAAGAACGTCGCCGGACTCCACAACCGGATGTACGGGTAACGACCACACAGGATCGTCTGGCCGAAGTGCGACTGAACCAACACCTATTGCGCAACGAGTCTAGTGTACGTCGCTGGCTTTCAGCTTGCCCGCGCCCTTGTAGGGGTTGTACAGCGGGTCGCCGACCAGCACCGTCATCCAGCTACAGAACAGCATCGAGCGCCCGTAGCACTCCACCAGCGTGTACTCGCCGGTGGCGAGTAGACCAAAGAACTCCGCGGGCTTGGGGAACCCCACCGTGTACGGTTCCGCGACCGGGCCGAGCGTCGCGCAGACGCCCTTCTTCAGCAGGTTCGGGCACCACACCTTGCTCTCGCCGTTGCGCAGCGTGACCGCCTCCGAACTGGCGAGGTGCCACGCGACCGCGCCGCGCGCGTACTCGCAGCAGTCCACGAAGTTCGCGTGCGAGTACCACCCGCAGTACAGGGCCACGTCTTTGGCCGCGCCCGGCTTCAGCACCTCGGGCTTGTCGTCCAGTTCCACCGTCAGCCCGGCCTTTTCGAGCAGCGCCGCGGCCTCGCGCATCGACTCGTCGTAGCCCGCGTACCCGGTGCCGCTCGGCTCGTTTTTCGGGTCGAACTTGATGCCGCGGGCGTCGATCACGACCTTGCCCTTCAGCCCGGCTTTCTCGGTGGCGATGGCGTCGTCCACGAGGCGCTTGGCGATTTCGACCGTGGGGCCGTCGAGTCGCGACACCAGCACCACGGGCGCGGACTCCTTGCGGTACGTCTCGGGCGCGCGCGTCGAGAGCGGGTTGCTCACCCACCGCACCAGCCCGTACTTCTCCCACCACAGCAGCATCAGCTCGCTATCGACGCTCGCTTGGCTCTCAGCGTGCGTCAGCACGCGCTCGCGCCCTTCCAGCCCCTGCACTTGGCGCTGGAGGTCGGCGATGTCCTTCGCGTCGCTTTTCTTCTCGCGCAGGTCGGCGAGCTTCTTGCGCAGCTCGGCCAGTTCCGGGCGCAGCTTCGCGAGCGCCAGCTTCTCGTCCTCGTTGGGAAGTTGCTGGCCGACGCGGAGCGGCACGCCGTATGTGGTGACGAGTACCTTCACCTTGTCCTTGTGCTCCTTGAGCGCGGCGCGCAGCGGCGCGGCCAGTTTCGTGTCGTAGTCGGCGCGCGAGATGTCTTCGCCCTTCGGCAGGTCGAGTTCGACGACGTTCCCTTTGGGCACGCCGCGCTTGGCGATGTAGTGGTCGGTGACCTCGCGCGACGCGGGCACGTTCTTGTTCACGACGAGCCACACGTCTTTCGGTTCCAGCGCGAGGGCCGGGGACGCACAGGCGAAGGCGAGTACACAGAACAGGGGGCGCATGAGGGCCTTCCGCGGGGTGGTGGGGGTTCGAGTTTGCGGGCGGTGCGGGTCGTTCCCGCGCGCCGCGCGAACCGACCGAGCGGCGCGCGCGGCGGGCAAGTTCTGGACGCGCGCGCCGCGCCGATGATATGATAATCTCTTTCCTTTCCTCTCCTCTCGCGCCCGCCGTTTGTGGAGAGCCGCCGCATGGCCCGCCGACCGATCATCGGGATCGCCACCCAGACCCTCCCCGGCGTGCCGGGCGAGCGCCAACCGTGCTGGCTCATGGGCCGCAGCTACGTCGAAGAGCTGCGCAAGGTCGGCGGGCTGCCGTGGCTGATCCCGCTCGTGCCGCACGACCCGGACACGCTGCGACACATCTTCGACCGGCTCGACGGCGTGTTCATCACCGGCGGCGTGGACGTGGACCCGTGTTGCTACGGCGAAGAGAAGACGTGCCTGTGCGGGGCCACCGACCCGGACCGCGACGCCGTCGAGATCGCGCTCCTGAACCACGCGCTGGCGCGCCGGCTCCCGGTCCTCGCGGTGTGCCGCGGCATCCAGATTCTGAACGTGGCGTGCGGCGGCTCGCTGTACCAAGACGTGACCGCACAGGTGCCCGCGGCGCTAAAGCACGACTACTTCCCGACGCCGGAACAGCCCAGCCGCAAGTACCTCGCCCACGACATCGCGGTGAAGGCCGGGTCGCGGCTCGGGCGCATCCTCGGCGACGCCGTGGTGCCGGTGAACTCGATGCACCATCAGGCGATCAAGGAACTGGCCCCGCGGCTCACGGCCACGGCGCACGCCCCGGACGGCATCATCGAGGGCGTCGAAGGGACCGACGACCAATACCTCGTGGCCGTGCAGTGGCACCCGGAGGAGCTGACCGAGACGCAACCCGGCATGGCCCGCCTGTTCACCACGTTCGTAGACGCCTCTAGCGCCGCGTAAGCCGCGCGTCACACCGTGCCGAGCAACTCGCGCAGGATGTTCGTCTTGGGGTAGCTGTGGCCGAGGTGCTGGCGGAAGCCCTCCGCGAAGGCCACGCCCGCGGGCTTACCCTGCGCCGCGCCCCAGTCGCGCATCTCGCCCACGAGGTTATCCACCCCGTGGTGCTTCTTCAGCCAGTTCCGCTGGCTCGCGTGGCACTCCAGCATCCGGGCCTTGTCGCCGATCACCGGGCTGATGTCGATGCGGAACGCGGGCACGATGGGCTTGCCGAAGGCGTCGTTCCCTTCGAGCGGGTCGCAGTAGTACAGGTGCGGGATGTGGTCGAGCGGCGGGTGCAGGTGCCGGCCGTGGAGGAAGTTCGGGATCGGGGCCGCGAACGAGGCGGCGCGGACGATCTTGCTCGTCTGCTCGTGGTCGAGGTGGTAGTCGTCCGGGCTGTGCGTGAACACCACCTGCGCGCCGACGGCGTTGATGAGGCGCGTCACCTTTTCGAGCGCGACCTCGTTGTAGATCACGCGCAGGTCGCGCTCCTCGGCGCAGTGGTACGTCGCGCCGATGGCCGCGGCCGCGGCCGCGCCTTCGGCGCGGCGGATGCGGGCGATCTCGTCGGGCGGGTACTCGACGGAGCCGCAGTCGCCGGGCGTCATGGTGGCAACGTGGATCGTCCAGCCGTGTTCCTTCTTCAGCCGCACGAGGGTGCCGGCACAAAGGAACTCGGCGTCGTCCGGGTGGGCGAGAATCGCGATGGCGGTAGGCATGGGGGGGACGGGGGGAGAAGGAAGCGGGCGGGGCGGGCGCGTGTCAACACTGTAGCCGGCCCGAGCGGGGCCGGCTACGGCGTGAGAACGACAGGGGATCAACCGGGCGGGTCGCCCGGCCCACCGGGGGGGCCGCCGGGACCGGGCGCGCCCGGAGGGGGGGGCTGCTGGCGGCGCGTGATGCCCTGCCGGACGCGCACGCCATCTCTCACGAACTCGCGCACCCAGCGCTCGGGGTTGGCCGGGTCTACGAACGGCGAGGAGAAGTCTTCCCGCTTGCGCAGCGCGGCGTCGGCGGCGCGGACCCGGGCGTCGCGCGCGGCCGGGGTCTCGCCGGGCACCACCAACTTGCGCGCGGCCTCGTCCCGGAGGTCGTTGAAGGCGCTGTCGCTCGTCGTCTCGACGACGAACCACTTGAGCTCCTCGCGGACGTTGCTCGACCACTGCGGGTTGGCCGGGTCGAAGAGCGGCCGCGTGACGAACGGGACGACGGCGTGGGCCAAGACGATCGCGTGCTCGTACAGGTTGGCCCGGTCGCGCACCCGCTGGTCGTCGCTCACCAGCAGTCGCTGGTACGTCAGCTCGAACTCGCACGCTTCTTCTTCGCCGCGGTTGCCGTTGGCGGGCGGCGCGAGCCGGTGGTACTGCGGGTTCTGTTCGAGGACCTTCTTCCACAGGTCGAGGCCCTCCTTGTACAGGGCCAGCGCCTCGGCCTTCTTGCCGTTCTTGCGGGCCTGCTCCGCCTTCCAGAGCACCTTCCGGGCGTCTACGGTGCGCACGTCCCCGGCCCGGTTCGCCTCGGCCTCGGCCGACGCGAGGAAGATCGGGAAGTTCGTGGTCGCGCGGTTCGAGTCGTAGAACGTCTTGGCGGTGGTGGCGAAGAACCGGCGGCGGAACGTGGGGTCGGCCATCTGCTCCGGCGACGGGTCCGGGGGCATACTGGCGGCGTCCACCGCGTAGCGGTTCATCTCGGACAACTGGGTCTCGGTGAGGCTCAGGCCGTACGCGGTGCCGTGCTTGGCCCACATCGTCGCGGCGCGGTCCCACTCTTCGCGGGACCAGTCGCGCTCCCCGATCACCTTGCCGCCGGCGTCGAGCTTCGCCCCGATGGTCACGGGGATCAGGCGGGTCGTGTCGGCCGGGTCGGTGAACGTCACGGTCCACGGCTCGCGGTCGAACCACCCCTCCTTCTGCTCCAGTTCCGCGGCGTAGCTCTGGGCGCGCGGCGCGCCTTGGCGGAACAGGATCATCATGGGGAGCCGCGGCACCCGGTGCTTGGACGGGTCGTGCCCGAACTCGCCGGGGCGCGGGGTCGCGCTGGGCACGGTCTTGCCCGCGTCGTCCCTCATCGGCGGCGGGAGCAGCAGCAGCGAGTAGCTGAACCACGCCCGCGCCACCTTGTACGCGGAGAAGTACCCCAGCGCGGGCACGAAGTCGTCGCGCGTGTCCGAACCGGGGTCGGCCTCGGCGAACTCCTCGCTCTCGGTCGGGAACTTGGGCGGGAGCACCGGGAACGCCTTCGGATCGCCGGCGTCCTTCAGGTCGTCGCCGGTGCCGCGGTAGCGGTTCGGCACGTCGCGGTTGGTGCGCAGGAACTGCACCACCTGTTCGGCCCCGGCGAGCCGCAGCTTCTCCTTGGCCTTCTTGTCGGCGTTCCCGATGTCCTCGCCCCGGAGCCGGCGCACGAGGTGCGGGTGGTCCGTGCAGAACTTCTTGAACGCCGCCACGTCCAGTTCCTTGGCGTTCGGGTCGTCCGGGCGCGGCTTCGGCTTCATCAGCGCGTCCGGGTCGCGCTGGTTCGGCGGGATGCAGCTCAGGTCGAACAGGCACCGGAGTACGTCCACTTGGTCCGAGACCCCGAACTTGTTCTGGTAGTAGAACGCGATCTGGTACCGCATGTCCGGGGAGCGCTTGTTGCGGCGCTCGCCCTCGGCCAGAAGCTGGATGCCGCGGACGATGTAGTAGTACATGTCGCCGCTGCCGTGCATCTCGACCGACACGTTGTACGCGATGTTCCAGCTCTGGAAGATCCACGGGGTGATGAAGTTCGGCTGGAGCTTCGTCACCATCGTCACCCGCTGCTCGAACTCGTGGAAGTCGTTGCGCTTCTGCTTCTCGATGGCCGACAGCCAGAGCACGGTCACGGCGACCCCGCGGCTCCCGGTGAGGGCGAGCCGGGCGGCGCTGCCGGTGATGTCGGCCTCGCCCTCGGTCGGGTCCGACTCCCACACCTCGAGCCGCTGCGCTTGGCTCTGGACCGTGTGCGCCTCGGCCCAGCGGAACGGCTGCGCGAACCGGGCCGCGGACGTGCCCAGCGGCACCGGGATCAGCCCGCGCCACACCATGCTCAGTGTGAACAGCGCCGCGATCAGCCCGAAGTAGATGACCTTGCGGTTCCGCGAGGCGCGCTGGAGTGGGTTCATCGGACACCAGAAGGCAGAGGACAGAAGGCAGTGGACAGAAGGCAGAAGGCAAAGGACGGACGAGGCGCTTGGCCTTCTCTTTCTGTCCTCTGTCCCCTGTCCCCTGTACTACGCGGCGACTTCGCGCGACTTCATCAGGTAGTACGCGAGCACGCCCCACGGGAGCAGGTAGCCGAACGTGACGATCAGGTTCAGCACCACGTATTCGGTGTTCACGTTGAACCCCTCGGACACGAAGTGCCCCCAACTGAAGGAGTCCACGTCGGGGATCAGGTTCTGCAATCGGCGCACGAGCCACGCCATGCCCTTGTCGCCGAACAAGAGGGCCTTAGTGCTGGCGGTTTCCGAGAGCGGGGCCGTGGGCTGCTCGGCCTTTACCAACTGCGACATACTCTGGAACGGCCCGCCGCCCGCGGCCCGGTTGCTCGCCAGTTCGCTCAGGTGGTCGGTGAAGAACCCGACGATGTAGATGAACGCCGTTGCGAGCAGTGTGAGGACGCCGCTGAGGTACGTGCTGCACGCGACCGCGACCCCGATGACGATGCACAGCCGGCACCACAGGCCCAGCGTGCCCTTGAGGAAGTTCAGGGCGTAGGGCATCTCGTTCTGGAGGAAGTACAGGTCCGGTTCGGCCGCGCCGAGGAGTTGGCCCTCGCTCTCGCACTTCACGTACACGGTGACGAGCGGGAGCGGGTTCCCGGCCCCGTCCTTGCCCGGCGGGTTCGCCAGCGCGTTGCGGAACAGGCCCGCGGGCACCTCGATGCCCATCACGGTGTAGTCCAGCACCTCCTTGCCGGCGAACACGTAGTACCCGAACCGCTCGGCCAAGTCGTTGACCGCCTTCCACTCCTCGGTGCCGGGGCGGGCCCGCGCTTGGTCCTTCACCGCGATCCCGCGGGCCTCGTACTCGCGCACCGCTTGCAGGTAGTCGTCGCGCTTCTTCTTCTCGACCCACGGCCAGTCGGCCTCGTCCTTCGTGATCTCGCTCACCCCCGGCTGGCGGAGCGGGGTGTTATGGGTGACGAACTCGAACTTGGTCAACACGCCCTTGTCCTGCTCGCCCTTCGTCATGCGGTACACGTCGAAGGTGAACTCGACGGGCACGCGGTCGCCCGCCGGGGTGCGCAGTTCGCCGGGGACCGACGCGAACTTCCAGATCGCGCGCTGCGGCGACCCGCCGGCCCCGGCGATGTACTTGCGGTAGTCGAACTCGCGCCCGACGTTCGTGCCCTCGAAGTCCTTCAGTTCCTTGCGGTCCGCGGCGACGATGCTCTTGAACTCCAACTTGCCGCGGAGCGGCACGCGGGCCTTGTACGTTTCCGCGCGGGCCTTGTCCGACATGCCGCTGTTGATGACCAGTACCAGCGTCACGCCGGTGAGGGCCAGCATCACCAGTGTCATGAGCGCGACGTACCCGACGAACCGGCCGAGTACCATCTCGAACCGCTCGATCGGCTTCGACACCACCGTGAAGATGTTCAGGTTCTTGATGTCGTCCGGGATGCCGAACGAGGCGATCAGCAGCGCCGGGATGAGCGTCAGCAGGCTCAGGAAGATCGTCACCATCACGGTCGCGGAGCGCATCTCGTCGGCCGGCTTCGAGGTCGAGAGCCACTGGATCGGAAACAGGAACGGGAGCAGCCCGATGAGGAAGATCCACAGCACTTGGTTGCGGATCGCCTCCTTGAAGCTGAGTTTGGCGACGGCCCACATCGGCCCCTCGGCCTCGAACAACATGAGGAGGAAGAGGGCCGCGAGGAACACGCCGACGGCGACGAGCAGCACGCCGGTCCAGATGTTGGTGAGGCGCGGGACGCCGAGCGCGAACAGCGCGACGCCGACGAGGGCGTACGCGCCGACGAGCCCGGCGAGGAGCGCGACCCGGCGCGGGGTCAGCAGGTCCGCGGCGTAGGTCCGCAGGGTGCGCCAGTACCGCTTGACCCCGCCCAAGCCGAACGACACGTTGCGCCGCGCGATCTTGAACAGGTCGCGCGCGAACGGCTCCCCGATGGCGAGGAGCGCGAACAGCCCCGCGACCATGAGCACGGTGGGGCGCAGTTCCTTGTGCCACGTCGGGCGGACGATCGGCGGGCTTTCGCCCGGCGGCGGGGGCGGCGGGGGCGGCGGCGCGCCCTTCCCGGTCGCCACCAGCACGAACACCACCGCGTAGCAGATCAAGCTAATCGCGCCCGCGAGCAGCATCCACCGGGACACCGGGACGCGGAGCTTCTCGGACTGTGATTTGTCGGTGGGCGTCGAGAGCGCGTAGAGCAGGTACACGACGAGGCCGAGGGCCGCGAACCCGCCGGCGTCTTGGAGCCACGCCTGTACAAGGCCCGGCAACTCGGCGAAGCCCCACGGCTCGCCGCGGTCCAGTTGCAGAATGCCCAACAGAGCCGACGACATTGCGGAACGAGCCTCGAAGTTGGTATGGCGAGCGGGGACGTAAGCCCCCTGTTCTTTCCCCTATCCGTCTCGAACAGGGGGCTTACGCCCCCCGCTCGCCTACGGCTTCTGCCCCGGCGCGTTGCCGACCACGGGCACCTTGGCCTCTTCGGGCGGCAGGTAGCGGCGGCCGGGCCGGGCCTTCGACTCCTCGATCACGCGCAGGAACAGCTCTTCCAGCGTGCTCGCCGGGTGGCCCAGCGCTTCCATCGTGCCGCCGTGCTTCTTGAACACCGCTTCGAGGTCGGCCCGCAGTTCCGGCGACTCTTTCACGTTGCTGGCCCGCACTTCCAGCCGCTGCGCGTCTTCCACCAGCGTGGACACCTTGCCCAGCGTCTGGAGGTCGCCGTTGTAAAGGATGGCGATGCGCCCGCACACGTCCTGCACGTCTTCGAGCCGGTGCGAGCACATCAGCACCGTCTTGCCCTGCTTCTTCAGGTCGAGGATCAGGTCCTTCATCCAGCGCGTGCCGAGCGGGTCGAGGCCGGAGGTCGGCTCGTCGAGAATCACGAGGTCCGGGTCGTTGATGAGCGCCTGCGCCAGCCCTATGCGCTGCCGCATCCCCTTCGAGTACTCCTTGAGGATCCGCTTCTTGTCGGACGACAGGCCGACGCGGTCGATGAGTTCCGCGGCCCGCTTCTTGCGCACGTCCGGGTCGATCTTGAACAGGCGGCCGTAGAAGTCGAGCGTTTCCTCGGCGTTGAGGAACCGGTACAGGTACGACTCTTCGGGCAGGTACCCGATGCGCTCGTTCTTCTCGACCTTCGCCGCCGGTTCGTTGAACACGAAGGCGTCGCCGCTGGTGGGGAACAGGAGGCCGAGGAGCAACTTGATGGTGGTGGTCTTGCCGGACCCGTTCGGCCCCAGAAGGCCGAAGATTTCGCCCTTGTGAATCTTCAGGTCGAGGGCGTTGAGGGCGGTCTTCTTCTTGCGGCCCCAGAAGTCGCGGTAGACCTTGGAGAGACTGCGAGTTTCGACGACGACATCATCGGCCATGAGCGCGCACTCCGGTACCGGCCCGACGCGGGGACAAGGGTTGTACGCACGCCCCCGCGCGGCGGTTCGCCGGATATGCTAGGAACCGCCCACGGGTTGCGGCGAGCGCGAAGCCACGAACCCGCGCAGCGGGCAACCGAAGTGACGGCCCGTTGACCGGGCCTTACGGCTTGTGGCAGGCGCGCGCGCGACCGCGCCATAACCGCCAACCGCCGGCGAGCGACGGTTCTTGGGCCGGTATCGGAGCCGTGATCCCGCCCTGCCCTTCCCCTTTGGGCGGCTCGTGCCGCTTCGCGTGATCGACCAGCACAGCGCGCCGACGTACAGGGACACCCAGACGTTCGCCCCTTGTAGCAGCCAGACGACGCCCCACCACTCCGCGTCCGGCTCGTAGCCCTTCACGACCCGAACCACCGACTCCGAATCCGTGTTGCCGTTGAAATAACTGCGGACGAGGTTCGCGCCCACGATGAACACCGGCCACATCCACGCCAGCGCCACCAGTTTCACGGCGCGGGCGCAGTGGCCCGCCGCGGGCGCGCGCCGGTACACCTGCGACGTGAGCATCATGCACGGGAGCAGGACCGCCGAGAAGTTGCACCGCCACGCGCACGGGTTCGCGAGCGTCAGGAAGATGAGCAGCAGGGCCACGTCGCCGTTCTCGCGCCGCGCGGCCGATTCCGGGTCCGCCGGCGCGCGCCACCCGCGCAACGCGATCCCGGCGTACAGCACCGCGCCCAACCCCGCGACGACGAACGGGAACACCCTCACAAGCGCGGCGAGGCTCTCGGCCGAGTACAGGAACCCGCCGTTGCTGAACCACGGCAGGCGCGCCAGCAGGCCCATGAGCCCTTGGTTGCCGGGCCGGTAGTTGAAGAACGGAACCTGCGTCGCGCGCAGGTGGTCGAGCCACGCCCCGTGCATCTGGACGGTGCCCTCGAACCCGACCCACGGCGACGGGAGCAGCACGAAGAACGCCCCGCCGAGGGCCACTCCCGCGAGGCCGCGCCAGTCGCGCCGCAGTACCAGATAGGGGAGCAGCACCACGGGCGCGAGTTTCAGGACCCACCCGGCGGCGAGGATCAGGCCGCCGGTGAAGTTGCGCCCCGCGCGCCGGCACGCGGCCCAGCCCAAACAGGCGAGGGCCATCGCCAGCGCCACCTGCCCCTGAAACAGGTTGGCGCAGTTGTAGCAACTGCACGCGAACAGCGCGACGAGTACGAGGACGCCGGCCTCGGCCGACCACGGGCGCGGCCCCAGTACTAAGTATGTTCCGAGGAGGCAGCACCCGGCGAGAACGGCGAGGTTCAGCACGAACCACAGGCGCGCGCCCCACGCGGGGTCGAGCTGCCCGAACGGGAGCACGAGGTATGCGAACGCCGGCGGGTAGCGGAACGTGTGCCACTCGCCGAGGTCGTCGACGATGTACGGGGTTTCGCCGTTCCCGACGCGCACCGCGGCGCGGTAGTACTGCTCGTACTCGCGCTGGAGCAGCGGGGCCACAAGAATCACCGCGAGCGATAGCAGGAACGAGGCGGCCGACACGCGCCACCCCCACCGCACCGCCGCCGCGTTATGCACCAGTGACTGCATCGCGTCCTCGTGGGCTTTCCGACTGCTATCGGCCGCGCGCCTCTGATGCCTGAATCCGCCATGTTGTTGCACGAACCCGCGATCCCGCCTAGCCCAATTCCCCCACACAACCCCTTCAACTCGGATCGAGTCGCCGTTAGACTGCCCCAACCCGAACGCAAAAACGGACCCTCCGGTGTCGGCCCGCACGTTGGAAGGGAAGTCGCCCGTGCTCGGCATCATCATTTCGGCCGCGATTCTCGGCGTCATTATCGCGGTGATGGAAGAGGGCGAGTTCCCCGGATGGGGGAAGATGGTGCTGTGCGTCCTCGCGGCCGCGGTGCCGCAGTACCTCCTCAGTTTCGTGCTGCCCGGGAGCCTGTTCTTTGTCGGCACTCTGGTCGGGGCCGGGTGCGCGATGCTCGCGATTATGGCGACCTGCGGCATGGGGCCGAAGCGCGCCGGCATCGCCGCCGGCGTCTACTTCGCGGTGGGGCTCGTGATCGGGCTAATCATGAACGTGGTGTTCCGCGCGTAGCGCGCCGCCGCGCCGGGCCGCGAGTTGGTAGAATGCGGGCACGACTCCGACCCGACACGCGAGGGCCGCTGTGCCTCCTTCCGACAACAAGTTCACCGGCTACCTCGAACAGTTCGCCGCCGACCGCGCCGCCATGCTCGACCAGCTCCGGCACGTCGTCGTCGGGCAGGGCGAAGTCATCGAGCAGGTGCTGGCCGCCATCTTCACCCGCGGGCACTGCCTTCTGGTCGGCGTGCCGGGCCTCGCCAAAACACTGCTCGTCAGCTCCATCGCCCAGATTCTGAGCGTCGCGTTCAAGCGCGTGCAGTTCACCCCGGACCTGATGCCCTCGGACATCACCGGCACGACGATCCTCGACGAAACCGCCGACGGGAAGCGCGAGTTCCGGTTCGTCCGCGGGCCGATCTTCTCCAACGTCGTCCTCGCCGACGAAATCAACCGCACCCCGCCCAAGACCCAAGCCGCGCTCCTCGAAGCGATGCAGGAACGGCAGGTCACGGCCGGGCAGGAGACGATGAAGCTGCCGGAGCCGTTCTTCGTCATCGCCACGCAGAACCCCATCGAACAGGAAGGCACGTACCCGCTGCCGGAGGCGCAGCTCGACCGCTTCATGTTCAACGTGAAGGTCGATTACCCGACCGCGGACGACGAGATGCAGATCGTGGCGCTCAGTACGCGCGGCGAGAAGCCCGAACTGACGAAGGTGCTGACCGCGGAGCGCATCGTCGCGTGGCAGAAGCTGGTGAAGAAGGTGGAAGTGCCGAAGTTCGTGACCGAGTTCATCGTGAAGCTGGTGCGCGCGACGCGGCCCAAAGACCCCAGCGCCCCGGACCTCATCAAGCGCCTCGTGGACTGGGGCGCGGGGCCGCGCGCCGGCATCTTCCTCGCCCAAGCGGGCCAAGCGTTCGCCGCGATGGACGGCCGCCCCAGCGTCGCCATCGACGACATCAAGAAGGCCGCGATCCCCGTGCTGCGGCACCGCGTCAGTGCCAACTTCCAAGCCCAAGCCGAGGGCCGCACCAGCGACGACATCGTGCTGGAGTTGCTCAAGATCGTCAGCGAACCGGAACCGAAGAAGTACGTCGAGCGGAAGAAATAGGCGAACCCGGAGCGTAAGCGACGGGGTGACTCACGCAGCCTCACCCCGTCGCTTACGCTCCGGGTTCGCCCGGAGCAGCCATGTGGTATCGCGTGTTCGGGGCGTCCGCGGTTGAGCCGCCGCCGCCGGCGCTGGCGGCGCACCTGCTGGCGTGCGGGTGCGCGGTCGAGCCGCACTTCAAGGGCGACGACCTCGGCTGGACCGCGGGCGAGTTGCGGCTCCCGCCCGGCTCGCCGATCCTGATCGCTCGCTACCTCACCGACGCCGACGACCTGCGCGCCGACCTGAACGCGCACGCGGCGGAACTGGAAACGATGGACTACAGCCCGAACAGCGGGCCGCTCATGGCGCGTGTGATCCAGACGGAGCAGCTCATCACGCTCCGCAAGCCGGTGGCCGCGGCCGACGAGGTGCGCCTCGACGCGGTGCTGGAAGCCGCGGCCCGGTTCCTCGCCGCCGCCACCGACGGCGTGTACCAGATCGACGGCCGCGGCTGGTTCAGCGCCGCCGGCGAATTGCTGGTGCAAGAGTACTGACGCCGCCTCACAACTCTGCTCCGCGCCGCCCGCGGGCGCTGGTACAATAGACTCGTTGCGCAATAGCGATCGATGGCCTATTCATAGGGTTATGACGAATTACGAGAAATTGCGTCGGAAGCCGTTGTTGTTCCGCATGTTCACGGGGCTCTCGG
>Ga0194132_10009982_pt1 | contig 12835 bp, 16 predicted proteins | sample TA2KigOf80mmetaG_FD_148612 | JGI IMG/M metagenome (GOLD analysis project Ga0194132, IMG submission 148612) | Freshwater microbial communities from Lake Tanganyika, Tanzania - TA2015054 Kigoma Offshore 80m | ecosystem: Environmental > Aquatic > Freshwater > Lake | place: Tanzania: Lake... | reverse complement strand
CCATACCCTCAATATCCGCGCGTCTCTACGCCCGCAGGTAGAAGTTGCGGGTTTTTCAGAGGCTCCTTGGGTCAATTATGCTTTCAGCCTACGCCATTAATACACCCCAGACGACGCCCCGCCATTCGTCGGCGGGCCGGCGCGAGATGTGATAAAGCGTAGGAGGGGAAGAGAAAAATGACGGCAGATTCGAGCGCCGACGCAACAGCGATCCCCTACAACGACGACATCGTGCGCAAGTTCGTGGTCGCTACGGTTTTCTGGGGCGTGGCCGCGTTCACGATGGGCGTCGTCATCGCCCTGCAGCTCGCGTTTCCGGTCCTCAATCTCGACCTCGAATGGACCACTTTCGGCCGGCTGCGCCCGGTCCACACCTCGGCCGCGATTTTCGCCTTCGGCGGCAGCGCCCTGTTCGCGACTTCGTTTCACGTTGTCCAACGCACCTGCCGCGCGACGCTGTTCGGCGGCCCGGGGCTCGCCAATTTCATCTTCTGGGGCTACCAGCTGGTGATCGTGCTGGCGGCGCTGGCTATGTCCTCGGCATCACCCAGAGCAAGGAATACGCCGAACCCGAATGGTACGTGGACCTGCTGCTGACGATCGTGTGGGTCGCCTATCTGATCGCCTACGCGGGCACGCTGCTCAAGCGGCGCGAGCGGCACATCTATGTCGCCAACTGGTTCTTCCTCTCCTTTATCCCGACCGTCGCGGTCCTGCACATCGTCAACAACCTCGCCGTGCCGGTGAGCTGGGCGGGGACCAAGAGCTACACGGTCTGGGCGGGAGTGCAGGATGCCATGACGCAGTGGTGGTACGGCCATAACGCGGTCGGCTTTTTCCTGACCGCGGGATTCCTCGGCATCATGTACTACTACGTTCCCAAGCAGGCGGAACGGCCGGTCTATTCGTATCGTCTCTCCGTCGTCCATTTCTGGACCCTGATTTTCCTCTACATCTGGGCCGGGCCGCACCATCTGCATTATTCCGCCGCGCCCGACTGGCTGCAGACCCTCGGCATGACCTTTTCGTTGATTTTGTGGATGCCGTCCTGGGGCGGCATAATCAACGGCATCATGACGCTTTCGGGCGCGTGGCATAAGCTGCGCACCGATCCGGTCCTGCGGTTCCTGATCTCCTCGGTCGCCTTCTACGGCATGAGCACGTTCGAAGGGCCGGCGATGTCGATCAAGGCGGTCAACTCGCTTTCCCATTTCACCGACTGGACCGTCGGCCATGTCCATTCCGGCGCGCTCGGCTGGGTCGCGTTCGTCAGTTTCGGCGCGGTCTATTACCTGGTGCCGAGGCTGTGGGGGACCTCGAGACTCTATTCGCTCAAGCTGGTGACGCTGCACTTCTGGATCGCGACCATCGGTATCGTGCTCTACATCACCGCCATGTGGGTGTCCGGCATCATGCAGGGCCTGATGTGGCGGGCCTACGACAGCCAAGGCTTCCTGCAATACTCGTTCATCGAGACCGTGCAGGCGATGCACCCCTACTACGTGATCCGGGCGATGGGTGGCGTGCTGTTCCTCGCCGGCGCGCTGGTCATGGTCTACAACCTGATCCAGACGGCCAAGGGCCGGGTGCGCGACGAAGAACCGATCGGGCTGGCGCCCGCCGCCCCGGCGCGGGCCTGAGGGAGATCCGGTCATGGCCTTCAGCCACGAAAAAATCGAAACCAACGTCGTTCTGCTGTCGATCCTGATCCTGGTCACCATTTCGATCGGGGGATTGGTGCAGATGGTGCCGCTCGCGACCATGGACCAGACCATCGAGAAGGTGGAAGGCGTGCGGCCCTCCAGCCCGCTCGAACTGATGGGACGCAACATCTACGTCCGCGAAGGTTGCTATCTCTGCCACAGCCAGATGATCCGGCCATTCCGCGACGAGGTCGAACGCTACGGCCATTACAGCCTGGCGGCCGAGAGCATTTACGACCACCCCTTCCAGTGGGGCTCGAAGCGCACCGGCCCGGACTTGGCGCGCGTCGGCGGCAAATACTCGAACGATTGGCACGCGCTGCATATGGTCAATCCGCGCGCGGTGGTGCCGGATCGATCATGCCGGGTTATCCTTTCCTGGCGCGGCGCGAACTGCGCACCGACGACATCGCCGAGCACCTCAAGGCGCTGCGCACCGTGGGCGTGCGTTATACCGAGGACGACATCGCCAACGCGCTGGCCGATCTCAGGACCCAGGCCGGTGCGGACGACGGCGACGCGCGCGCGTTCGGGGAGCGTTACCCGAAAGCGCCGATGGGGGACTTCGACGGCGATCCCAAGCGCATCACCGAGCTCGATGCCCTGATCGCCTATTTGCAGGTGCTGGGCACGATGGTCGATTTCACCACCTTCCGGCCCGAACTGTCGCGGCGCTGAGATGGAGGCGACGTCATGAATTGGACCGAGCTGGTGTTGGAACTGGCCCCTTACTGGATGATGGGCATGATCGTGTCCTTCGGCGCGGTGGTGGCGTGGGCCTATTGGCCCGGCAACCGCCGGCGCTTCGAGGAAGACGGCCGGATCCCGTTCAAGGAAGACTGAAGGAGGGTCACCCGTGGCCAACGTCGATAAGGATACCGTCACCGGCACGGAGACCACCGGCCACGAGTGGGACGGGATCAAGGAACTGAACAACCCGTTGCCGCGCTGGTGGCTGTACGTGTTCTACGCCACCATCGTCTGGTCGATCGGTTATTGGGTGGTCTATCCGTCGTGGCCGACTTTTTCGACTTACGCCAAGGGCGTGCTCGGCTATTCGTCGCGCGCCAAGTTGGAGAAAGACATCGCCGCCGCCCGCAAGGCGCAGGAAGCGCAGCGCGCGAAGATCGCCGCCGCCGGAATCGCCGACATCGTCAAGGACCAGGATCTGCTGGTGTTCGCGACGGCGGGCGGCAAGGCGATCTTCGCCGAGAACTGCCAGCCCTGCCACGGCCCGGGCGGCGCGGGCCGGCCGGGCGGCTATCCGGTGCTCGCCGACGACGACTGGATCTGGGGCGGCTCGCCCGAGGATATTTTGACCTCGATCCGGGTCGGCGTCCGGTCCGGGCACAAGGATGCGCGGGCGAGCGAAATGCCCCGGTTCGGGGATGCTCTCAAGGCGGCCGAGATCGCGACGATCGCCGATCATCTGCTGGCGCTCGCGGGGCAAAAGCCGAAGAGCGAGGCGGGCGCCAAACTGTTCGCCGAACAGTGCATCGCGTGCCACGGCGAGGATGCAAAAGGCAACAAGGATCTCGGCGCGCCCAATCTCGCCGACGGTATTTGGCTCTACGGCGGAACCCGCGAGGCGATCGTCGCCCAGATCGCCAACCCGCGCCTGGGGATGATGCCGGCGTAGGAAAGCCGCCTCGATCCGGTCGCGCTCAAGATGGTTGCGGCCTATGTGTACGCCCTCGGCGGCGGGAAATAACCGCCGTCCGGCTCGGGTTGCGCATTCGCACCTTTCGGCTTAGATCGAATGCGGACTGCGCGTGTCGTCCGCCCGTTTTGGCCTTGGTATGAACAAATCATCTGCCGCAGCCGCGCCGGCGTCGCTCTACGCGGCGCGCGAGGACATCTACCCGCGCAAGGTGCAAGGAACCTTTCGCCGCCTGAAATGGGCGGCGCTGATCGCCCTCCTCGGCATCTACTACGGCGCGCCTTGGTTGCGCTGGGACCGCGGGCTCGAAGCGCCCGACCAGGCGCTGCTGGTCGATATGCCCGGCCGGCGCGCGTATTTCTTTTCGATCGAGATTTGGCCGCAGGAAGTCTATTACCTCACCGGGCTGCTCATCCTCGGCGCCATCGGACTGTTTCTCGTTACCGCGATCGCCGGGCGGGTATGGTGCGGCTTCACCTGCCCGCAAACGGTGTGGACCGACCTCTTCATGTGGGTCGAGCGCCTGGTCGAAGGCGACCGCCCCGCGCGCATGGCGCTCGACCGCGCGCCGATGTCCGGGGCGAAGGCGCTGAAGAAAACCGCCAAGCACGCGGCTTGGCTCACCATTTCGTTTGTGACCGGCGGCGCCTGGATCATGTATTTCACCGACGCGCCCACCCTGATGCGGGAATTTTTCGTCGGCGCGTCCTCGCCCGAGGTTTACGGTTTCACCGCACTCTTCACCGCGACCACGTATTTTCTGGCCGGGTTCGCGCGCGAGCAGGTGTGCATCTATATGTGCCCGTGGCCGCGCTTTCAGGGTGCGATGTTCGACGAGCATTCCCTGATCGTCACCTACGAGGACTGGCGCGGCGAGCCGCGCGGCGGCGCCAAGCACGGCCAATCCTTCGAAGGGCGGGGCCACTGCGTCGATTGCGGATTGTGCGTGCAGGTTTGCCCGACCGGCGTCGATATCCGCAAGGGCCAGCAGATGGCATGCATCGGCTGCGCGCTGTGCGTAGACGCGTGCAACTCGATCATGCCGCGCTTCGGATTGCCCGGAAACCTGATCACCTACGACTCGATCGCCAATCAGGCCGCGCGCATGAAGGGCGAAACCCCGCGCGTTCGCTGGCTCAGGCCGCGAACGATCGTCTACGCGGCGATCCTGCTGGTGGTCGCGGCGGCGATGGCGGCGGCGTTGGCGCTGCGCGTGCGGACCGAGGTTCACGTCATCGCCGATCGCGCGCCGCTGTTCGTGCGGCTTTCGGACGGCGACGTGCGCAACGGCTACACGGTCAAGATCCTGAACATGGAGCGCGCCGACAAGGAGTTCCGCCTCGCGGTCGCGGGCGTTCCCGGGGCGACCTTTAACGTCCCCGGCTTCACGGCCGAACAAGCCGATCATGCGGTCCTGCCGGTCAAGGGCGATTCGATCGGCACCTTCCGGGTTTTCGTGCGGACGCGCCCCGACCGGCTCGGAGCCCGCGCGCGCGACATCGAATTCGCCGCGACCGATTCCGTATCCGGGCGCGTTTACCGCCGCACCAACGTGTTCAACGGGCCATGAAGATCCGGGACTTGACCAAGTCCGCGCGCAAACCGGGGTGGTGGTACCCGTGGGCGCTGTTCGGCGTGATGGCGGTGACCATGATCGCCAACGGTTTCCTCGCGTGGATCGCCGACGACACGTTTTCCGGTCTCGTCACCTCGCGCCATCGCGACCTCGGGCTCGACTACAACCGCGCGCTCGAAGGCTAGGCCGCGCAGGAACGGCTCGGCTGGCGCGCCGACATCGCGTTCGAGTCGCGCGGCGGCGGCGGCGTGATCGAGGTCCGACTTACCACCCGCGAGGGCGATCCGGTCGACGGCGCCGACGCCGAACTGCTGATCCGCCGCCCGGTGGAGGACGGCTTCGATCGCCGGGTCGGGCTGGTGGCGGAAGGAAACGGTCTCTACACCGCCCGCGTCGCGTTGCCCAAACCGGGGCAGTGGGCGCTCTACCTGCTGGTCCGGCGCGGCGACGACGTTTTCCAGCGGCAGACCCGGATCATGGCGCCCGAAGCCCCCGATCTGGTAATATCCGGCCCGCGCCAATAGGGCTTTGAACCCAGGGCATTTCCGACCATGCCACCCGACACCGCCCCGCCCGCCGAACGGATCACGCCCGAAGTCTTACGCGCGCGCAAGGGCGGCGTGCCGATCGTCGCGCTCACCGCCTACACCAAGGCCGAGGCACAGCGGCTCGATCCGCTGGTGGACCTGATCCTGGTCGGCGACTCGGTCGCCATGATCGTCTACGGCATGGACACCACCGTCGGGCTGACGTTGGACACCATGATCGCCCACGGCCGCGCGGTCACGCGCGGCGCCAAGCGCGCGTGCGTGGTGGTCGATCTGCCCGCCGGCAGCTACGAACGCAGCGCCGAACAGGCCTACACCTCGGCCGCGCGCGCGATCGCCGAAACCGGCGCGGCCGCCGTCAAGCTCGAAGGCGGCGCCTCGGTCGCCCCCGCGATCCGCCGCCTGGTCGGCGCCGGCATCCCCGTGCTCGGTCATGTCGGGCTGCTGCCCCAGTCGGCGGGCGAGGGCTTCCGCGTGCAGGGCCGCGACGACCTGTCGGCGGCGCATGTGCTCGACGACGCGCGCGCGGTGGCGGAGGCCGGCGCCTTCGCCATGGTGATCGAGGGCACGGTCGAGCCGCTCGCGCGCTGCATCACCGAAACCGTTCCGATCCCGACCATCGGCATCGGCGCCTCGCCCGCCTGCGACGGCCAGATTCTGGTTACCCACGATCTGCTCGGGCTGTTCGCCGATTTCACGCCCAAGTTCGTCAAGCGTTACGCCGAACTGGGCGCGGCGACCGAAGCGGCCGTCCGTCAATTCGCCGACGATGTTCGCGCACGTCGCTTTCCGGGCCTCGAGCACTGCTACGGCGTCAAGCCGGCGAAGGACTGAACCCCGTGCTCGGCATCGCGCGCGACGTCGCCGCGCTCCGCGCCCGCGTCCGCGATTGGCGCGGGCAGGGTGCGAGCGTCGGCCTGGTGCCGACCATGGGCGCGTTGCACGACGGCCATCTCGCGCTGATCCGCCGTTCGCTCGCAACCACGGCGCGCACCTGCGTCACCCTGTTCGTCAATCCCAAGCAATTCGGTCCCAACGAGGATTTCGCCCGTTACCCGCGCGACGAGGCGCGCGATCTGACCCTGATCGAAAAGGCCGGCGCCCATCTGGTGTTCGCGCCGTCGCTGGCGGAGATGTATCCCAACGGCCATCGGACCGGCGTGACGGTCTCCGGCCTCGGCGACACGCTCGAAGGCGAATTCCGCCCCGGATTCTTCGCCGGCGTCGCCACGGTGGTGACGAAGCTCCTGTTGCAGGCGTTGCCCGACGTCGCCTTTTTCGGCGAAAAAGACTACCAGCAGCTTCTGGTTATCCGCCGCCTCGCGCGCGATCTCGATATTCCGGTCGAGATCGTCGGCGTGCCGACGGTGCGCGAGGCCGACGGGCTCGCCTTGTCCTCGCGCAACGCCTATCTGTCCGCGTCGGAGCGGATGATCGCGTCGTCGCTTCATCGCGTCATCGCCGAGGCGGCACGGAATGTCGCCGCGGGCAGGCCGGCGCCGGCGGAAGAATCCCGCGCCATGCAGGCTTTGCGGGAGGCGGGATTCGGCAAGGTCGATTACGTCGCCGTGCGCGACGCCGAAACGCTGGAGGTTCCCGGGCCGGCGACCCGATCGCGCCGCGTGCTGGCGGCCGCCTGGCTCGGCAAAACGCGCTTGATCGACAACGTGACGGAGTGAAGGGCGGAATGCTCGGCGACGCGGTCGAATACGCCATGTTGGAGTACGGGGGCTTGTTCCTGTCGGCGTTCCTCGCCGCGACGGTGCTGCCGTTTTCGTCCGAGGCCGTTCTCGCGGGGCTTTGCGCGGCGAAGGGCGGAGCCGAGGCCGGCGCCTTGCTCGCGACCGCGAGCGCGGGCAATACCCTCGGCAGCTTCGCCAATTTTCTGCTCGGGCGATTTTTTATCCATTGGCGCGGCGCGCGTTGGTTTCCGATTACCGCCGAGTGGCTCGATCGCGCCGGGGCCTGGTTCCGACGCTTCGGGTCGTGGTCGCTCCTGTTCGCGTGGGTTCCGGTGGTGGGCGATCCGCTGACGGTCGCGGCCAGTATTCTAAGGGTCAATGTCTGGCTGTTTCTGATCCTGGTCGGGATCGGCAAAAGCGCGCGCTACGTGGCGGTGCTGTGGGCGACGGCGGCGGCGGTGTGAGCCTCAGGTTCGCGCGCGCTCGCTCAAGGTCAGCGCGATCGCGCCGACCACCAGAACCAGCGCGGCGATTTCGGCCGTGCCGAACGGCTCACCCAAAAGCGTGGCGCCGCTGGTGACGGCGAGCACCGGAATCATCAAGGTGCCGATGGCGGCGATATGGGTCGGGAACAAGGTCACCATCTTGTACCAAGCCCAATAGCAGAACCCGAGCGGCGCGACGGCGCTGTAAACGACAAGGACGACAAGGCTGGGGGTCCAAGCGATGGCCTCGGCGTCATCGAACAGAAGCGCGGCGGCGATCAGCGGCAGACCGCCGAGAAACAGCTGCCAGCCGGTGTGGGGCAGCACCGGCATCGCCCAGCCGATGCGCTTCTGCCAGAGCGTTCCGGCTGCCCAAACGACGGCCGAGCCGGTCATCATCAGCGGACCGATCAACGGAAAATCGCGCGGATCGGTGGCGAAGCGCGCAAGGTCGGGCGTGAGCAACGCGCCGATGCCACCCATGCCGAGGAAAAGAGCCAGCAGACGGCGCGCGCCGATCGGCTCGGCCAGTAACAGATGGGCGAGTACCGCCGCCCACAACGGCATGGTGAAGGCAACGACCGATGCGCGGCCCGAGTCCATCGCCGCGATGCCGAAGGCGGAAAACGCGTGCCATAGGGTGACGTTGAACAATGCGGAAATCAGGATCGGCGGCCATGCCGCGCGCGGCGCCGTGATCCGCTGGCCGAGCAGAAAGGCAAGTGCGAGGATGAGTAGCCCGCTCGCCGGTACCGTAGCGGCGCGGAAGGTGAAGGGCGGCAGGGCGCCGAGGCCGATCTTCATGATCGACCAGTTGGTACCCCAGATAAGGGTGACGGCGGCGAGCCAGACGAAACCCGCGGCGGGCAGGCGCGTTGGTCCGTGCGGGACGGGGTCGGAGCTCACGCCTTGCGGCGGATGAGGAACGTGTAGGTGTCGCCGTCCTGGCCGGATTCCACCAGGTCGTTGCCGGTGGTGCGGCAGAAGGCGTCCATGTCCTTGACCGAGCCGGGATCGGTGGACAGCACCTTGAGGGTTTCGCCCACCGGCACTTCCTTGATCGCCTTCTTGGTCTTGAGGATGGGGAGCGGGCAGTTGAGCCCGCGGGCGTCGAGCGTCGCACTCATGGGATAAGTCCTCGCTTGGATGCGGAGAATCTCCCGAATCCGGGACGCGATGTCAACGGCAGGTTTCGATATATTGCAGGCAGACGACCCTCAGGCAGGAGGCGAGGTTTTTCTGGTCGGTGCCGACGCAATGGTCGTGAATCCGGGTAATCAACGCGGCCAAGGTGGAACCTTGTTTTTCCGCCAATTCCTCAAGCACGATCCAAAATGCCTTTTCCAGACGAAGGGTCGTGGAATGGCCGCGCAGCCGGATCGACCGGCGAAGCGGCTTGTATTCCTGCGACGGGTCGGCGGGGCAGAGCGCGAACATGCGATCGAGCGGCCGCTTCGCATTCTCAACCGCGGGTTTCGGCGTCTCCCGGCGCGTTAGTTTGGGCTTGCCAGGACGTTCGGCGCCAATTCGTGCCATGCCGACCATGGTCTCGCCTTTCCTCAGATGAACAGGTTGATGTCCGACTTCAACGCGTTTTCCATGTAGGCGGCGGCACCGGCCAACTCGATGCCGTCGATCAGATCTTCCTTCTTCATCTCGAACAGGTCGAGCGTCATCTGACAACCGATGATTCCGACGTCGGCTTCGATCGCGGCCGCGCGCAACTCGGGGATCGAGGCGACGCCCTTCTTCTTGATCAGGTTCTTCATCATGGTCGTGCACAGCGCGTCCACGCCGGGGATGATCGGCATCAGGTTGGGCATGGACATGTGCATGCCCATCATCGGCATTTCCATCGCCGGATTGCCGAGGGTGGAGATTTGCAGGTGATCGAGGCTTTTCTTCAGGAGCTGCAGCCCGTAAAAGGTGAAGAACATCGACACCTTGACATCCATGGCCGCCGCCGTGGTCGCGAGAATGAACGGCGGATAGGCCCAATCGAGGGTGCCCTTGGTGACGATGATGGACATCCGTTTCTGGTTGGCGGATTCGGCGGTCATGGCGCGCGTCGTTCCTCTCGATATGAAGGAAATTGTGGTCGGTTGCGGCCTGGCACCCCTCGCACCGGAGAAATGTAGCGTTCGCGCAACCGGATCAAGCCCAATTCGATCAAAAACTTAGGCGCCGCCTTCGGACGCGCGGTAGTACCCGCTGCCTACGGAAATCGGCCGTTTTCCGGGAGATTCCCGCAGCGGGGGAAAATGTCGCCAGGAAAAGCCTGCGATCCGGGCTTAAATGAGTTTCATTCGGAATCTCAACTATGGGATTAAAAACCATGTGACCAAAAGGGCACACTCGGACGAAAAACGCATTTGCGTATTCCGATACTACATCGGGTCATTTTTGTTCGGTTAGTCGTAACAATCGAGAAAACAAGCAAGAACGCTCGTTTCCCCGCGCGACCGACGCGACGGCGGCGAGGGTGGCCTCACGACTTATCGAAGGGGAAAAGACTCATGCGACCGACCATCCGGATTTTTGCTCTCGGGCTGCTGGCGACCAGCGCGCTCGCGGGCTTGCCGCGCGACGCGGCCGCGACCAACGGCATGAACCCGATCTGCTACGGCACCGACAACTGCGGCATGGGCGGCGCCGGCATCGCGGTCACGGGCAACGCCGCGGGCGCGATTCTCAATCCCGCGCTTTCGGGCCGCGCCGGACGCGAGCTGCTGATTTCGACCGGTTGGCTGCACGCGGACGTGACCGGCCAGGTCAAAGGGACCGCCAACGGCAACAACACGGCCACGCCTCAGGACAGCGAAGCCTCCGATTTCCCCGACGGCACTCTGGCGATCAACTGGAAACACAACGACCAGTGGGCCTTCAATTTCTCCGCCTTCCCCGGCGGCGGCGGCGCCACCGACTGGCCGCATCGGCGTACCGGGGCTGGGTTCGGCAACAACGGCGGACACGATCACCAGATCCGTACCCGCTATTTCTTCTTCGAGCCGTCGGTGTCTTACACCCCTCCTCAGGACAAGAACTGGTCGTTCGGCTTAGGTGTCATCATCTCCTATCAGGACATGAAGACCGATTCACTCGGTCACGGCGCCGCCCAGCTTTCCGCCGCTAACAAGCAGCAGACCGACAGTTCCATGGGTGCCGGGTTCCACCTTGGCGTCTTCAGGCAACCCGACCCGATCTTGTCGATCGGCGCGACTTACCGCTCGCGCGTCTGGTCCGAGCGTTACGACGACTACCGGCTCGCCCGGACCTTCCAAGGCCCGATGGACATGCCCCCCGCAATGGGGCGTCGGCTTGGCGATCAAGCCCCCGCCGGTGCCCAAGCTGACGCTTACCGGCGACGTCAAACACATCGCCTGGCAGAGCGTGAAATCGATCGGCGGCAAGGAGCCGGCCGACGGCGGTTTCGGTTGGCACAACCAGTTCGTGTTCGCGGTGGGCGCGGCCTAGGACGTGACCGACAAGCTCACCGGCCGCATCGGCTACAACTACGGCAAGTCGCCGATCGACGAGGAACACTTGTTCGCCAATTTCCTGTTCCCCGCGATTTCCGAACATCACCTCACGGCGGGCGCATCCTACAAGCTGACGCCCACGTGGGAACTGGGCGCCAGCGCCTTCTGGTCGCCGGAAAATACCGTCACCAACAATCCGGCCGGGTCCGACTCCTATGCCCAGGGCGGCGGCAGGTCGTTCGTCAGCATGGAACAGTATGGCGCGCAGATTTCCGCCAAGATGAAGTTCTGAGCCTCGCCACATAAGCGCTCTAAACACCGCGCGCCCCATATCGGGGCGCGCGGTTTTCGTTTGGCTCGAAGAGCGGTCGTTCAGCGCAGGTAGAGATGAACCTCGTTGACCCGGGCCTCGGCCAGCGTGCGGGTCGAGATCGCAACCCGCGACGGCGGCAGTCCCATTTCCACCAGCGAGCGCAGCACGCCTTCGGCGTGGCGGCGGGAACGGTTGGTGTTGACGGCCTCGCGCGCCGCGCCGCCGACGGCGGGCGCCACCGCGACCAAGTCGAAGACCGCGTCGGGACGGCGCTCCAGAACCCGGCTCACGGCCGAATAGAGGGCCTGCTGGTAGGGCACGTCGGTGCGGTCGAAGCGGATGACCACGAGCGGGCGCCGGCCGCCGGGGTCGCGCGCCTCGCCGGCGGCGACCGGATGGGCGCGCTCCTGGGCGTCCTTGGCGATCTGGCCGAGGCTCGCGCCGTAGATCTCGCCGGTCTTGATGGCGGCGCCGACGGTGTTGAGGTTGGCTTTTTCGCCGGCGATGTAGTTGGTCTGGCGGCGGACGTCGGTGGAGACTTCCTTGATCAGGCGATCGATCAGCACCACGGTGCGGTCGACTTCGTCCTCGAGCACCGAGAGCTGGCGGTGATCTTCGTCGACCGCGCCGGAAACGCCGCGGGTGGCGCGGGAGGCTTCCGACAGGAACGCCGCTTTGCTCGATGTGCCGGCGACGTCGGTGGCGAGATTGTTCATCTCGCCCACGTCTTCATGCAGCTTTTCGAGGTCGGTCTGGGCGCTGTTGTACTGCTGGACCAGGATCGGGTTGCCCGGCGTGGTGCCGATCTGCAGGCGGACGTTCACGGCGGCGATGGTGCCGTGATAGCGCTGGGAATCCTGGATAATCTTGGCGCGAATTTGTTGAAGCGCGGTGTTGTGGGTCGAGATCGCGCCTTGGACCTGGCGCAGCTCCTCGCGCATGTCGTTGACCTTGCGGCCGACTTCGGTCCCGGTGGGGGTTCCGGGGGTGACCCCGGTCGGCTGGAACACGCCGGTGCCGAGGGGCGGTTGGGCGGTGGGCGCGGGCATCGCCATCGGCGCCGGAGCGGCCTGGGACCCCTGGCCCGGCTGGGCGGCGCGCGTCGCCTGGGCGGCTTGGCCGCGGGATCGCCCGGCCGGATCCTCCCCGGTCAGGGACGGCCAAAGGGCTTCTTCGGTGAACGCGCAGGCCGAGACGAGAAGTGTCGCGCCGAGCAGAACGTTGCGATAGCTGGATTTTCTCAAGCGTGAATTTCCCATGTGGCCTGATTTCCTTGGCCCGGCCGCAGCGTGGGCACCGCTCCCGCCAGGCGCCCCGTCGGCAGGGGAAATCCTCCCCCCGTGCATTGGTTCAGGCGATATTACTTAATGCCCCTAGGGGGCACAAGTT
>Ga0194132_10009981_pt1 | contig 12837 bp, 9 predicted proteins | sample TA2KigOf80mmetaG_FD_148612 | JGI IMG/M metagenome (GOLD analysis project Ga0194132, IMG submission 148612) | Freshwater microbial communities from Lake Tanganyika, Tanzania - TA2015054 Kigoma Offshore 80m | ecosystem: Environmental > Aquatic > Freshwater > Lake | place: Tanzania: Lake Tanganyika... | reverse complement strand
ACCGGCGTTCGTGCCGCGAAGGCGTGTGTGGTTCCGATGGCGTCAACATGAACGGCAAGAATGGTCTCGCCTGCATTACCCCGGTTTCGGAAGTTGCCAAGGGTGGCAAGCTGATCCTGCGTCCGCTTCCCGGTCTCCCGGTGGTGCGCGATCTCGTGGTCGACATGACCCAGTTCTACCGTCAGTACCGCAAGATCGATCCGTTCCTCATCAACGACAAACCACCGCCGGCACAGGAGCGACTGCAGACACCGGAAGACCGCGAAAAACTCGACGGTCTTTACGAATGCATTCTCTGCGCTTGCTGTTCTACGGCTTGTCCGTCCTTCTGGTGGAACCCGGACAAGTTCATTGGTCCGGCCGGCCTCCTGCAGGCTTACCGGTTCCTGGCGGATTCGCGTGACACCGCAACTGCCGAACGTCTGGCTAAACTGGACGATCCCTTCAGCGTGTTCCGCTGCCGCGGCATCATGAACTGTGTCAGTGTCTGTCCGAAGGGCCTTAACCCGACCCGGGCGATTGGCAAGATCCGGACGATGCTAATGCAGCAGGGGACTTGACCGCTTCCCATCGAGGCCGGCTTCTGGACGAGTCGACCTTCGACCAGTGATCGCTGGCTCGCATTGGCCTTGAACAATGCGGGCAAAATGGTTGTAGACACTGAGGCAGACGCTTTGGATTCATACAACGAACGCATGCGGCGCAGCTCGCATCTGGCGGGTACCAACTCGGCGTACATCGAGGCGATGTACGAGGCCTATCTCACCGATCCCAACGCGATAGCTCCGCAGTGGCGTGCTTATTTCAATCAGCTGCCTCACGTGGAAACCGCCGTGCAGGGGGAAACCCCGCATGGTGCAGTGATCTCCCATTTCGAGCGGATCGGCCGCAACCGCCTCAAAGCGCGACCAGAAAAAGTTTCTGCAGACATCCAGAGTACGCACGAGATCAAGCAGATGCGCCTCGCGGATCTCATCGCAGCCTGGCGTCGCCGCGGTCACATGAAGGCGAACCTCGATCCACTCGGGCTCATGTCACGCCCGGACATGCCCATCCTCGACATCCGCTATCACGGCCTCACGCCGGCGGACTACGACGAGATTTTTGACACCGGTACGCTGGAGCACAGTGAACACCGGGCGAGCCTGCGCGAGATCATCGCCGTGCTCGAGGCCACCTACTCAGGCTCCGTTGGCAGCGAGTTCATGCACATCGTCAACGCCGGTGAGCAGATGTGGGTGCAACAGCGACTCGAACGTGTTCGCGCTAAACCGGTGTATTCCGCCGCCGAAAAACGCATGTTGCTGGAACGGCTCACCGCCGCTGAAGGACTCGAGAAGTACCTGCACAGCCGTTACCCCGGAACCAAGCGGTTCGGGCTGGAAGGGCTGGAGAGCCTGATCCCCTGCCTGCATGCGATGTTGCAGCGGCTCGGTGGTCATGGTGTGCGTGAGGCGGTGATCGGCATGGCGCACCGCGGGCGCCTTAACGTTCTCGTTAACATCTTCGGCAAAAACCCGGCCCTACTCTTCGCCGAATTCGACGGCAAGGTTTCGCCGAGCCAGGGCAGTGGTGATGTGAAGTATCACCAGGGTTTCTCCACCAACATCATGACGCCGGGTGGCGAGATGCATCTCGCGCTAGCGTTCAACCCGTCACACCTTGAAATCGTTGCGCCAGTGGTTGAGGGATCGGTGCGCGCCCGTCAGGATCGGATGGGTGATCACGACGGCGCAGGCGTGGTGCCCATCATCGTGCATGGTGATGCGGCTTTCGCCGGCCAGGGTGTGGTGATGGAAACTTTCCAGATGTCGCGCACCCGTGGTTATCGGACCGGGGGCACCATCCACATCATCGTCAACAACCAGATTGGCTTCACCACGCACGAACAGATCGATGCCCGTTCGACGGACTACTGCACCGAGGTTGCGAAGATGGTGCAGGCGCCAATTTTCCATGTGAATGCGGATGATCCGGAAGCGGTTCTTTTTGTTACCCGTCTCGCTGCCGACTATCGGCAGGAATTCCACAAGGATGTGGTCATCGATCTCATCGGCTACCGGCGCCGTGGACACAATGAAGCGGAAGAGCCGGCAAAAACTCAGCCGATCATGTACCAGAAGATCGCCAAACATCCGACCACCCGCACGCTGTATCTCGACAAGCTCGTGGGTGAAGACGTGATCTCACGGGCAGACGGGGATGCGATGGCCGAACACTACCGTAGCCTGCTGGAGTCCGGTGAGGGTGCGGCGCTCGCAATCGTGCGGGATGCACAATCCACCCTATCCATCGACTGGCAGAAGTATCTGGGCCATAACTGGAAGTCCGCCGCCGACACACGAGTCAGCGAAAGCGTTCTACGGGAACTGAATACCCGCATGGAAACGCTCCCAGAGTCATTCGTGCTGCACAACCAGGTGAAGAAGATTTTCGAAGACCGGCACCGCATGGCGGCGGGCGCAATGCCCCTTAACTGGGGCTTTGCGGAAGTGATGGCGTACGCGACGCTCCTGTATCAGGACGTTCCAGTCCGCCTCACCGGTCAGGATGTGGGTGTCGGTACGTTCAGTCATCGCCATGCGGTCGTTCATAACCAGAAGAATGGCGCGCGTCACTGCGTGCTTGATGGAATCGTCGAGTTTGATCGATTCGACATCTATGACTCGCTGCTGTCGGAAGAAGCGGTGCTCGCGTTTGAGTACGGTTATGCCACCAGCACGCCGGGTTCGCTGGTCATATGGGAAGCGCAGTTCGGTGACTTTGCCAACGGCGCGCAGGTGGTGATCGATCAGTTCCTGTCATCCGGTGAGACCAAGTGGGGGCGGTTGTGTGGCCTCACCATGCTATTGCCCCATGGTCAGGAAGGCGCCGGGCCTGAACACTCTTCAGGTCGTGTGGAGCGTTACCTGCAGCTCTGTGCCGAACACAACATGCAGGTCTGTGTTCCGAGCACGCCAGCGCAGGTTTTCCACATGCTCAGGCGGCAGGCCTTGCGTCCCTGGCGCAGCCCGCTGATTGCCTTCACACCCAAGAGCCTGCTACGCCACAAGCTGGCCGTCAGTACCCTGGACGAATTGGCCGAAGGCCGATTCCAGAATGTGATCGGCGAGATCGATGCACACGATCCGGACGCCATCTCGCGGGTGGTGATGTGCAGCGGCAAGGTCTACTACGAGCTGCTGGACGCACGGCGCGAAGCGAAAGCGGAACACGTGGCGATCATCCGTATCGAGCAGCTTTATCCGTTCCCCGAAGGTGAGCTGGCCGACGTCATCACGCCGTACCGGAACATCGAAGATGTGGTGTGGTGCCAGGAGGAGCCGATGAACCAGGGCGCCTGGTATTCAAGCCAGCACCACATGCGGCATGTGGTACTCGAACACGATCAAAACCTGTATCTCACCTATGCCGGCCGTGGGCCACATGCCGCGCCGGCACCTGGATATCCAAGCTTGTTTAACGAGCAGCAGCGTCGACTCGTCAGTGATGCGCTCTTCGGGGTGGAAGCCTGATGGTTTCCCGATACACCACGCTGCGAACCCAATGCCCCTGAACCGGAGCTGCTGACATGGACATCAAAGCCCCTTCATTCCCTGAATCCGTGAGCGAGGGCACCATCGGAGCCTGGCACGTATCCGTGGGCCAATTTGTCAAACGCGACACGTTGCTGGTCGAGATCGAAACCGACAAAGTCGTGATGGAAGTTGTCGCGCTGGCGGATGGTGTGCTCAGGGCGATCAACAAGGAGACCGGTGCAACGGTCCTCAGTGATGAAGTCATCGGCGTGTTTGAGGAAGGTGCCGGTGCTGCATCGGCACAACCGGCCGCCCCAGTTGCGAGTGGTGCACCTGCGGCGTCAGAACAACCCGAGTCATTGGCGATGTCCGGTCCTGCGGCGCGCAAGCTCGCCGACGAAATGGGCATTGATATCGCCGATGTCAAAGGCAGTGGCCGCGACGGACGGATCACCAAGGAAGATGTCGCAAGGGTCGCTGCCGCCAAACAGTCGGAAGTTCCGATTGCATCAGCGTTGCCGGACCCCGGAGCGAGCGGAACGGCAGATGACACCGTCGCCACGGGCGAGCGGGTGGAGCGACGGGTTCCCATGACGCGACTGCGCGCCAGCATCGCCAAACGTCTGGTTGAAGCGCAGCACAACGCCGCGATGCTGACGACCTTCAACGAAGTCGACATGACTGCGGTTGCTGCGCTGCGGCGCAAATTCGGTGATGAATTCCAGAAGGCCCACAACGGTACCAAGCTCGGCTTCATGAGCTTTTTTGTGCGGGCCAGTGTTGAAGCGCTTAAGCGGTTCCCGTCCGTCAATGCCAGCATCGACGGCAATGACATCGTCTATCACGGCTATTTCGATATCGGTGTTGCGGTGTCGACAGAACGTGGCCTGGTGGTACCCATCGTCCGTGATGCCGACGCCCTGTCCCTGGCGCAGATCGAGGATCAGATCGGTGACTACGGTACCCGCGCCCGGGCGGGAAAACTCGCCATCGAGGACATGCAGGGTGGCACGTTCACCATTTCCAACGGTGGCATCTTCGGCTCCCTGTTATCAACGCCGATCCTTAACCCGCCGCAGACCGGGATTCTTGGCATGCACAAGATCCAAGAGCGTCCCGTCGTCATCGACGGGCAGATCGTGATACGGCCGATGATGTATCTGGCACTTTCCTATGACCATCGCTTGATCGATGGCCGCGAAGCGGTAGGCTTCCTCGTCACCATCAAGAACCTCCTGGAAGACCCGGCCCGGATCCTGCTGGAACTCTGAGCGGATCCGTGAGGCGCTTTTCCAAGTCATTGCAGTTCAAGAATTTCCAGCCTGGAGCAAGGCATGAGTGAACAGTACGACGTGATCGTCATTGGTGCAGGCCCGGCAGGGTATGCCGCAGCCATCCGCGCGGCGCAGCTCGGCATGAGCACAGCCTGCATCGATAAATCCATTGGCAAGGATGGCAAGCCGGTACTCGGTGGCACCTGCCTCAACTGGGGGTGTATTCCTTCCAAGGCATTGCTCGACGCGAGCCACAAATTCCATGACGCCAAACACGGCTTCGCCGCAATGGGCGTGAAGGTGAGTGGTGTCGAAATCGATGTGCCAGCGATGATTGCCCGCAAAGACCAGGTGGTTACCGGGCTTACCCAGGGAATCCAGGGGCTCTTCAAGGGCAACGGTGTGACCCACCTCGCCGGTCGCGGCAAACTGCTCAAGGATCGCAAGGTTGAGTTCACTGCCAACGATGGCGCGGTTTCGGTGCTGCAAGCGAAGAACGTGATCGTGGCGGCTGGCTCCGTCCCGGTTCAAATCCCGCCAGCACCGCTGACCGAAGGCTTCATCGTGGATTCAACGGGTGCCCTCGAGTTCCAGTCCGTGCCACAACGCCTTGGGGTGATTGGTGCCGGGGTCATCGGGCTTGAACTCGGCAGTGTCTGGAACAGGCTTGGCGCCCAGGTCGTGGTGCTCGAAGCCCTGAAAGAGTTTCTGCCGATGGCAGATGAGCGGGTGAGTCGGGACGCTGAAAAAATCCTTCGCAAACAAGGGCTCGACATCCGCCTAGGCTATCTTGTCACGAGCGCCAAGGTGGTCAATGGCGCAGTGGAAGTCGCCTTCAAGACACCGGATGGAGAACAGTCGGTTACGGTGGACAAACTGATCGTCGCTGTTGGCCGCCGCCCGGCAACCCAGAATCTCTTGAGTGCCGATTGTGGTGTGAATCTCGATGAGCGCGGGTTCCTCTACGTGAACGATGTCTGCGAAACGGATGTGCCTGGTGTCTATGCGGTCGGCGACGTGGTGCGTGGCCCGATGCTGGCCCACAAAGGTACCGAAGAAGGAGTGATGGTCGCGGACCGTATCGCGGGCCACAAACCCATGGTCAACTACGATTGCATCCCTTCAGTGATTTACACCCATCCGGAGATTGCCTGGGTTGGAAAAACCGAGCAGGAGGTCAAGGCGGGTGGTGATGCTTACAACGTCGGGCAGTTTCCATTCGCTGCTTCCGGTCGGGCACTCGCGGCCAATGATACGGAGGGCTTTGTCAAGGTAATTGCTGATGCCGCTACAGACCGTATCCTGGGCATCCACGTGCTTGGGCCGCAGGCTTCCGAAATTGTTGCCCAGGCGGTGATATCGATGGAGTTCGACGGCAGCGCCGAAGATCTTGGCCTCACCATGTTCGCGCATCCGTCGTTGTCGGAAGCCCTGCATGAAGCCGCTCTCGGTGTCGCCGGGCATGCGATCCACATGGTGAATCGCAAGAAGAAGTAAGTGAAGAAGTAACCGGCCTGACGGGTGAGGCGAGGGGCGTCACCCGTCACGCATTCTCTACTACAAACAGACAATAGGAAATTCCTTTTCCATGAATCTACACGAGTACCAGGCGAAGCAGCTCTTTGCCGAATATGGGTTGCCGGTTTCTACCGGTTACGCTGTTGATACCGCGGCGCAAGCTGTGGAAGCGGCGAAGAAGATTGGCGGCAACCGGTGGGTCTGCAAGGTGCAGGTGCATGCCGGCGGTCGCGGCAAGGCCGGCGGTGTAAAACTCGCCGATTCCTTCGATGAGGTGAAAGCGTTTGCGGATAAATGGGTCGGCAAACGGCTGGTGACCATTCAAACCACTGCGGAAGGCCAGCCGGTTTCGAAGATCTACGTCGAGAGCTGCACCGATATCGCCCGGGAGCTGTATCTGAGTGCCGTCGTCGATCGAGGTTCACGGCGCGTGGTGTTCATGGCCTCCACCGAAGGTGGCGTGGAGATCGAGAAGGTCGCCGAAGAAACGCCAGAGAAGATCCTGCGTGAAACCATCGACCCGTATGTGGGTCCACAGCCTTATCAGGGCCGTCGGCTTGCGTTCAAGCTTGGCCTCAAAGGCGACCAGATCAAGCAGTTCACCAACGTGTTCATGGGCTTGTCGAAACTCTTCCACGAATGTGATTGTTCACTGCTTGAAGTCAATCCGTTGGTGATCACCGAACAGGGCAATGTGCATTGCCTCGATGCCAAGGTGAACATCGATGGTAATGCGCTCTATCGGCAGAAGCGGGTTGCAGCGATACAGGATCCGTCGCAGGAAGACGAACGTGAAGCACAGGCCGCTGAACACAACCTCAACTATGTGGCCCTGGAAGGAAACATCGGCTGCATGGTGAACGGTGCCGGATTGGCGATGGGCACCATGGATCTGGTGAAGCTGTATGGCGGTCAGCCCGCGAATTTCCTCGACGTCGGTGGTGGCGCCACGAAGGCGACAGTGACAGAAGCCTTCAAGATCATTTTGTCGGACCAGGCAGTGAAGGCTGTTTTGATCAACATCTTCGGCGGCATCGTCAGCTGCGTAACCATTGCCGATGGCATCATCGGTGCTGTGCAGGACGTGGGCGTGAAAGTACCCGTCGTAGTGCGGTTCGAAGGCAACAACTCCGATGCGGGACGCGCGCGTCTCAAGGAGAGTGGGCTCAATATCATTCCCGCCAACTCGCTTCGGGAAGCGGCGGAAAAAGTGGTCGCAGCGGCGGGGGGCAAATAAGTGAGCATTCTGGTCAACAAAGACACGAAAGTGATCTGTCAGGGATTCACCGGATCCCAGGGCACGCTGCACAGCGAACAGGCGCTGGCCTATGGCACCAAACTCGTCGGCGGCGTCACACCTGGCAAAGGTGGCACGAAACATCTGGGTCTGCCGGTGTTCGACACGGTCTCCGATGCGGTGAAGTCAACCGGCGCAACCGCGTCAGTCATCTATGTGCCGGCCCCCGTGGCCAAAGACGGCATCCTCGAAGCGCTCGACGCAGGCATCAAGCTGATCGTCTGCATTACCGAGGGCATTCCGACTCTCGACATGCTGTCGGTGAAAGCGCGGCTGGATGTTTCCGATGCGCGGCTCATCGGACCAAACTGCCCGGGGGTGATCACGCCCGGTGAGTGCAAGATCGGCATCATGCCGGGTCACATCCATCTGCCTGGCAAGGTCGGCATCGTCTCGCGCTCCGGCACGCTCACCTATGAAGCAGTCAAACAGACCACGGATAAGGGTTATGGCCAGAGCACCTGCGTCGGGATTGGTGGCGATCCGATTCCGGGCAGCCACTTCATCGACATTCTGAGACTTTTCCAGGATGACCCGAAGACCGAAGCCATCGTGATGGTGGGCGAAATCGGCGGCAATGCTGAAGAAGACGCCGCAGCGTTCATCAAGCAGTATGTCAAGAAGCCGGTGGTGGGCTATATCGCCGGCGTCACTGCGCCTCCCGGAAAACGCATGGGTCATGCCGGTGCCATCATTGCCGGTGGCAAGGGAACGGCGAAGGAGAAGTTTGCAGCGCTGCAGGCAGCTGGCGTTCGTACCGTGGACAGCCTCGCCAAGATCGGCGATGCACTTGCCGAGGTGACGGGCTGGGCCTGAGTCACGCCCGTCCCGGAGCGTCTATCGATTGTGTAAGCGAACCCCGGTGCAGACCAGGGGTTTGCCACCCGTTGAGAAGGCCTCAGCTATGGGGAGTGGCGTCAGCGAGTTCCACTGATCGTTTCCCAGCGGCGTAGGCGGTGAGCTATGGGTTGTCGATTTGCCCCACGAGGTCACTGGTGACGTCACGCACACAGTTGCGGGTGTCGCTCATGGACCGTGACTCGAAGTACGTCGGGCAATGTTCCCTGGCTGTTTTTTCGATACGCGAATGCAGATCAGCGACGCGCTGTGAAGTTGAGAGATCGGCAGAAGAATAGCTCAGGCTGTAGCTCGAATATTCCTTCTGATCGGCGTAGCCGCTGATGGACAAACCGGTGGCGAGAGTCAGGGTGAGAAGTACGGTGCTGAATCGTTTCATTACTGCTTGCTCCACGGCGCTCGTCGTGGCCAGGCGCGGGCAACAAAAAACGTGAACTCAATTGGGCGCGGACAGCGGCGGCATCCCTCCGGTGAAGAGGCCATGAGCTGCAGGCTGAGGGTTGAATTTTGTGACCCGAAGCCTCACTTCATCGAGCGGAATCGCCGCACACGGGTGCAGCAGCAGCCGATCAACAGGGGATAAGCCCATGGCAGAAACAGCCGAGACATTTGGATTCCAGACCGAAGCGAAACAGCTCCTGAAGCTGATGATCCACTCGCTGTATTCGAACCGGGAGATCTTCCTGCGCGAACTGATATCGAATGCTTCGGACGCCATCGACAAACTGCGTTTCCAGGCCATCGGCAATCCGGCGCTGATCAGTGATGACAGCGACTTCCACATTGATGTGACCTTCGACAGCGAAGCCAATACCCTGACCATCGCCGACAACGGCATCGGCATGACACGAGCCGAGGTCATCGATCACCTCGGCACCATCGCCAAGTCCGGAACTGCGGAATTCCTTTCGAAACTCTCGGGCGACCAGAAAAAAGACACGGCGCTGATCGGCCAGTTCGGTGTGGGTTTCTACAGCGCCTTCATCGTGGCCGATGAAGTGGAAGTGATCACGCGCGCTGCGGGTCAACCGGACGCTGTGTGCTGGAAGTCCAAAGGCGAAGATCAGTTCTCGGTGGACGCGAGTGAGCGCGCGGGGAGAGGCACCTCTGTCATTCTGCACCTGAAGTCCGAATCGAAAGAGTTCGCTGATGGCTATCGCCTGCGCACCATCGTACGGCGGTATTCCGATCACATCGCCGTTCCCGTGCGGATGCTCGAAGAGAAGGTCGATTCGGGCGAAAAAGGAGAAGAAAAAGAGGAGACCGAAGCCCCGAAGTTCGAAGTGGTGAATCAGGCGAAAGCCCTGTGGACCCGATCACGTACGGACATCAAGGACGAGGAATACAAGGAGTTCTACAAACACGTCAGCCATGATTTTGAAGAACCACTGACCTGGAGCCACAACCGGGTTGAGGGCAAGCTCGAATACACGAGTCTGCTCTTCCTGCCCAAGAGGGCACCTTACGACCTGTGGAACCGTGAAGCGCCGCGAGGGCTCAAGCTCTACGTGCAGCGAGTTTTCATCATAGATGAAGCGGAGCAGTTCCTACCGTTGTACCTGCGTTTCGTGAAAGGTGTCGTCGACTCGAACGACCTGCCTCTCAACGTCTCCCGCGAAATCCTGCAACAGGATGAGCGCGTAACCACGATCAAGAACGCGCTCACCAAGCGGATTCTGTCGACGTTGTCGACCCTGGCCGAAAAGGAACCGGAGAACTACCAGGCGTTCTGGAACGAGTTTGGCGAAGTGATGAAAGAGGGTGCCGGAGAAGACTTCGCCAACCGTGAAGCGTTATCGGGCTTGTTGCGGTTTGCAACCACCAAAGGAGACGGTGAGAAGAAGACCGTTGGACTCGATGCCTACCTCGAACGCAAGGCAGAGGGCCAGGACAAGATCTACTATGTGGTGGCCGAATCGTTTGCCCATGCCGCCAATTCGCCGCATATCGAAGTCCTGAAAGAGAAGGGTATCGAAGTGCTGCTGATGTTCGATCGTATCGATGAGTGGCTGATGACGAATTTACGCGACTACAAGGACGTGCAGTTCCAGGATGCGATGCGCGCTGACCTCGCCGTACCCGGGGATAAAAAAAACGACGCGAAGCAGGCGGATGAAGCAAACAAATCCCTGTCGGACCGCATCAAGGCGGTTCTGAGTGACAAGGTGGAAGATGTGCGTGTGTCTCATCGACTCTTGAAGTCTCCGGCCTGCCTCGTGCTCGGCCAGTTCGCGATGGGCGCGCAGATGCGGCGCATCTTCGCAGCCTCCGGCCAATCCATGCCGGAATCCAAACCGATCTTTGAATACAACCCGGAGCATCCACTTATCAAGCGGCTGGACGCGGAGAGTGACGAAGATCGCTTCGGCGACCTGACCCTGATCCTCTTCGATCAGGCGGCACTCGCGGAAGGCGAAGCGCCGGCAGATGCCGCCGGCTACGTGCATCGGTTGAATGAGCTGTTACTCGATCTACTGAAGGGGTAGCCGCAAGGCATGATCCGAAAACTGATCTGTACCTTGACGCCGCCGGTTCTGGCGGCGTTTATGCTTGTCCTGCTTGCGCCAGTGTTTGCCGCTGACATTGGCGGCGCTTCTGATCCCATAAAGTTTGAGCGGTATCCCCAGTCGATGATTGTTTCCTGGTCAGCGGACCCAAAGCCGCAGGCGCATGAGTTCATCGTCTCCCATGTGGAAAAAATCCGGCGGGAATTGAGGGTTGAGGATCAGGTGCGTGTGAATGCACGGGAAATCCGTGCCATTTATGAAATGCCCGCCGGCGCGCCGCTTGATGATGTGACCCGTCACTATGCCAGTACCCTGGCGGCCGACGACGTGCTGTTCTCATGCCGGGGGCGGGACTGTGGTCGCAGCGCCCAGTGGGCGAACCAGGTGTTTGGTGAAGCGAGGCTCTTGGGGCCGGATGCAGGCCAATTCTATTTGGCGGGCAAACGCGCGGAAGGACTCTTGTCGCTCTATGTTATTGAACGCGGCAACCGGCGCATCAACGTGCTCGTGCGGCTGCTTGTCACGAATGACGACGTGGCCATTCAGTCGGGATCACGGATCGTCGAAGCGCTGGGCAGCAGAGGCCATGTGATCGTCAACGGCGTATTGCCCAACGTGGACGGCACGCTGCCGTCGCGGACCAAAGGGATTCTGGAGTCGATCCGGCCTCATCTTGAAAAGCTGCGCGAAAAAGACGTTTACGTGGTGTGCCATCTCTATGCGCCGGGCGAGGTGAGCAGCGGGATCAAGAAGTCCCAGAACTGTGCGGAGCAGGTGGTTAGCCTACTGGCGTTGTCAGCCGGTCCAACCCTCGTACCATTTGGCGCCGGGCCTTTGTTGCCACGTACTACGGGTCGTGTTGGGCGGGTCGAACTGATTTTGCCGCATCGCCGTGCACGTGAGTGAGTTTCGTATCGCCCCCGATCTGTGCCGCAGTTTCTAGCCTTGAAAGTCAGTGAGCTGATCGAGACGACGTACGCCCGATTCGAATCGGCTGATCTGTTTTACGGTCACGGCACCGATAACCCCTAGGATGAAGCCGTAGCGCTTGCGCTGGGCGTTACCGGGTTTGAAGAAAGTGAATCCGCCTTCGATTGCGATGTTGATCCAACCGCAACCGAATCTGTTCGGTCCATGGCTAGTCGAAGGATCACCGAGCGCGTGCCATTGCCCTACCTGCTTGGTAGGTGTTTCTTCGCCGGATATTCGTTCATTGTTCGGCCTGGCGTGATCATTCCGCGGTCACCCATCGCTGAACTCATTCGTAACCGGTTTGAGCCATGGATCCGGCGCGCTCCCCGTCGTGTGCTTGATCTCTGTTGTAGCGGCGGGTGTATCGGTATCGCCGCTGCTCTTGAGTTCCCCGATGCGGAAGTGGTGCTGGTCGATATTGATGACAACGCGCTAGATCTGGCTCGCGAGAACGTTGCGCTGCATGAGCTCGAGCAGCGTGTGCAGGTGGTACGCGGCGACCTGTATAGAAATGTCGACGGCCGGTTTGATCTCATCCTCACCAATCCGCCGTATGTCGATGCTGCGGATCTGCGTTCAATGCCTGCGGAACACCGACATGAGCCTGCGTTGGCGCTCGATGGCGGTGCTGATGGTCTCGCGATCGTCGGACGGATCATTGAAGGGGCGCCGATGCGTCTCAATCCGGGTGGCGTGCTGATCGGTGAAGTGGGTGGAAGTACACCAGCGTTGTCGCGCTTGTTTCCGAAGGCGCCGTTTATCTGGGTTGAACTCGAGTGGGGCGGGGAAGGGGAGTTAGAGGTGGCCTCACTTCTTTGGACAGCAGAATCCGCAAAGTAAGTGGATTCGCTGCAATGTAGCGTTTTCCACGGATCGGGTGCTGGCCCTTCTAA
>Ga0194132_10009975_pt1 | contig 12841 bp, 13 predicted proteins | sample TA2KigOf80mmetaG_FD_148612 | JGI IMG/M metagenome (GOLD analysis project Ga0194132, IMG submission 148612) | Freshwater microbial communities from Lake Tanganyika, Tanzania - TA2015054 Kigoma Offshore 80m | ecosystem: Environmental > Aquatic > Freshwater > Lake | place: Tanzania: Lake... | reverse complement strand
CTGGAATCGACGCGGGGTTCTGCCCCGATTTTACGGACACCTCACTTAAGGCCCATAATGGGCCAGGAGGGGTGTCATGAGAGCACGACGGAAGTTTTCAGTGGAGTACAAACGTGAAGCGGTGGCCATGCTCGACGCACCCGGGGTAACGGTGAGTCAAATCGCCGCCGACTTGGGCATCGGGGCTGGTCTGTTGGGACGCTGGCGACGCGAACTGCGCCGTCAGCCGCAGCAGGCCTTTGTGGGCAATGGGCGCTCCCGAGATGAAGAGCTGAGCCAGCTGCGTCGAGAGTTGGCTCGCGTCACGAAGGAGCGCGATTTTTTGCGAGAAGCGGCAGCGTTCTTCGCGAGAGCGTCGACGTGAAGTTTCGGATGATCCAACGATGCCGCGACGGGTTTCCCATCCGATTGATGTGCCGATGTTTACGGGTTTCAGCCAGCGGGTATTACGGCTGGGCGACCCGCACGCCAAGTAGGCGGACGGCGGAGAACGCCCGGCTGGTGCGGCGCATGCGTGAACTGCATACCGAGCATGATGGCGTGATCGGCAGCCCCCGGATGTGGGAGGAGCTCCGCTACGCCGGCGAGCGCTGTGGCCGCCACCGGGTGGCCCGCTTAATGCGCCGAGCTGGCTTGCAGGGCGTGCCGCAGCGGCGACGCTGGCGTCGGAAGACGTCCGGTGCCCCACCCGCGGGGACGCAGAATCATTTGGGGCGGGATTTCACAGCCACCGCCCCGAACACCAAATGGGTGACGGACATCACCTACATCCGCACTGCGGAGCACTGGTTGTATCTCTGCATCGTGTTGGATTTGTATTCCGGCCTCGTGGTGGGCTGGTCGATGAGTCCGCGGCAGGACCGGCAACTCGTGGTCCAAGCCGTCTTGATGGCCGTGTGGCAGCGACCGGCCCGGACGCCCGTCATTCTCCATTCCGATCGCGGGTGTCAGTTTACGTCCGACGAATATCAACAATTCTTGGCGGCGCACCACATTACCTGCAGCATGAGTGCGGTGGGCAGTTGTGCCGATAATGCGGCGGCCGAGAGTTTCTTTGGGGTATTGAAACGGGAGCGCGTCAACCGCCGGCAGTATCGGACCAGAGCGGAAGCCCGAGCAGATCTCTTTGACTACATCGAACGCTGGCATAACCCGCGCCAGCGTCGGAGACTGGCGGTTCAGCAAGAGGGGGAGAAGCTCTTAACTCAGGTGTCCGTGGAAATGGGGTAGAACCCTTTTTGGACTTTTTGTTTGTGGAACCTCCATTATTCGGTGGCATCTATCAACAGAGTGCGCCAAGTTCTCTTACGGCTCCGGAGGCTTCCTATCTCGAAGCATTTTTAAAAAAATCATACTTCAACCTTACATATTTCACTTAAATTTTCAGTCTAGCGAAATTATTGATGTCATCAACAATCAAGTGCAGACGATCGTAAGCTCAGCTCTAATGGCTAGCTTGCAACTTTTAACCAGTTTTATCATGATCTTTGTAATTGCAGTTGGATTGCTATGGTTAAACCCGGATTTGACGCTCGCATGCATTGCAGGATTTTCGATCCTATATTGCATTATCTATTTGGTTACTAGAAAATTCCTACTTGAAAATAGCAGGCAACTTGTAAAATTAGGCGTTACTCGAATACAGATCTTGCAAGAAAGTATAGGCGGCATCCGAGATATTCAGATTAATGGCACACACGACTATTTAGTAAAATCATTTGAAATAATTGATAATTTATACCGCGAGGCGCAGAGAAAAAATACATCAATAGGCGCCAGCCCAAAATACTTTATCGAAGGTTTTGGTGCAGTTCTGATTATTGCTATAGCAATCTACTTTGCAGTTGTAAAAAATAGCTCTATTCAAGCTATAGTCCCAGAACTTGGGGTTATAGTAATGGCAGCTCAACGAACTCTTCCAATGCTTCAACAGATATTCTCTGGTCTTGCAAGCATTCGTGGTGTTGCCGGCACACTAAGGTCGGTCAAGGAATGGTCCACACTTAATATACCGATTGATGATTTAAGCTCTAAACCTATAATTTTTAATAATAAAATTGAATTGCGAAATGTAAGTTTTAAATACTCAGATCGAAGCAAAGAGACTTTAAGAGGCATTAACTTAGTAATCCCTAAGAATCAGTGTATAGGCCTTAGCGGATTAACTGGGGCCGGCAAAAGTACCTTGGTAGATATCTTAAGCGCCCTTTTGGAGCCAACAGAGGGAATCTTATTGATAGACGATATCCCAGTGCAGAAATCAATATCGAGAAGTCAAAATCCTAGCGACATATCAAATCAAGAGAAAGAGTATCAATATTCGGTTAGTGCTGCCTCATGGAGAAAACTAATTGCTTATGTCCCCCAAAATTTATTTCTAGCCGATGCATCAATAGAGCGCAATATCGCGTTTGGTATTGAAGAAAAATTTATTGATCCAAATAGAATTGCAGCTGCGATTAAAAATGCACATCTCACTGAAGTTATCAATGATCTCCCAAATGGACTGCAAACAATCGTAGGTGAAGGCGGGATTCGCCTTTCCGGAGGACAGCGCCAAAGAATAGGCATTGCAAGAGCGCTATACAAGCAATCATCAGTATTAATTCTTGATGAATCAACTAGCGCCTTGGACAATATTACAGAAGAAAATATTATCCAAAGCCTATTAGACAATAGATCAGATCTAACTATCATTATTATTTCTCATCGAGCAGCGACGCTTAGACACTGCGATACCGTCTATAAAATAACTAACCAAAATTTATTGAAGCTTGATAAGGTGATGTCTTGATCGTGGACCTAAATACTCGATCTGAATTGGCTGGACATGTTCTGTGTCTTCCAAGGTATTGCGGATTCAATGATGTACTATGCCAAATATGGGTTTCTTACCAATATGCGCAGAACTGGGAAAGAGAGCTCTGGATTGATACGCGTTGCTCTGGCCTGGCAGATGAATTCGCACACTACATGCACCTCTACAATCCATCCAGAGAAAACTCAACCATCACACACACTAAAATATTCAACATAGAGTACGAAAAATTAAACCGCCTCAAGTGCTATCCAAATATACCCCTGGGAACTCTAGACCAATTAGGTCACTACTTTATGTCAAGCATGTTGGCGGCTGGATTGCAACACAATACCAAGCACAATATTTTCTTACGCTTGATTAATTTAATTAAATATACCTGTAACCCAAAAAAGGAATTTCCAAGTTTTCGGATCTTTTCATTTATACAACTCTATACATATCTTAAAAAAAATAAAATCGCCTTTATTGATAGGCAATTCAGAAATGAGAGCATGACGATACATGCATCTTCTGGAGGTGGGCTTGAATCATTGCAAATGCTTAAATTACTGAGGCTTAACAAAAATATTCGCAATCAAATATTAACAAAACTTAAAGATCTTCCACATGATTACGATGCTATACATATACGCCATACTGACTACCAGACTGATTATCAGACCTTCATTCAAAGCATAAATAGTGAATTAGCAGGGAGAACTGTTCTAATTTGCAGTGATAATCCTGATGTTCTTAAGTTTGCCAAGGAAAACCTAAAGCTCTCAACGGTAATATGCGTCACTAAGATTGACCAATTGTCTACCGACCCCTCTAGTCATCGGCCCGCCCATTACCAGTGGCACCTACCACTAAACCATCGAAGAAACCGTAATGTTTCAATGCTTGCAGAGCTAGTTGGCCTATCAAAATCAACGAGATTATTTTTTACAATTGTTAAGAAAGATGGGCAAGAAGGTCATTCAGGTTTCTCACAACTAGCTGATGGGCTCAGAAAAAATCCAGACATATTAGCCAATTGGCTTGGCCCTAATTAACCAACAAATTCTCGTGCTAAAAATTCTTCATATAGCTACTCACGCCGGCTTTGGTGGCGCGGGAAATGCTGCCATTCGGATTTTTGATAGCCAGAAAAATAGAGGCATTGATGTAGACTTTTTAAGTCTAACCAACCGCCTAAATCATCCCGGGGTGAATATTTATGAACCAGAAACAGTTATTAATAGACTAAAGCTTGCCAAGTCTTTTCTTGACAATTCTAATGGAGCAAATATTTACAAAGATCACATAGGGGACGATAAATTCTCGGAAATTGTCAACAAGATTAATAAATCGAATGCAGACATAGTGAATCTTCATTGGGTTAATGGAATGCTAACGATAAGAGATATTGGCAAGATCACCAAACCCTTAGTCTGGACACTTCATGATATGTGGGCATTTTGCGGAGAGGAGCACTGCAGCCAGGATGTACGTTGGCGCGAAGGGTACACGCCAGCAAATAGATTGCCAAGTGAATCAGGACCCGATATCAACCTAATTTCATGGAAATACAAGGTTGAGAGCTGGACTAGAAATATGAATCTGATAGCACCAAGTGACTGGCTAAGAGATTGCGCAAGACAAAGCGCTCTAATGCGGAACTGGCATTCAATTACCATCCCACATCCAATTGATACCTTAGCCTGGCTTCCTTTAGATCAAATAAAAGCTCGCAATAGTCTTGGCTATAAAGCATCGGATCGAATAATAGTATTTGGAGCGGCAAATGGAGTTGCCGACCCCATAAAGGGATTTGATTTATTGATAAAAGCGTTGGACCACCTACAACCTGAGTTTGGAAATATCAAATTATTGGTTTTTGGAAAGAAAAATATTTCGCCACAAACTAAATCAAGAATTCAAATTAATTATCTAGGCGAAATAAATGACGACTATAAATTACGCGAAGTTTATAGTGCCGCCGATTTGGTTGCCGCCCCTTCCAGGATGGAATCCTTCTGTCAAATTGCAGCAGAAGCAATTGCGTGCGGAACACCTGTTGTTGCTTTTGATAACTCTGGAATTGTTGAAGTTGTTAAGCATAAGCATAATGGATATTTAGCTCAAGCATTTGATCCCAAAGATTTTGCAAGCGGGATCAATTGGATTCTAAGTTTATCGCCCACAAATTTAAATAACTTAAAAATGAAGTCGCGTGAATATTGTGTTGATACCCTAAATTATCAAAAAATCTCATCTAAATATATCGCCCTATATAAGGCCATATATTCCAAATTATCTTTACGATGATTTTTTTCCGGCAATTGCAGACCGACATGCCGCAAGGTAGTCCATAGCATCCCTTTTTGACGAAGAATTTCCAGGGTGCAGCCTTCGAAGAGCTGCTATCTCAGGTAAAGTAACAGAATTAAAACCAAGTTTAATGGCTCGCGAATACCATTCCAAAAACTCTCCTGACTTCAGCGAATCGTTAAACAAGCCAACTTCTAAAAAAAACTTCTTAAAAGTAAGCATGGTAATGATGCTTAAACTCATAGAACTTAAACGGGGCTCCAAAATATTATCCCTATCTGAATTAAACTCACGATATTCAGAAAATATCAGACTAGGTCTATCTTGCTTAGATAAAATTTTTAGTTGATGTGAAAGTTTTTGAGGAAGCCAGAGGTCATCGGAGTCTAAAAATGCTAGAATAGTACCAGTTGAATTCATAATCCCAGTATTACGGGCAATACTAGCTCCCCTTCTGGGCTCTACAATAATCCTAAGTCTAGGATCCGGTATTTTTTTAATTTCCGAGATTGTTGAGTCATTAGATAGGTTATCAACAACCAAAACTTCGATATTTTGGTAGGTCTGCTCCAGTACACTAGCGATACAGTCAACTATCAAACCACTACGGTTATAAGTGGGGATAATTACACTAACTAATTCTTTTTCAATGGGGGCAGTATGAGTGGTCATATTTACGAGATCTCAGGGGCGAATATCGTGCATGAGGTAATTAATGATGAAGTGGTTGCCGTCAACCTAGATTCCGGGAAATACTACAGCATTAGAAGTACTGGAGCATATATATGGGGAGCCCTGGTATCAGGACACAGCTCGGAAACAATTACTAGCGAACTATCGTTTTATTACCCTGGTAATTCTACGCTGATCTTGACGGACATTGAGCGCTTTGTTGACCAATTAATAGAAGAAAATTTGATTAAAAAATGCAACGGGCCCGAGTCTAAAACAAAAATTGAGCCCCCAACAATAGAGTATCAATCCCCAGTCATAGAAGCATATAGCGATATGCAAGAAATACTTCTACTAGATCCGGTGCATGATGTGGATGAATCAGGCTGGCCAATTACTCATAAACAAAAATAATTACCAATGGTCAGCGCTCTTGATGCCTATGAAAAATGGGCGAATGAATCAAAAAGTTGCAACAATAAGTTAAATAATTCTCATTTTATTAGTTTAGCTGGCATTAAAGTTTGTATTCACCTCCATCGACCCGCACTTTCAAATGCTTTTCTAATGGGAATATCACACCTATTGATAGATCCCTGCGTCCCAGATTATGAAATTGATGTATGGGATTTAAAAGACGGCAAGCATACTTTTCCAAAATTTGATTATGGTATTGAGGATGTAAAGGTAAGGGGTGAAATCCCGCTATATTGTGCTGATGGGGTTAATTTTGCTTATTACGCACACGCAAGAATGATTCATACTCTCAACGAGAATACAAAACATGGTGTTGTTGCCCTCGTTGATGGAGACAGCCTCCCCTCTTTTGAGATTGCATGCCCTTTTAGAGGAATTTTTTCCTGGATATTGCGTAGTAATGGTCTGGCCTTAATTCACGCAGCAGCTTTAGCTGATAGTGGCGGGAATGGATGTCTAGTTATTGGTAAAAGTGGTGCTGGAAAATCCACAACAGCTATAAGCTGCTTTCTATCTGGGATGAAATATATAGGCGATGACCTATGCGCACTTGGCCTCAATCAAGGAAGCATTCACGTCTATAGCATTTACTGTTCTGGAAAAACCTACAAAACTGAGTGGTCATACATCCCGGAGCTATCAAGCAAGGCATTTCAACATAAAAGTGATGAGTATGAAAAGGAACTTTATTTCTACTCTGATGATAAAAATAACATATGCCTTGAAGCAAAACTAAAAACGATTTTTGTACCCCTCAAAGAGCAATCTTCTAAAAGTAGGCCCACTATTGCTGAATTAATAGCGATTACCGTCAACTCTACGAGAGAACTGCTGCCTGGCGCAGGATTCGAATCACTAGCGCTAATTTGCAAAGCATTTAAAAACTCTGAAATTAAATATTTAAACTTAACTGAGGATCGAGTTTGTCCGATAAGTGAAATATGAACATATGCTATGTCGGTAATAGTGTAAGTTCACAGAAATTATCTTACAGAGATACATTAAGTAATTTAATTTCACAAAATTTTAGATCAGAAAAATTTATTAACTGCACTTTGGGCGGGATTGGATCTTTAGGCATTAGTTTTTTTATTGATCAATTTATCGGCGAGAATAAGGTTGACATTTGCTTTCTGGAAACTTTTGTTGCCGATCTTGGTGGCGCCACTCCCACAAAGTACTTGAGGCAAGCACTTAACGGAATAGTACAAAATCCGAAGCTAAAAAACTCTAAAATTATTCCAATCTATTTATACAGAAGCGATATTGAACTCGAACAATTCAATTTAATTCATCAAATTTATAATGATGTATTTTTAAATATCAATATATCACCATTAAATATTTATTCGCATGTTGAAAAAGAGGTATTTTGCGGGCATGCATGTGCCAACGAACTCCTATACGATCAAGTTCATACAACCCCGCATGGCGCTGAATTTTATGCGCATTTAATTTTTAGCCACTTTCAACAAGCTCTACAATCCCAGTCGGATGACTCTAAATTTATTAGAAAAAATGAAGGCTTTGTCCCTGCATTACTTGGGCCAATTGAGACATATGCATGTGATGGGAAGTTTTCAATGGGTCGCTTCAGGCTATTACTCCCTTACATTCAAATAGTCCAAAATAATTCAGTTGTACTTACAACGGATGACTTTTCATGCGTTGGCTTGGTTGTTATCGCAGATAGCGAAACCGGGGTAGTTCAAATTAACTACGAAGACTGGAGCCAAACAGCGCAAATTTATGATCAATGGTGTGAAAACGCTAGGATTCAAGTGGTTATATTTAAAGAGATAATTCCCCCGCATAAAAAATTTTTAGTAGCTGCATCTAATGCTAATTCAGCAGAGTATGGAGCAAATTTAACGCCCAACAACAATACTCAACTTGGGCAAAATATTAAAATTGTCCGCATGATGGCATTTAATTTAAAGTAGAAAAATTATGAGCGCATTAGTAAGCATTATTTTGCCAACATATAATTCAGAGTCTTTTCTGATGGAATGCCTCAAAAGCATCCAAGGGCAATCATTTTGTGACTATGAAATTATCAATATAGATGCCAGCTCTTCAGATGGAACCATGGAAATACTAAAAACTTTTCCAGGAATCCGAATTATTAAGCAAAATGGCGTAGGGCTAGCCTCAGCCTGGAATCAAGGTATTTTAGCCAGCAATTCAAAATACATATCCTTTTTAGATAGTGATGACTGGTGGAACCCAAACTGCCTTCAACTTCACGTAGATAGTTTGACTAATATGCCTGGCTTAAGATACAGCATCGGAAAAGTTAACTTCTTTTCCGATAATCCACAGGAATTTACCTATGGATTTAAGTCGTCTTTACTCTCTAACTCCCATCAAGCATTGATGCCAGGTTGTTTCATGGGTGAGCGGACACTTTTTAATGATCTTGGCTTTTTTGATGAAAGCTTGAAAGTGGCAAGCGACATTCAATGGTTCCACGATCTAAAAGTTAGCAATATTCCTCATGTAAGAATTGAAGAAAATCTCCTCAATAAACGCATCCATGGCAATAACTTATCATATACAACCTCTAAAACCAATACATATAATGACGAATTACTACAGGTTATACATCGTCGCTTGCGAAACTTAAAATCCAATGATTAACGAAAGTATTTTGGCAAGCAAGCAGTCGCTTATCAACACCATAAGCAGCGCCCTTACCCATAATGAAGGTCTTGCAGTAGGGAAATTAGGTTTTAGCGAACAACTAATGCTGCTATTTCACCTATCCTGCAATAAATCAATCAACCCTTTAAATGACCCCAAACTTCGCCCAGTGTATGTTGCCCTGAAATATGCGTGCGAGCGACAAACCGGGGTTTTCCCAACTGACTTTGAATTTCTCATCAGATATTCAAAATTTTTTGCGGAAAATATTTGTAATGCTGATTTTTTAGGTCTATTTGGATCACCAAATGAAGCAACCCTGATATCCAACTTGGATCTTAATTCTCAATTACTTAAATATGTAGATACCGAGCCAGATCGCTCAACACCATATAACAAAAGTCTTTGCTATCTAGAACTCTTTTCAGGAAAGAAAATTCTTCTAATTGCGCCATTTGCAAGTTTTGCAATGAAAAGAGCAAATAAAGATACCTTTGAGTCTGTCTGGGAGAAAATTAATTGCCCCTGGTTTTATCCTAGAGAAATTATGTCGCTAGATATTCCCTACAGCTATATCGGACAAATTGAAACGCATAATACATACAAAAATAGCATCTCACTATATGAAAATCTTATAAAAGAAATTGATTCTTTTGACTTTGATGTAGCGCTTATTGCAGCCGGTTCGCTGGCAATTCCGATTGCGGTGCATATTAAAAGTCGACAAAGAATTGCCATTTCATTGGGTGGCCATTTTCAAGTACTGTTTGGAATTCTTGGTGATCGATGGACTAGAAATCCCTCCTGGATGATGAAATACATTAATGAAAAATGGGTACGCCTTCCAAGCAATCTAATTCCAGCCAATGCAGATGCTTTAACAGACAATAAGGCATATTGGTAAAGTGGTACATAAATCACCTGTAGCTCTTTTTGTATACAATCGACCAAATTTGACGGCCGAAGTCCTGGCAGCCATCAGCTTATATGCGCCTGACAGTCTTTTTATCATCTCAGATGGACCAAAGGCATCTAGAGAAGACTTTCATGCAGTAAACGAAGTGCGTCGAATCTGCAATTCTGTAAATTGGCCTTGCAAGGTCAAGCGTGATTATAGAGAAGTAAACCTTGGATGCCGAAACTCGATAACATCCGGGTTATCGTGGGTCTTTTCGCAAGTAGATGAAGCCATAATTCTGGAGGACGATTGCCTTCCAGATATGACATTTTTTCGCTTTTGCTCTAACTTACTTGAAAAATACAGGGATGATTCAAGAATTTTTACAATAGGCGGATTCAAGGCTGAAAATACTATTGGAGAGAATCACAATTCGTACTATTACTCTAAATATCCCTGCACCTGGGGATGGGCAACATGGAAAAGATCATACAAAGACTTTGACCCAAATTTAGCAGATTGGTCTGAGGATAAAAATCTACAATGGCTAACCGACTATCTCGGAGACCCATTCTATGCTAACTACTGGGCCTACATGCTTACAAAAGCTAAGCAAGGCTCAAATGATTGGGATTACGCGTGGGCATATCACTGCTGGATCAATAATGCTCTATCAATTAGACCCAACATAAATCTCATTCAAAATACTGGGTTTAATACGATGGCAACTCATACAAAAGACAGCAATCACCCATTTGGGAAAATACTGTCCTCAAAAATGTCTTTTCCAATGCGCCACCCATCGGAAATTAAAACAACCCCCCACATGGATCAAATTTTGGAAGATTTAATCTACTCAGGCATCCGGAAACGACAGATACATCTCTTATATCGAGAAATTACGGCTTCTAGGGGGTAATATTCATCATGATTTCACTATTTGGAGAAAAAAACCCCACTTACTTGGCGGCCTTGATTGAAATTTGCTTCAATACGAACGCTGATAACGCCCATTACACGCTGATTGACCAGGGTATTGTGAATGATGACTTATCGCCAGAGCAATATAGGGTACTTCCACTACTTTTTAATTCAAAAATTGATAACTTTAGCGAACTGAGTCGCTCAAAAATAGAGAGCTCTTATAAACACACCCTCTACAGAAATCACATTCTTTTAAATAGAGCTCAGAAATTTCAGCGCCTGATTATTGAGTCACAACTTGGTCACTGCGTTTTCTTAAAAGGTATAGCGCAATCACTTAGATCTCCAAGCGGAATTGGTACAAGACCCATGGCAGATGTTGATGTACTTGTGCCATTTTTAGATAGACATGCCCAAAAGTTTTTAACAGCGATAAATCAAGAAAGTTATAAGGTTATTGGTTCTAATATCAGATCAATTACCTTGTTATCTCCCGAGGGATTCCAATTTGATATCCATTGGTATCTATCTGAATGGTCGATATCACAAGATGTTGTCAATTCTATTGTTAATCATTCTCAATCAATCGCCTTTCGGAATCAGACATATTCTATCCCCTGTCATGAACACCACCTATCCCACATCATCGGGCATGGACTTTTGAATCCAGCGCTTGCGTTTGATGCAAGATGGGTAATAGATGCTTTATCGATAATTAAAGACTCTCCTAGCTTAGATTCTTTAAAAATTATCGAATTTTCCAATCTATTTAATACGCGGTCTAGACTTAAATTAGGATTCAGGCTGATTGCTGAGGAAACACCTGAGAGCTTAAACCTTGATCGGGAATTATTTCGTTATGTCGCAGGCAATATTAAATCCGACACCTTGGTTTCGGGCTGGCTATTTGAGCAACTACCTTGCCCATCAAGCCAAATGACACTTGAGAAAATTTCTAGATCCTCTTATTTAAAAAATATTCTGAATATTCTGATCGGAAATCTATATGCTCCTTTTTTATTGTGGAAGAAAAATAGAAGGCCAATGTTTTATGGCATATCACTAACTCGCGGGTTTCCACCCCCACCAACCCAAAAAGTTATTGCACTACTTGCGCAAAAATTAGCGCTAAGAATACTATTCATAGCGTTTAATTACCGGCCAAAAAGAAATACTTGCCAAACTTTGTCCATCGGTGTAAAAAAGAGTCAACAGGAGTAAAGAAAGTGACTGTTCCACACATGGGCCGGTCATACTTCTGACAGATAGTAAGAGGACACTCGTGAGCACTCCCCAAAGCATCTCATTGCTGCAGACCACTACTTCATCGCCGGCACTGTTGTCACTAATCCCTGTAGCTATTTGGCAAAGAGCTTGTTCAATAGCTGCTTCGCACAACTCGCCCCAGCTTCCCGGCGTTTCACGTGCATCACTGAGTTCTCATCGGCGAGTACGTTTTGAAGAAGGCTATCGGCCGACGCTTCGAAGGACAAGTCGACCTTACACCTCGCTTTCCATCCAGGCAATGTCTTCACCATAGAAAGTCTACCCGCCGGATAGTCTACCCATTGTAAAGACTGAAGCCTACGTATCGGCGATCCCAGCCAGATCAATGACCGCTGCGGTCACCGCGTCGGCGACGGACACCATGAAGTCCAGATTCAACGTGTCGATGGTATCGCTGGGCCGGTGGTAGTGGGGGTTACGGAAGTTGGCCGTGTCGGTGAGCATGACGGCGGAGAAACCCTGTTCCCAGAACGACGTGTGGTCGCTGCGCCTGGTGTCGCGGTCGCCCGTTCCAGCGATTTGCTCAGTTCTGCGCGCTCTTGCTCCGTTCGATCCCCATTTTCTCCCCAATGCCACGCCATGACTCGTTTAGATATCGCGTTTTCCAGCTACCTGAGCCCCCACCCCGGGGGCACCCCCCGCTTTTGAATCTGGTTCCATCCGCGCACCCCTTACACTTTGAACTGACCGGCTTTTTCTGTACCAGGTTGAATGTAGTGTTTAACCTGGAGGAAGGAGTCGGAAGATGGCAAAGAAGAGATTTGGCCCGGAGCAGGTGGTGGCGAAGCTGCGGCAGATCGAGGTGCTGCAGCCTGCGTCTTTCCAAA
>Ga0194132_10009972_pt1 | contig 12842 bp, 16 predicted proteins | sample TA2KigOf80mmetaG_FD_148612 | JGI IMG/M metagenome (GOLD analysis project Ga0194132, IMG submission 148612) | Freshwater microbial communities from Lake Tanganyika, Tanzania - TA2015054 Kigoma Offshore 80m | ecosystem: Environmental > Aquatic > Freshwater > Lake | place: Tanzania: Lake... | reverse complement strand
GTCAGCTTCTCGGCAGAATCACGGTCGATGACATCGTCGACGTCATCGACGAGGAAGCCGAGGAGGACCTGCTGAACCTTGGTGGTGTCACCGAATCCGACATTGCCAGCGGCCTCGTCGAGACGGCACGCGCGCGCTTCGTCTGGCTCCTGGTCAACCTCGTCACGGCCTTTGTCACAGCCTCGGTGATCGCGCAGTTCGAGGACACGATCGAGCGGCTTGTCGCGCTTGCCGTGCTGGCGCCGATCGTCGCCTCGATGGGCGGCAATGCCGGGACCCAGTCGCTGACGGTCGCCGTCCGTGCGCTCGCCATGCGCGAGATCAGCCGGACCAACGCGCTTCGTGTCATCGTCAAGGAAGGCGCGCTTGGCGTCATCAACGGCGTGGTTTTCGGCGTGATGGTCGGCATCGTCGCGTATGTCTGGTTCGGCATGCCTATGCTCGGCGTCGTGATCGGCCTGGCGCTGATCCTGAACCTGTTGGCCGCCGGCCTTGCCGGAATGACGATTCCGCTGGTCCTCGAACGTCTTGGGGTCGACCCGGCGGTCGCCTCCGGGGTATTCCTCACCACCGTGACCGATGTCGTCGGATTCTTTGCGTTTCTCGGGCTCGCGACATGGCTGATCCTGTAGAGCAGGGCTGGCTCCGCGATCTCTGGTATCTGGCGTTGCCGGGCAGCGAGCTCGGCCGCGGGCGCATGGTCGTACGCACCGTGCTCGGCCAGCGTCTGCTGTTCGGGCGCACCGATGACGGCCAGGTCTTCTGCTTCAAGGATGTTTGCCCGCATCGCGGCATACCCTTGAGCTTCGGGCGCTTCGACGGGCGCGAGGTTGAGTGCTGCTACCACGGCTGGCGCTTCGGCGCCGATGGCCGCTGCATGGCGATTCCGGCGCTGGTAGAAGGACAGGCCTTCGAACCCGGTCGTATCAAGGCGAAGACTTTCCCCGCCCGCGAGGTGCAGGGAAACATCTGGATCTTCGCCGGCACCGACCCGTCGGCCGCGCCGCCGATCCCCGTCGTGCCCGATGTCGGCGACCGGCCGGCCGACCTGCTCGAGAGGATGCCCTTCGGCTGCGCCATGGATCACACCGTGGTCGGCCTCATGGACCCGGCGCATGGTCCCGTCGTGCATCGCACCTGGTGGTGGCGCTCGGCCAAGTCGATCCATGAGAAGTCCAAGCATTTCGTGCCCTCCGACCTCGGATTCGCCATGGCGCGGCATCGGCCGTCCTCGAACAGCCGGGCCTACCGGATCATCGGCGGCACGCCGGAAACCGAGATCAGCTTCCGGCTGCCCGGCGTCCGCATCGAGCACATCCGCACCGAGAAGATCGTGGTCGGTGCCTTGACGGCGGTCACGCCGTTCGATGCAAGACCACCCAGATCCATCACGCGATCTGGTGGAGCAAGCCCTGGCTGTCCCTGTTCAAGCCGTTCTTCCGGCCCTTTGCCCGGGCCTTCCTCGGCCAGGATCGCGACATCATGGCGATGCAGGCGGTCGGCCTCGCCGACGATCCGCCGCTGATGCTGATCGATGACGCCGACACCCAGGCGAAATGGTATTACCGGCTGAAGAAGGAATGGGCGGCGAGCCGTGCCGAGGGGCGCGCCTTCGTCAATCCCGTGAAAGAGCGCGTTCTGCGCTGGCGGAGCTGAGGAGACCGATGCCGAACAACGATCGTGACAGCTTTCTCGCCCTGCTCGGCCGCCTCGGCGGCGCCGACGATGCCGACGTGCTCGCCGCGGCACGCGACGTCAGCAAGCGCGTCGCCGCCTCCGGACTCGACTGGGAAGACCTGCTGCGCCCGCCGACTGCGCCCGTCGTCGAGCTCACCGGCGACGATGCCGAGCTGATCGGCAAGCTGCTGGCATCGCCGGCCGTCACCGCCTCGACGAAGGAAGAGCTGCGCGGCTTCAGGGACGACCTGGCAAAGGGTGAGCTCGATCCTGCCGACCGGAAGTATGTGCGCGATCTCGCGCGCCGGGTCGACGGCTGATTGACGATTTGCATAAGGGGGGACCGAAATGAATCTCGCAGCTTTCCGCAAGCGCCATCCGGAACGGCAGGTTGCCGCCGGCCGCATGAAGTGGGGCGTGGTCGAGGTCGCCGGCAAGAGGGGCCAGCCGACGCTGGTGCTCGTGCCCGGCACGCTCGGCGTCGCCGATATCTTCTGGAACCAGATCGTCGCGCTCAAGGGCAAGGCACGGATCATCGCGCTGACGGTGCCGCCGGCACTCGACATCCTGAAGCTCGCCGACAGCCTCAAGGCGCTGTTCGACAAACTCAAGATCGAAAAGGCTCATTTGCTGGGCTCTTCGCTCGGCGGCTTCCTGATCCAGCACTTCGCTGCCCGATATCCCGAGCGCATCGAGAAGCTCTACGTCGCCAACACGCTGCTCGATCCCAAGTCGAAGGACCTGCGCATCCGCCTTCCCGCCGATGCGAGCAAGATGTCGGCGAAGGAGCATCTGGAGAAGGCTTATTCCAACATCGCCGGCATGCCGGCGCCGGATGCGGGCTTCAAGCTTCTGAAGAAGGTGCTGAAGGACAATGCCGACCGGCTCGGCGGCAAATGGCTGAAGAGCCGCGTCCTTGTCGTACGCGAAGGGCCGGCGGTGCCGAAGCTGAAGCTTCCGCCCAGCAAGATCATGGTGCTCGACTGCGCCGACGATCCGGTGGTGGCGCGGCCGGTGCTGGATGCCGTACGCAAGCGCTACCCGAAGTCTGAAGTCTTCCACCTGAAGACCGGCGGGCACTTCCCCTACGTCACGCGCCCCGACGCCTATGTGAAGCTGTTCAAGAAGACGCTTTCGGCGCGTAAGCCCGGATAAAGCGTTCGGCGCATTCCTTGGCGTGAGCGGTGATCACCTCATCGCTCGGGAGCGGCATGCAGACGAGGCAGCGGAGCTGGATATCGCCGCGCAGCATCGCGAGGAAGGTGTCGGCTGCGTGCAGCGGGTCGGGGATGTCGAGCACGCCTCGCGCATGGGCGACCTGCAGCAGCTCGGCGAAGCGCAGGCGGCCGAGGCCGGGCGCGCTCTCGTAGAAGACGCGGCCGAGCTCGGGCGTCCGTGAGGCTTCCGCCGCGACCGTCCGCAGCAGCGCTACCGGATAGCCGCCGACGATGAAGCGGACATAGCGCTGCGCGACCTCGCGGATCTTTTCGATCGGGTCCGTCTGGCCGTGATACGGCGTCGAGAGCTCAGGCCAGGTGCGGCGGCACTCGACATCGATCATCGCTGCGAACAGCTCTTCCTTGCTCGTGTAATGGGCGTAGACGGTCGCCTTGGAGACGCCGGCGCGCTTAGCGATGGCGTCCATGCTGGTCGCGCCGAAGCCCTCCTTCAGGAAAAGGTCGCGGGCGGCATTCAGGATCTGCTGGGGCTTGGCGGCCCGGCTTCCGGGGGCTGGGGCTGGTGTTTCCGTCATCACATCTTTTTTGAACTATACGGTTCAGTTTTCCTATTGACACTGTAGCTGCGGTGGCACAGAAACGCAACCAAAACTGAACCGTTCAGTTTACTTAACCCCCGGGAGCCGGGTCACGGAGTCACAAAATGAAAAAGGTTCTCCGCATTTCCCTGATCGCCAAGGTCGGCCTGACCGCGGCGGTGCTGGCTGCCGACTGGGGCTGGAGCTGGTGGACTGTCGGCCGCTTCGTCGAGTCGACGGACAACGCCTACGTCCAGGCCGACGTCGTCACCGTCTCCTCTAAGGTCTCGGGCTATGTCCGCGAGGTCAAAGTCGCCGACAACCAGTCGGTGAAGGCCGGGGACATCCTGGCCGTCATCGACGACGAGGACTTCGCCGCCAAGGTCGCCGAGGCCAAGGCCGCGGTCGAGGCCAAGAAGGCAGCGATCGCCGCGACCGAGAAGTCGCTCGTCTATCAGCGGGCGATGATCCAGCAGGCGGAGGCCGGCATCGTCTCCTCCGAGGCCGATCGCGAGCGGTCGCGGCAGGATCTGGCGCGGTACCGGAACCTGGCCTCCAGCGAATATGTGAGCCGGCAGAAGCTTGAGGTCGTCGAGGCCGATGCCCGGAAGACCGAGGCCGGCGCCGCCAAGGCCCGGGCCGCGCTGACCGCCGAGAAGGACCGGATCGCGATGATCGAGGCCGACCGGCGCCAAGCCGAGGCCGCCCTGAAGCAGGCCGAAGCGGCTCTCGCCACCGCCGAAATCGCGCGGGACGACACCGTCATCCGGGCGGCTGCGGATGGTGTCGTCGGCAACCGGACGGTCCAGGTGGGTCAGCTCCTCAAGCCGGGCAGCCAGCTCATGATGCTGGTGCCGTTGCCGGAGGTGCATGTCGTCGCCAATTTCAAGGAGACGCAAGTCAAGCGCATGCGGCCCGGCCAGAAGGTGACGCTCGAGATCGACGCCTTCCCCGGCCGGCCGATCGAGGGCACCGTCGAGAGCTTCGCGCCGGCTTCGGGTTCGCAGTTCAGCCTGTTGCCGCCGGAGAACGCGACCGGCAACTTCACCAAGATCGTGCAGCGGCTTCCCGTCCGGATCTCTGTCCCGCGTGACAACGCGCTGGCAGGCCTGATCCGGCCCGGCCTCTCGGTGGTCGCTCAGGTGGATACGCGCGACACCGTGGCCGAGCAGCCGCTTCTCGGCTCGCTTCTCGGCTCGGCGCTCGCGGCAAGCAAGTGAGCGCCGCTTCCGCGACGATGGACGCCCCCGCCCCCCTCCCGGGGGCGTCCGCCGAGAAGATGCCGGCGCCTCACCAGGTCATCGGCTTCTTCGCCATGGTCTTCGGCATGTTCATGGCGATCCTGGACATCCAGATCGTCTCGAGCTCGATCGGCGAGATCCAGGCGGGCCTCGCCGCGAGCTCGGACGAGATCAGCTGGATCCAGACCTCGTACCTGATCGCCGAAGTCGTGATGATCCCGCTGTCGGGCTATCTCTCCCGGCTTCTGTCCACGCGCATTCTGTTCGTGCTGTCGGCGCTGGGCTTCACCGTCTCGAGCCTGGCCTGTGCGTTCGCCTGGAACATCGAGTCGATGATCGTGTTCCGCGCGATCCAGGGCTTCCTCGGCGGAGCGATGATCCCGACGGCCTTCGCCACGGCCTTCGCGCTGTTCCCGGCGTCGAAGCGCACCGGCGTCACCATCCTCATCGGCCTGGTCGCCACAATGGCGCCGACGCTGGGGCCGACGCTGGGAGGCTGGCTCACGCAGCTGGTGTCGTGGCACTGGCTGTTCCTGATCAATATCGTCCCCGGCATCCTGGTCAGCATCGCCGTCGCGCTCCTGCTCGACATCGACAAGCCCGACTGGTCGCTGCTGAAGGGCTTCGACGGCATCGGCCTCGTGCTTATGGCGACGTTCCTCGGCACGCTCGAATACGTGGTCGAGGAAGGCCCGCGGAAGGAATGGTTCGCGGACCAGCATCTGCTCGAGCTTGCCATCGTCTGCGCGGCTTCCAGCGTGCTCTTCTTCTGGCGGATGTTCACCTACGCGAACCCGATCGTCGATCTCCGCGCCTTCGCCGACCGCAACTTCGCCATCGGCTGTCTCTTCAGCTTCATGCTGGGAATCGGCCTCTATGGCGCGGTCTACCTGATGCCGCTCTATCTCGGCCAGGTACGCGGCCTGAACAGCCTGCAGATCGGCGAGATCATGTTCGTGACCGGCGCCTTCCAGTTCCTCTCGGCGCCGATCGCGGGGGCGCTGTCGCGCCTCCTCGATCCCCGGGTCATGCTGGCGATCGGTCTCTCGCTGTTCGGCACCGGCGTGTGGATGACGGGCCAGATGACGGCGGAGTGGGGTTTCTGGGAGTTCTTCCTGCCGCAGGCGGTCAGGGGTCTCTCGCTGATGCTCTGCTTCATGCCGATCAACTCGATCGCGCTCGGCACCTTGCCGCCGGAGAAGGTGAAGAACGCGAGCGGGCTCTACAACCTGATGCGGAACCTGGGCGGCGCGGTGGGCCTAGCCGTGCTCAACACTATCCTTTCCGACCAGAAGCAGCTGCACTGGAACCGCATCGCGCAGCAGGTGAATGCCGGCCGCGACCAAGTCAATGTCTGGCTCGACTCCGTCGCGGCGAAGCTCAGCGCCTCGGTTGCCGATCCGGAGGTCGCAGCGATGAAGAAGCTCAGCAACATCGTCGCGCGCGAGGCGGCGGTCATGAGCATGAACGATGCGTTCCTGGCGATGGCCGCGGTCTTCGCGATCTCGCTCCTGTTCATGCCGCTGCTCAAGAAGCCGAAGGCGGGCGCCGGCGCCGACGCCCACTAGTAGCTCCGTGAAGAGCCTAGGTGCAGAGGCGGATCACCGCTTCGATCGCCAGCGCCGCCCATTGGGACTCCCAGAGGGCGGCGCCGGCGAGCATCGCCAGAAGCACCATCACTCCGGAAACCGAGATTAGCGCCCGTGGTGTCATGTATTGCCTTCCGCAAGCGCGATTGGCCGCGGCTGCTCGACCAGCAGAAGATGGCAGATCGCCGCGCTGATGCTGATCGCGATCGAGATCGTCCAAACGATCTCGAAGCTCCCCGTATGGTCATAGGCGAAGCCGCCCGCCCAGGCGCCGAGGAAGGCGCCGAGCTGGTGGCCGATATAGACCAGCCCGAACAGGAAGCCGAGGTTGCGTCGTCCCCAGAGGTCGGCAACCAGCGACGAGGTCAGCGGCACGGTACCTGTCCAGAGGAGTCCGATCGCGGCGCCGAAGACGAGCGCCGAGGTCATCGACAACGGCATCATGAGAAAGCCGATCATCGCCGCGGCACGTGCGACGTAGATGGCGGCGAGCACGCGGCTCTTCTGCCAGCGCACGCCGGCCATGCCGCAGAGCCAGGTGCCGAGGATGTTGAAGAGGCCGATCGCCATCAGCACCGCGGCGCCGGCCGAGAGGCCAAGGCCGCCATCGATCAGTACGGTCGGCATGTATGTGGCGACGAAGGCGAGCTGGAAGCCGCAAGTGGCGAAACCGAGATTGAGCAGCCAGTAGTCGCGGTCGCGATGGGCGATGCCGGCGGCCTGCCAGCCGGAGGCCGTCCCCGCACCCCGCGGCGACGGCTGTTCTCGCAGCGCGAGGCCGAGAAGCGGCATCAGCATCACCGCGCCGGCGAGCGCGAGCATGGACGGCCGCCAGTCGAAGCGCTCGATCAGGGCGCTGGTCATCGGCACCATCAGGAAGACGCCGATCGAGCCGGCGGTCGATCCCAGCCCGATGGCGAGGCTGCGGCGGTCGGCGGGGGCGGTGCGGCCGATCACTGCCAGCGCCACGGCGAAGGCGGTGCCGGCCTGGCCGAGCCCACAAAGAAGGCCCAGGCCCAGCGTGAAGGTCATGCTGTCTGAGGCGAGGCCGGCCATCGCCAGGCCGGCGGCGTAGAGCAGGCCCGCGCCGATCACCACCGGCCGCGCGCCGTAGCGGTCGCCCAGCAAGCCGGCGAAAGGCTGCGCCAGGCCCCAGACGAGGTTCTGGATGGCGACCGCGGTGCCGAAGGCTTCGCGCGACAGGCCCAGATCCATCGCCACCGGGCGAAGGAACAGGCCGGAGACCTGACGGGCGCCCATGGAGAGCGTGAGCACCGTGGCACCGCAGATCAGCACGATGAGCCAAGAGGGGATCGGTCGGGAGGGCATGGCGCATCCTCGCAAGCCCCGATGGGAGCGTCCAGGCTCGCCCGTGACGGCGGCCGCCGCCGCGCCCTATAGTGACGCAAAAGGAAATCGGGAAACGCCATGCTGCCGAACGAGTATCCGAGCCTCGACTTCGATCTCGGCGATATCGCCGACGAGCTGCGCAGCTCCGTCCGCGGCTTTGCCGCGCGCGAGATCGCGCCGCGCGCGGCCGAGATCGACCGCAGCAATGCCTTCCCGAACGATCTCTGGCGCAAGATGGGCGAGCTCGGCGTCCTCGGCGTCACCGTCGACGAAGAGTATGGCGGCGCGGGCCTGGGCTATCTCGAGCATTGCGTGGCGATGGAGGAGATCAGCCGCGCCTCGGCCTCGGTTGGTCTCTCCTACGGCGCGCACTCGAACCTCTGCGTCAACCAGATCAAGCTCAACGGGACGGCGGCGCAGAAGGAGAGATACCTGCCGAAGCTGGTCTCCGGCGAGAATGTCGGCGCGCTGGCGATGAGCGAGCCTGGCGCCGGTTCCGACGTCGTCGGCATGAAGACGCGCGCCGAGAAGAAGGGCGACCGCTACGTCCTCAACGGCTCGAAGATGTGGATCACCAACGGCCCCGATGCCGACACGCTGGTGGTCTATGCCAAGACCGACCCGGCCGCGCATCAGAAGGGCATCACCGCCTTCCTGATCGAGAAGGGCATGAAGGGTTTCTCGACCGCGCAGAAGCTCGACAAGCTCGGCATGCGCGGCTCGAACACCTGCGAGCTGGTCTTCGCCGATTGCGAGGTACCGGCCGAGAACGTGCTGGGCCAGCTGAATGGCGGTGCCCGCGTGCTGATGAGCGGCCTCGACTATGAACGCGCTGTTCTGGCGGCCGGCCCGCTCGGCATCATGCAGGCCTGCATGGATGTGGTCGTGCCTTACGTGCATGAGAGGAAGCAGTTCGGACAGCCGATCGGCGAGTTCCAGCTCATGCAGGGCAAGCTCGCCGATATGTATGTCGGCATGAACGCCGCCAAATCCTACGTCTATGCGGTGGCCAAGGCCTGCGACAAAGGCAAGACGACGCGGAAGGACTCGGCCGGCGCCATCCTCTACGCCGCCGAGAAGGCGACCTGGATAGCGCTGCAGGCGATCCAGACGCTCGGCGGCAATGGCTACATCAACGACTACCCGACGGGGCGGCTGCTGCGCGACGCCAAGCTCTACGAGATCGGTGCTGGCACCTCCGAGATCCGCCGCATGCTGATCGGCCGCGAGCTGTTCAAGGAGACCGCCTGATGTCCCCAGGTGGCAAAGAAAAGACTGGAGGTAAAGAATCTAAGGGTCCGAAGTTTGTTGCCTACTTTGGACCGGTCTTGGATGCCTTGCGGTCGCTTGGGGGGTCCGCTCGCCCAAGAGAAGTCGCCGACGAAGTAGCACTTGAGTTGAAGCTCGGGCCGGAGGCTCTGGAAGAAAAGAGTAAAGGCGGCGGTCTTCGCTTTAATAATCGCGTCGCATGGGCCGGATGGTATCTCTCTCGAGCGGGATATATCGACGCGTCAAAAAGAGGTGTCTGGACACTTTCCGTAAAAGGCAAGTCGGCAAAGCTAACCCACGACGCAGGGCTAAAGGAGTTTTACAAGGTTCGTGAGGCGTTTCCAAAGAAGAGCCCGACTCCGGACCTTTCCTCAGTCAAGGCGGATGGCGAGGGGGCAGAGCCAATAGAATACGATGCGGCCCACCGGACGCAGGTGGTCGAACTGCTTCAAGCGATGACCCCAGCCAGCGACTCTTGCGAGAGGCTGGCTTTGAGCACGTTGAAGTGACGGGAAAAAGCGGCGACGGCGGCATTGACGGTAGGGGCATTTTGTCGATCAACCCCCTGCTGACGATAAAGGTCCTATTTCAATGCAAGCGGTACAAAGATCCAGTGGGCTCTTCGAAAATTCGCGATTTTCAAGCCGCAGTTCAGGGAAGAGCGGACAAAGGCATTTTCCTTTGTACGAGTTCCTTTACCCAAGACGCGAGAAAAGGAGCTTCGCGAGATGGAGCTATCCAAATCGAGCTGATCGACGTCGAAAAGATAGTCGATCTGCTTGAGAATCTGGAGATGGGTCTAAAGAAGGTCGAAATATTCACCGTCGATCCCAAGTTTTTTGACCCGTACAAGTAGGTGCAGCCTAAAGGCATCCCCGGAAAACATCTGGTAAACTGGAGCGTTTGATGCCCACTGCCGTCATCACCGGCGCCAATCGCGGCCTCGGCCTCGAATTCACCCGCGTCTATCTGGCGGAGGGCTGGACCGTCCATGCCGGCTGCCGCCACCCGACCAAGGCGGATGCGCTGCGCAAGCTCAAGGGCGATCTCCACATCCATCCGCTCGATGTCGACGATCCGAAGGACGCGAAGGCATTGGCGAAGAGCCTGGGCAGCGAGCCTGTCGATCTCCTTCTCAACAATGCCGGCATCTTCGGCAAGCGCGACGTCCCGTTGGGCTCGCTCGATTATGGCGAGTTCGAGCAGGTGCTGAAGACAAATGTCGTGGCGCCGATGCGTCTCGCCGAGGCGCTCATCGAGAATGTCGCGCATTCGAAGCAGAAGAAGATGGCGTTCGTCACCAGCCGCATGGGCTCGATCACGATGAATGCCGGCCGCCAGATTCCCTACCGTACCTCGAAGACCGCACTCAACATGGCGGTGAGCTGCCTCGCGATCGAGCTGAGGCCGCGAGCGGTCACCTGCCTTCTTCTCCATCCGGGATGGGTCAAGACCGATATGGGCGGGTCCGGGGCCGCGATCGAGATTCCGGACTCGATCGCCGGCATGAAGAAGGTCATCGACAAGGTGTCCCTCGACGATAGCGGCAAGTTCTACGACTATCAGGGTCAGGCCATTCCATGGTGATCACAGAAACCCAGGCGATGATCCGCGACACCGCGCGGGCCTTCGCCGAGGAGCATCTGAAGCCGAACGCGGCCAAGTGGGATGCGGAGGCGACCTTCCCCTCCAATGCGCTCAAGGAGCTCGGCAAGCTCGGATTCATGGGCATGCTGGTGCCGGAGCATCTCGACGGTGCGGCCTCGGACCACGTCGCCTATGCGCTGGCGCTGGAGGAGATCGCGGCCGGCGACGGCTCGACCTCGACGATCATGAGCGTGCACAACTCGGTCGGCTGCATGCCGATCCTGAAGTTCGGCACCGACCTGCAGAAGGAGCGTTTCCTCCGTCCGCTGGCGCGCGGCGAGCAGCTCGGCTGCTTCTGCCTGACCGAGCCGGGTGCGGGCTCGGATGCCTCGGCGCTGAAGGCGCGGGCGAAGCGCGAAGGCAATGGCTGGGTGATCAACGGCACCAAGCAGTTCATCACCTCGGGCGGCAAGGCCGATCTCGCCATCGTCTTCGCCGTGACCGATCCGGATGCCGGTAAGAAGGGCATCTCGGCCTTCGTCGTGCCGACCAAGACCGAAGGCTGGAAGGTCGCGCGGGTCGAGAAGAAGCTCGGTCTCAACGCGTCCGAGACCTGCCAGATCCAGATGGACGATGTCCGCGTCGAGCCCGAGCTGATGCTGGGCAAGGAAGGCGAGGGATATCGCATCGCGCTCGCCAATCTCGAGGGTGGGCGCATCGGCATCGGCGCCCAGGCGATCGGCATGGCGCGCGCCGCCTATGAAGCGGCGCTCGCCTATGCGCAGGAGCGCCAGACCTTCGGCAAGCCGATCTTCGAGCATCAGGCGGTCGGCTTCCGGCTCGCCGACATGGCGACCCAGATCGAAGCGGCGCGCCAGCTTGTGCTGCACGCCGCGGCGTTGCGCGATGCCGGCGAGCGCTGCCTGAAAGAGGCGTCGATGGCGAAGCTCTTCGCCTCGGAGATGGCCGAGCGGGTCTGCTCGGACGCGATCCAGATCCATGGCGGCTACGGCTATCTCGCCGACTTCCCGGTCGAGCGCATCTACCGCGACGTCCGCATCACGCAGATCTATGAGGGCACTTCGGACATCCAGCGCCTCGTCATCGCCCGCGAGATCGCCTCATAGGCCTCGGTAGTGTCGCGAGGTCCAGGGCTGCGGTGGATAGTCGTAGGGATAGGCGTAGCGCGGCTGCGGCATGTACGAGTAAACGGGTGGCGGCACGTATGAGTACTGCGGCGGCATGATGTACGGACCCGGCTGGTCGGCCTGCTGGTTATTGAGGTCGCGCGTGACCGCCCGCTCCTGCAGCTCGCGCTGGCTTCGAGAGTCGTAGGTCTGCGCGAGAGCCGGCAGGTTGCCGAGAACGGCGATCGCCGCCAGAGCAAGAATCTTTCTCGTCATGGCCTCTCTCCATCCTTTGCCATGACCAACCCGCGTCGCTGGCCGCGAGTTTCCTCTAGAGGAGCCGGTCTCCCTCGACGATCTCGCCCGGGGCGATGTCGGGCAGCTTCGCGAGCTCCCGGTAGTAGGGGGTGAAGTCCGGGCGCGTCGCTTCGATCAGGTCCCCGAAACTGTCGATGACGAAGTAGCACTCCTGGAAATCGTCGATGCGGTAGCGCGTGCGCATGATCCGCATCAGGTCGAACTCGATGCGCTTCGGCGCCTTGCCTTCAAGCGAATAGATCGACTCCCCTTTGCTCGAGACGATGCCGGCGCCGTAGATGCGAAGGCCTTCGGGCGTGCGGATCAGGCCGAACTCGACCGTGTACCAGTAGAGCCGCGCCAGCTTCTCGAGCGAGCCCAGGCCCAGCGCCTTGAGGCCCCCTTCGCCGTAGGCCTGCATGTAGTCGCCGAAAACCGGGTGCACGAGCAGCGGCACATGGCCAAAGACGTCGTGGAAGACGTCGGGCTCCTGGATGTAGTCGAGCTGCGCCGGGGTGCGGATGAAGCAGGTCGAGGGGAACTTGCGGTCGGCCATCAGCGCGAAGAACACGTCGTCGGGCACGAGGCCCGGCACGGCGACGATCTCCCAGCCCGAGGCGGCCTTGAGGATCTCGTTGAGCCGGCGGAAATCGGGGATGCCGGCGGCGGTCACGTCGAGCGCGTGGATGCCGGCCAGGTACTCGGGACAGGCGCGATCCTGGAGGATCGCCTGCTGGCGCTCGAACAGCGTCTTCCACGTCGCGTGCTCTGCTGCCGAGTACCCCTGCCAGTCCTGGGTCACGAGGTAGTCGGAGACGGCCGGCTTCGCTTTCGGTCCTGTCCAGAATCTTTCGCACATTTGATCAGGCGGCGGCTCCGGATTGTGGGACCTGCGGCTGATAGAGTGGCCGCATGTTCATGTAGCACCTGGCTGACCACGCCGATCCTG
>Ga0194132_10009971_pt1 | contig 12843 bp, 11 predicted proteins | sample TA2KigOf80mmetaG_FD_148612 | JGI IMG/M metagenome (GOLD analysis project Ga0194132, IMG submission 148612) | Freshwater microbial communities from Lake Tanganyika, Tanzania - TA2015054 Kigoma Offshore 80m | ecosystem: Environmental > Aquatic > Freshwater > Lake | place: Tanzania: Lake... | reverse complement strand
GCGGAACCGCGGCGAGCGTCCGCGGCAGGTTGGCGGCCTCGTTGAGCGCCGGGACGATCACGACGAGCGGCCCACTCCTCCGCGCGGGCGCCGCGGGCAGCGGCACCCACGCCGGCACCCACTGGCGCAGCAGCAGCATGGCGATGCCCGCGGCCGCCGCGTAGGCCGCGACCTCCACGCCGGCGCCGATGCCGCCGCCGGCCACGGAAACGTAGAGCGCCAGGCCCGCCAGCAGGGAGCCGGCCAGCCCAACGGCGGACAACCCACGGCCAAGCGCGAGCGCGGACAGGGCGAACACGCCCATGAAGAGGGCCGTGTCGACGGCACCAGGCGCGCCGAAAAGCGGAAGCGCGGCCAGCGCGAGCCCCCCGGCCACCACGAGCAGCGGCCCGTTGAAACGGACGCGGCTGAGAACCAACGCGAGCGGCGCGACGGCAGCGGCGGCAACGCCAAGGCCCGCCCAGGCCTCCCATCCGCGTTGGTTCCAGCCGTGCGACAAGGCCGCGGTCGCAAGCGCCGCGACGGCCGGCACCCAGCGCGCGGCGGCCGCCGGGCGCACGCTCGCCCAATGCCGCTTGCCCACCGCGCCCATGCCGAGCGCGTGGCGCTGCTCCAAGAGCGTGAATGCGAGGCCGGCCGTGTACGAGTAACCGAACTTGAGCCCATGCGTGAACACCGCCAGCGCGAGCCCATGCTCCAGCGGCACGCCGTGGGCGGCCAGCGCGGCCGTCATCGACGCTTCGTAAACGCCGATGCCGCCGGGCGTGAAATGGAACGCCTGGAACAGAATCGTGAACGCGGTTGCCGCCACGGCAGCCGCCGGCGATACCTCGGCTCCCATGGCGCGCGCCGCCACGTACAGCACGGCGCCCTCCAGCAGCCAGCTCGGCAGCGTCCAAGCCATCGCGGACGCCAGCCTCCGGTTGCTCATGCGCCGCGTGGCCGCGCGGACGCGGGCGACGGCGAGCTCCAACCGCCGCGGCATCGGCGGGATGGCGCCGTCGGCTCGCAACCAGATGAGCAGCAGGGCCGCCGCCCCGACGGACGCCGGCGGCAGCAGCAATGCGGCGGGGCTGAGCGACATGCCGCGCGGCGACCATGCGATCAACGTTCCCGCTATCGCGATGAGCGCGGCGAAGTCGATGACGCGCGCGGCGACCGACGACGCCACGGCCTCGGTCAGCGGCACGCCACGTCGCGCGGCGAGGAGCGGCCTGATGACGTCGCCGCCCTTGAGCGGCAGCACGTGGTTGGCGAACAGTGCGGTCTGTAGGATGGAAAAGGCCCCGAGGGCGCTCAGGCGCGGCTCCAGCCGCCGCCACGCCATGGCGCGGAGCCCGAACGCAAGGCGATAGGCGGCGAGGAAGGCGCCGAGCAGCACGGGCCGCGAGGCCATCGCGTGGAATGCGCTCCCCACCTTGGTGGCGTCGGTCGCCCACAGCGCGACGGTCAGCGCCAGCGCCGTCAGTGCCAACCCGGCGACGACCCGTGGGCGTTTGCCTTGCAGCAGGAGCGCGGCGTTCGGCCTTGGGCTCGGCCCGGCGGGGCCGAGCGACAAGATGCTTGGGATTCGCATACACGAAAGTCCTGGGAGAGACGGCTGCACTGATTAGTCGTTCGTCAAAACTTAGTTGTTAGTATGTACGAACTCATAACGGAAGCATATACGCGCTCTCGCCGCGCGTCAACGGTCTGTCGCTGGCGAGCGCCGCGTTGCCGTTTAGTCCACCACGACGTGCTTGTCGAACACCGCCCGGAACGCCGACCATCGCTCACGGTCGAACCGGCCATCCATGCCGAGACTCGCCACCGCCGCATAGGCCATGTGCAGCGCGTGGTGCGTGTTGTCGTGCGCGAACAACCCCTGCCGCCCGAACGTCAGCAGCCCGTCGATCTCCCCCAGCCAAGCGTCCACGGCATCGAAATGCCGCTCGAACCCCGCCAGATACACCGGATAGCCGTGGCTCAAGCGGCGCGTCGTCACCTCCGCCACCGGTACCCGCAGCGGGATGCCCGCCCGCGCCAGCGATGCCGCCACCAGATCCCGCAGCTCCTCGTCGCTCATCGCCCACACCGCGTCGCCGACATCGCAAGGCACCTCGGCGCACAGCACCGTCCGGTCGCGCGGCTCGGTGAGCGCCGCGTAGTTCTTCGGCTCCGACAGCCTGCTGATCGCGACATCGGCCTCGGGAAAGTAGTGCGCGTCGTACTCGCTGAACCGCCCGGCTTCCAACACCAGGTACACCAAGACGATGGCGCGGAACCGCAACGACGCTGCCGCTTCCCGCACCGCCGCCGGCGGCGCCGGCTCGATCAGCCGCACCAGCGTCGTCATGGGCACCGTCGACCACACATGAGACGCGGCCAACCGCTCCCTCGCGTCGCCGCGACGCGCGCGCACCGCGACCGCCCTGCCGCCCAGCGTCTCCACCGCCTCCACGCGCGTGCCCATCAGCACCGTCGCGCCGCTCCGCTCCGCCGCCTCGCGCAGGTGCTCTGCGATCTGCCCATAGCCCCGGCGCGGCCAGTAGAACGAGGCCGGCGCCTTCCGGCGCATGCCGCGCGCGACCCGCGCGAGCAGCTTCGACGGCGAGTTGACGGTCACCCGCCTCCTCGCTTGCACCGGCGAGATGTCCTCGACCGGCACGCCCCACACCTTCTCGGCGTAGGGGAAGTAGAAATCGCGGCAGATGGTGGGGCCGATGCCCCGCTCCAACACACTGGCGAAAGTCTCGGGCTCGCGGCGCCTCCGGCGCAATGGCCCCGTCACCGCGTCCGCCGCCGCGCCGAGCACGAAGCCCGGCGGCAGGCGCCGCAGCAGGTCGAGCGGCTTGAGCGGGAAGTGGATCCAGCGGCCGCGCAGGCGAATGCGGCCATGCCGCGGGCGCAGCAGCAGGTCGTCGCCCAGCAGCGCGCGCAAGTCCGCCAAAATGGCAGGATCGCACTCCGGGTGCAGCCGGTGGCTCCCATGGTCCACGCGCACGCCGCCGACCTCGAAGCTGCCGGCGGCGCCGCCCACCGTGTCGCGCTGCTCGACGACCGTCACGCGCGCCTTGCGCTGCTTGGCGAGTTGATACGCGGCGCCCAGCCCAGCCGGGCCCGCGCCGAGGATCACGATTTCCGTTGGGGTTGCGGTCGTCGACAAGCGCGTGCTCAGGTGGCGGAAGTGTCGAACACCTTGACCCGGCGTCCCGGCAGCACGGCAAGCCGCACGGTGGCCCCCGGCTCGAAATGCGCGTCCGACGCCTGCCGCAGCCGCAGCACCGCGCCCGACGCCAGCCGCAGGTCGTACTCGATCGAGTCCCCGCCGAACTCGTGATAGACGACGCGCGCCTCGCGCCCGCCATCGCCCGGCCGGCCCGCTCGCTCCAGCGTCAGCTCGTGGGATCGGACAAGCGCCAGCACCGGCGCGCCATCGACCGGATTGCCCATCGCCCGCTCGCATGGGAAGGCGCCCGCCTCCGTCTCCACCCGGTCCCCGGCGATCCGCCCCGGCAGCAAATCGCACGGGCCGGCCATCTGCGCCACCAGCGGCGTCGCGGGACGCTCGTAGAGCGCCTCCGGCGTGTCCGCCTGCAGCACGCGCCCGTCCGACAGCACCGCCACGCGGTCCGCCATGGCAAGCGCCTCCTCGCGGTCGTGCGTCACCAGAACGGCCGTTGCGCGAATGTTGCTGATGAGCGCCCGCACCTCGCGGCGCAGCTGCGCCCGCAACCGGCGGTCGAGATTGCTGAACGGCTCGTCCAGCAGGATCGCGACGGGGTTCGGCGCCAGCGCGCGCGCGACGGCGACTCGCTGCTGCTGTCCGCCCGACAGCTCATGCGGGAAGCGCGCTTCCAAGCCCTCGAGCCCGGCCATCCGCACCAACGCCTGCACATGCTCGCCCCACCGATCCCTCGGCGCCGACCGCAAGCCGAAGGCGATGTTGCCCAGCACGTCGATGTGGGGAAACAGCGCGTAATCTTGAAACACCACGCCCACGTTCCGCTTGTCGGCCGGCTCGTGCCGCCGCGGCGTGCCGACGACGCGCCCGCCGATGGAAACGGTGCCCGCCTGCACCCGCTCGAAACCCGCGATGACGCGCAGCGCGGTCGTCTTCCCCGACCCGCTGGGCCCCAGGATGCTGAAGAACTCGCCCGGCCTGATCGCCAGGTCCATTCCGCGCAACGCCGGTGTGACGGCGCCGGGATAGGTGCACGTCACGCCTTCCAGATGGATGGCGGTATCCTCGCGCCGAAGTTCGGGCTCCTGCCGCCGCACCCGCGGTGAAACGCTCATGGCACAGCCTCGACGGTGGGAAGGTTGGCGTCGGCGCGCCGGCGGTGGTGCTCGCGCAACACGAGGTAGGCCGTCGGCGGGCCCGTCACCACGATCAACAGCAGCGCCGGCACGGCCGCCCTGGCGAAGAACGCCTCCGACACCGTGCTCCACACGGCGGTCGCCAGCGTGTCGAATCCCGCCGGACCCAGGATCAGCGTCGCCGGCAGCTCCTTCATCGTCAGCAGGAACACCATCGCGCCGCCCGCCAGTGCGCCGGGAAGCACCAGCGGCAGCGTCACGCGCAGCATCGCGCGCCAACTGGAAAGGCCAAGGCTCCGCGCGGCCTCCTCCAGGTGCGGGCTCACTTGCAGCAGCGACGTCCGCAGGGCGCCCACGCCCACCGAGATGAACAGCAGCACATAGGCGAACAGCAGCAACGGCTGCGTCTGGTAAACGGCGGGCGCCACGTTGGCGCCCACGAACACCAGCGCCAACGCGACCACGATGCCGGGCAGCGCGAAGCCCAGGTAGGTCATCCGTTCCAGCAGCGCGCTCAAGCGGGAGGGGTAGCGCACGGCGAGCAGAGCGACCGGCGCGGCAAGCAGCACCGTCACGCCCCCCGCGAGCGCCGCCATCCACAGCGAATTCCGCGTCGCCGCGCCAAGGAAGTCCAGCGATTCGCCGTTCGCCACGCCGCGCGCCAGCCAGTAGCCGAGCACGCCGATGGGCGCGACCAGGCCGATGAGCACGGGCAGGCACACCAACGCCAGCGCTGGCCAGCGCCAGCGTCCCAGCCGCACCAACGACGGCGGCCGCGTGACCCCGCCGCTGCTGCGGTAGTAGCGGGCTCGCCCCCGCGTGCTCGACTCCACCCACACGATGCCGAGCGCCATCACGCCCAGCACCAGCGCCAGCGACGACGCGGCCGCCGGGTTGAACGCCGACTCGTACTGCACGTAGATCGCAAGGGTGAAGGTCTCGAAGCGCAGCAGCGAAACGGCGCCGAACTCGCTGAGCACGTACAGCGCCACCAGCAGCGCGCCGGCCGCCACCGCCGGCCGCAGCAGCGGCAGCGTCACGCCGATGAACGTCTGGAGCGCGTTCCGGCCCAGCGCCCGCGCGGCCTCTTCCATCGCCGGGTCCATTCGGATGAGCGCGGCGCGCACCGACAGCAACACGTAGGGATAGGAGATGAAGGTGAGCACGAACGCGGCGCCCGGCAAGCCGTATATCTCCGGCAGGCGCTCGACGCCCAGCGGCTCCAACGCCTGTTGCAGCATGCCGCGCGGGCCCAGCGCCACCACCGCCACGTAACCCGCCACGTAGCTCGGCACCACCAGCGGAATCAGGGTCGCCACGGCCATGAAACGCCGGAACGGCATGTCGGTCCGCAGCGTCAAGAAGGCCACCGGCACAGCGATGACGACGCTGCCCAGGGCCACCACCACCATGAACACCACCGTGTTGACGAGCACGGTGAGCAAGCGCGCGCGCAGGATGAGGTCGAGCACCTCGGCGCCGGCGCCGACGGTGCGGATGATGAGGTAGAGCAGCGGCAGCACGACGGCGAGGCCGGTGACGATGCCGATGAAGGCCAGCCACGGCGGCGGCGCATGCCCGCCGCCGCGTCGGGGAACCGCTCGAATGACCCTGCCCAGGCCGGTGATGGACACCTTGCGTTTGCCCGCGTGCGGTGTGATGGGCACGCTCCGCGCGTTATTCGTTCATACGAACTTCAACCGATGGGCGACCAAAGCACACGGCACCAGTGTAGCACAACGGCGCGGCCGGCCGCGCCACGCCCGCGAGGGCCGCCGGCCAGTCCAAAGAGCCGCGCGCGGCAAGCGAGCCGGCAGGCAAAAAGGAAAGGCCCCGGAGCACCGGGGCCTTTCGCGTCCTTGCGTGTTTGGAGAGTCGAGCCTTACCAGCGATGGTCGCCCATGCCGCCACCGGCCCGGCCACCGCCCGTGCGGGCCTCGCGCGGCCGCGCCTCGTTCACCGTCAGCGGGCGCCCGCTCACATCCTTGCCGTTCAGCGCGGCGATCGCCGTCTGCGCCTCGCTCGCCTCTGGCATCTCGACGAAACCGAACCCCTTGGAGCGCCCGGTCTCTCGGTCCACCATCACCGTCGCCGAAGTCACGTTTCCATAGGGTGCGAACAGGTCACGCAGGCTGTCGTCGTGAATCGCCCAGGGCAGGTTTCCTACGAAGATCCTCATAGCGGCGCTCTCCTTAAAGCTCCACACTAATCTCCAGTAACCGGGCAAGCGCCGCTGCGCGCTCCAGACAAGGGCCCAGGCGCGGGAACGGTTCGTTCTTGCGACGGGGTCTGGGAATGGCCCGCATCATACACACGAACCTGGCGAAGATGCAACGGAGTCCGGTGCACTCCGCGCGTCGCATGCCCACGCTTCCGGCTCGCGCGACGAATGCCCCGCGCGCGTGCGCTATCATCCTCGCATTCCGCACAGGAGCCAGCCCATGCACCCCACCGACCGCCGCCGGCGCTTCCGCCATGTCCTATCCGGCGACCGCGCCATCCGCCCCGCCTCCGTCTGGGACCCGATCTCGGCGCGCATCGCCGAATCGCTCGCCTTCGAAATCGGCATGATGGCCGGCTCGGTCGCCAGCGCCGCCGCCGTGGGCGCCCCGGATATCGCCGTCATCACCCTCACCGAGTTCGCCGAGCAGGCGCACCGCGTCACGCGCGCGTCTAGCCTCAGCCTCATGGTCGACGCCGACCACGGCTACGGCAATGCGATGAGCGTCATGCGGACGGTCCGCGAACTGGAGGACGCCGGCGTCGCCGCCATGACCATCGAGGACACGCTGCTGCCCGCCCGCCACGGCGTCGCGAAGACCGAGATCATCTCGGTCTCCGAGATGGAGGGCAAGCTGCGCGCCGCGCTCGCCGCCCGCCAAGACCCGGCCACGGTCGTCATCGGCCGCACCGCCGCGCTGGGCGTCGAGGGCCTCGAATCGACCCTTGCCCGCGTGAAGGCCTATGGCGCCACCGGCGTCGACGGCATCTTCCTCACCGACGTCAAGAGCGAGGAGCAGCTGACGGCCATCCGCGGCGTCACATCGCTCCCGCTGCTGCTCGGCAGCACGCCCGAGGCACTCACCTACGAGATCATGGCAAGGCATGGCGTGCGCGTCGGCCTCCGCGGCCACACGCCCTTCCAAATGGCGGTGAAGGCGGTCCACGACGCGTTGAAGCACCAGCGCGACTGCGGCGTGCCAAGCGAGATGAAGGACCGCGTCGCGTCGAGCGAGGTCATGGGCATCGCCACCGGCGCGGCCCAGCATGCCGCCTGGCAGCGCGACTTCCTCGGCACCGCGCCCGACGTCCGCGCCTGAGGCGTCCCACGGCCATCGCCGGCAGCCGTCCGGCCTCGGCCATCCGCGCCGCGGACATAAAGCAAGGAAGGGGCAGCCCGTTCGCCGCCCCTCCCTTGACATGGAGCCCGTTCCCTAGGGCTGCGCCTGAATCGCGCCCATCTTCCCATCCTGGTAGTCCTTGAACGCTTGGAGTATCTCCTCGCGCGTATTCATCACGAATGGGCCATAGCGCGCCACCTGCTCCCGCAACGGCACCCCGCCGATCAACAACACGTCCACCGGCGCCACCGCGTCGTCCGGAGCGGCCAGCGTCACCGTGTCGCCGTCGGCGGCGAACATCGCCATTTCGGCCTGCCGCAGCACGCTCCCATCTGGCCCCAGCAGCGCGTCCCCCCGCACCCCGTAGGCGAAAACGTTGAACGTGGACGGCACCGGCTGCCGCACCCGCGCCCCCGGCCCCAGCGTGAAATGCAGGTAGAGGATCGGCGTGCGCGTGTCGATCACGGCCTTCGCCCCAACGACTCGCCGGCGATCACCTTCACCCGCGCCTTGCCGTCGGCGCTGGTCACCACCGGAATCCGCGCGGACGGCGTGTCCTGATAGCGCGGCGGAATCATCTTATCGCGGCGCGGCAGGTTCACCCACAGCTGGAAGCCGAACATCCGTCCGCCGCGCTCCAGCATCTCACTCGACGGCATCTCCGAATGCACCACGCCGGCGCCAGCCGTGCCCCATTGCACGTCACCGGCGTTCAACTTGCCGCGATTGCCGGCCGAGTCGCGGTGCTCCATGTCGCCTTCCAGCACATAGGTCACCGTCTCGAACCCTCGGTGCGGGTGGTCGGGCGCGCCCACCGCCTCGCCCGGCTTGTAGTCCACCGGCCCCATCTGGTCCAGCAGCAAGAACGGGTCGAACATGTCCAGCCGCTCCGTCGGGAACGGCCTGGTCACGATGAAGCCGCCACCTTCGACGGTGCGCGTGCTCTTCACGATGCGGGCCACCGTGCGGCTCCCAGTCGTCGTCGTCATGTCGCCACCTCCCATGGCGCGTCATTCCAATAGTTGCACACGCAACGACACCAGCGTAGCACGCATGGCAAGCACCGCCCGCCGGTGCGGACGGCGCGAACGGTGAGGTATACTGGCTGACGCCCATCGTGGCGCCCTATTCCGCACCGCCGGAGCCGCCTTGGAACCCTATCGCGGATTCGACCTGCTTGCCCTCGACGGCAAGCTCACTGACGACGAACGCCAGGTGCGCGACACCGTGCGCGAGTTCGTCGAGCGGGAGGCGATGCCCGTCATCCTCCCCCATTTCCGCGAAGGCACCTTCCCCACCGAGCTGATGGGGCCGCTCGCCGGCCTGGGCCTGTTCGGAGCGCACATCCACGGCTACGGCTGCGCCGGCCTCGGCGCGCGGGCCTATGGCCTGGCGATGCAGGAGCTGGAGCGCGGGGACTCCGCCCTCCGCTCGTTCATGTCGGTGCAATCGTCGCTGGCGATGACGGCCATCTGGCTGCACGGCTCGGAGGAGCAGAAGCAACGCTGGCTGCCCGAAATGGCGGCCGGTCACTCGCTCGGCGCCTTCGCGCTGACGGAGGCCGACCACGGCAGCGACCCCGGCGGCATGGAAACCCGCGCCGTGGCGGTGCGCGGCGGGTTTCGCATCACGGGGGCCAAGCATTGGATCACGAATGCCGCGTTCGCGAAGGTCATCGTTGTGTGGGCGAAGCTGGGCGAAGGCGTGCGCGGCTTCCTCGTGGAGCGCGACCGCCCCGGCGTCACGGTCGAGGAGATCAAGCATAAGCTCTCGCTCCGCATGAGCAGCGTCGCCGGCGTCGGCCTCGACGGCGTGGATGTGCCGGAGGCCAACCTGCTGCCGGCGACCAAGGGCCTCGTGTCGGCGCTGGAGTGCCTCAACCATGCGCGCTTCGGCATCGCCTGGGGCGTGCTGGGCGCGGCGGCGGCTTGCCTGCACGAGACACTGGACTACGCGAAGCGGCGCAAGCAGTTCTCGCGCCCCATCGCCGGCTACCAGTTGGTGCAGGCAAAGCTGGCCGACATGGCCGCCGAGCTGTCGCTGGGGCAGTTGCTGGCGCACCACCTGGCCGACGAGAAGGACGCCGGGCGCCTGCACTTCAGCCAAATCAGCATCGCCAAATACCGCAACGCGCAGACCGCCCTCGACATTGCCCGGGCCTGCCGGGACCTGCTGGGCGCCGCCGGCATCCTCGACGAGTTCGCGACCATGCGGCACGCGATGAACCTCGAGGCGGTGAACACCTACGAGGGCACGCGCCACATGCACCAGCTCATCCTGGGGCGGCACCTCACCGGGCTTTCCGCGTTCGATGGTTGACCGCGCGCCGGCACGCCACCGGGCACCGGGCGCGACCGTCGCGGTGGCTCCACGCGCCGGCCGCCTCGACACCTCACGCGGCGAGCCGCGCTGATGTACGCTGTATGTTGAAACACGCCCCATGACGAGCGACACGACCGCCACCCCCAACACGTCGGCCCGCCGCCGCTGGTTGCTTTACGGCCTGACGATGACGCCAATTCTCGCCATCATCAGCTTGCTGGCGTGGGGCCTCATCGCCGCGCGCGGCACTCCCGGCGGGCTGGCGGTCAACAACGATCCGGGCTTCGTCAACACGTCGCCGCGTCAGGCGCCGTCCTTCGACGTCGCCACGCTCGACAACGGCCCCCAGCTGACCGACGAGGCGCTCCGAGGCAAGGTGGTGATGATCGACTTCTGGTCGTCGTGGTGCGGCCCCTGCCAGCTCGAGGCGGCCGACCTCGCCACCGTCTACCAGGAGTTCGCCGGCAGGCCGGTGGAGTTCCTCGGCATCGCCATCTGGGACGAGCCCGGCGATGTCATCCGGCACATCCAACGCTATGACGTGACGTACCCGAATGCCATCGACGACCGCGGCCGCATCGCGGTCGATTTCGGCGTGCGCGGCGTGCCGGAGAAGTTCTTCCTGAACGCCGATGGGCAGGTCGTCCGCAAGTTCATCGGCCCCATGAGCAAGGACCAGCTCCGCCGGATCCTCAACGAGCTGCTTGCCGGGCAGTCGTAGCCGTGGCCGAGCCATCTGCGCTGCACGAGGCCGTGGCCGTCTGGTACGCCACCAACGCGCGCGACCTGCCCTGGCGCCGCACCCGCGACCCTTACGCCATCCTCGTCTCCGAGGTCATGCTCCAGCAGACGCAGGTCGACCGCGCGATCCCAAAATACCATGAGTTCCTGTCCGCGTTCCCCACGCTCCAAGCACTCGCCGCCGCGCCCACCGGCGATGTCATCCGTGCCTGGTCCGGCATGGGCTATAACAACCGCGCCGTGCGTCTGCAGCGCACCGCCCAGGCCGTCGTCAGCCATCACGGTGGCCGGCTGCCCCGCGCCGTCCCGGGTCTGTTGTCGCTGCCCGGCATCGGTCCCTACACGGCCGCGGCCGTCGCCAGCTTCGCCTTCGGCGCCAACGTGCCGCTGCTCGACACGAATATCTACCGTGTCCTCAGCCGCGTCGAGCACGGCCTGACGCCTCCCACCCGCAAGGCGCTGGAGCCGTTGGCCGCCGCCTGGCTGCCCGCCCCCGGCGCCCCGCTCGACGGCGCCACGTGGCATCAGGCGCTCATGGACATCGGCGCGACGGTCTGCACCGTTTCCAGGCCCCGCTGCATGCTGTGCCCCGTGCGCGCCCACTGTGCCGCCGCGCCGCGCCTGCAGAGCGGCGACGCCCGCGCCCTGGCCGAATCCTCGGTGCCATACAAGGCGAAGCAGGGCAGGTTCGAGGGCTCCACGCGCTTCTACCGTGGCCGCATCGTCGCGGCGCTCGGCGCGCTCGCCAACGGCGGCTCGCTCACGCTGGCCGCCCTCGGCCCACGAGTGCGCGACGACTTCGACGCGGCATTGCACGCGGAATGGCTGCGCGGCCTGGTGCGGGCGCTCGCCAAGGACGGCGTCGTGCGCCTCGACGACGGCGCGGAGGCGACTGTCTCGCTGCCTTAGCCCGCCGGCGTCGCCGCGCTCATGCGCGCGAGCATGTCCCGCGCCGGCCCCTCGATGCGCGTCCACGGTTCGTCCGCCCCGGCCAGTTCGTCGGGCGTCAGCTGCCACAGTCGCTTCCCCGAAGGCGACACCCACAATCCGCTGACCCAAAAGCCGCCGGCGGTGCCGGCATCCGGCAGGAAATCCTGGGCGATGGCGCCCCGCATGCCCGACGCTTCCCACGCGCCCGTCAGCACGCCGCGCCGCGCGATGGCGACCGCCTCGGTCCAGAACGCGGCGCGGTCGCCATCCTTGAGCCGTCGCAGCATGGCAAGCAGCCAGCGCGCGCGGTCCGCGTCGGTCGGCGCCCGTCCGCCCGCCGCCTGCTCCGTAGCCCGCCTCGTCAGCAGGCTCCGCCAATCCGCCCCAAGCGCCGGAATGCTCAACCCGCCGTCGCTCGCCAGCGTCACCGCTCCATCGAGCGCGCGCGACCACGCCACAGCCTTCAACACGGCGTTCGCCATGTGCGACGTGCCGGTCTCCTCCGGCGTTTCCGGCGCGGCCGTCATTTCACGGCCGTCCTCCAGCGCCAGGGTCAGGCCCGCGCACAGCCGCCGCAGCCGTTCGGCCTTCGCCGGGTTCGCCGTCGCGAGTATGACGCGAAGCGCGCTCACGCCCTGCCGAACTCCCGCTCCAGCATCGCCGTCGTCACGCGCACCGTGGTCGGCCGCCCGTGCGGGCAATGCTGGGGGTTCGCGTCGCGCGACAATGCGTCAACCAGCGCCTCCATCTCCTGCCGCGACAACGCCTGCCCCGCGCGGATGGCGCTGTGACACGCAATGGAGGCCGCCATCGCCCAGTGAGTCGGCGTGCCGGCCGGCGATGCGCCGTGCATGCCATCCAGCAGCTCGGCCACCAGCCGCCCGGGCGGCGCCTGACGCGCCATGACCGGCACGCCCCGAATGAGCCAAGCGCGGCCGCCGAACGGCTCCAGCGCGAACCCGAACCGCGCGAGCTTGGCCCGCGCCGTCGTCGCCGCCTCCGCCTGCTCCGGCGTCAGGTCCACCGGCAGCGGCTCCAGCAGCGCCTGCTGCTCCGCCGCGCGCTCCTCCCAATGACGCAAGAGCCGGTAGAACAGCACGGACTCGTGCGCCGCGTGCTGGTCGATCAGATACATGCCGTCCGGCCCCTCGGCGATAACGTAGGTGTTCGCGATCTGCCCCAGCACGCGCAGCCCCGGCATCGCCGGCGC
>Ga0194132_10009970_pt1 | contig 12843 bp, 8 predicted proteins | sample TA2KigOf80mmetaG_FD_148612 | JGI IMG/M metagenome (GOLD analysis project Ga0194132, IMG submission 148612) | Freshwater microbial communities from Lake Tanganyika, Tanzania - TA2015054 Kigoma Offshore 80m | ecosystem: Environmental > Aquatic > Freshwater > Lake | place: Tanzania: Lake Tanganyika... | reverse complement strand
ATCGAAGCAGCGCCGGCGTCGAAGGGCTTGGAGATGATCGCTGACTTCGAAACGCGTGTCGACGAGAGCCGAATCGATAGCCCGGGCTTTGCCTCCCTGCTGCCTGGCGATATCGTGCTCGGTTCCGTGGCGAATCGCCCCATCGCGCGCGTCGTCGAGCAGGCGGGAGTCGAACGCGATCGCGCCTGGGATGGCCTGCTGCTCTCGTCCGGCACGCAGAACGAATCGGGAGGACTCGGCGGCGCCGTCAGGGCAGGCCGAACGCTGCGCACGCCGGAGTTCACGATCAAGCACGGTCGAGCGTTCGCCCTGGTCAAAGGCGCGGGGATGATTTACGCCGGCGTCGGCCAGCACATCATGCTCGCGGGGCCTCTGCACGGCGGCTTGATTCAACGCTTCAACACTGGCGACAAATATCAGTGGGTGGCGATTCAGTTGCAAGCGTACGTCGGCCAGCGAGCGCATCTGGAATTCACGCCCAACGACGGAGCAGACTTTGCGCTCGTCAAGGTTGTGCAGAGCGCCGAACCGCCGGCGCCGTATCGCGCGTTCCCGCAAGCCCAGTTGCGCTCGACGTTGATCAACGCCAACAGCGCCTATCGAACCGCGCTCTTGACGCGCAACATGCATCTCGGCCTGGTCAACGTGATGAAGAAAGACCTCTTCTTTCAACCGCCAAGCAAAGCCGGCTTCGCGCCCCTGGCCAACTGGTTGATGCGCAACCTCGATCTCTTTATTCCCCCGGGAAGCGAGGCGGAAAAGCGCATCGCGCAAGCCGCCACGCCGATCCTCGACGCTCAGAGAAAGCTCGTCAGTGAAATCCGCCGAGACTCGCGTCTCACGCCCGCCATGCAAGATGGCAGCGGGACCGACGAGCACGTGTTCGTGCGCGGCAATCCGAAGATGCTCGGCCCGGTCGTAGCGCGCCGCTTTCTCGAAGCGTTCGCTGGCGCCGATCCGCTCAAGGTGAATGCCGGCAGCGGGCGGCTCGAACTCGCCACGCAAATGACCGACCCGTCGATCACGCCGCTGATCACGCGCGTCTACGTCAATCGCGTTTGGCATCATCTGTTTGGCCGAGGCATCGTCGGCTCGGTCGACAACTTCGGCGTCCTGGGCGAGGCGCCGACACATCCGGAACTGCTCGACTATTTGGCGCACGCTTTTGCCTCCCCTCTCGCTTCGGGAGAGGGGCCGGAGGTGAGGGGCTTCGCCTGGTCCACGAAAAAACTCATTCGCGCCCTCGTTTTAACGAAGGCCTACCAGCTGTCGTCGCAACCCGACGCCAAGGCCGACGAAGCCGATCCGCAGAATCTGCTGTTGCACCGCATGCGCCTGCGTCGGCTCGAAGGTGAAGCGATCCGCGATGCGATGCTGCGCATCTCCGGCCGACTGAACGCTGCGATGGGTGGGCCGTCCGTTCCCGTATTTTTGACGCCGTTTCAAGAAGGCCGAGGCAAACCGGCCAGCGGTCCGCTCGATGGCGACGGCCGGCGTAGCGTCTACTTATCCGTGCGTCGCAACTTCCTGTCGTCATTCCTGTTGGCCTTTGACACGCCGGCGCCGTTCTCGACGGTCGGCCGGCGCACGTCGTCCAACGTGCCCGCCCAGGCGCTGATTCTCATGAACGACCCGTTCGTACACCAACAGGCCGACGTCTGGGCTAAGCGCGTGCTGGCGGCAAAAACATCGCCCGAGGACCGCGTGCGCGGCATGTACCTGGACGCCTTCAGCCGGCCACCGACCGATGCGGAACTGCGAGCATGCGTAGGCTACCTCGGCGCCGCCGCGGACCAACGCCGCTGGGCCGATCTGTGTCATGTGTTATTCAACACGAAGGAATTTTATTTCTTGAACTGAGGTCGTCATCAAGCCCAGGGGTGAGGTACGCCGAAGCCTGGGCTCGCGTGTCATCCGTACCGGCTTGAGGCCTCGCCTTTTTCTTGGTATGCTCAACGGTAGATTGTGAGGTCACCATGGCTCAGAAAAAATCTGCCACGGGCAGCGCAGTGGCATCCAAGCCTGCCGTGACGGGTAATGCGAAAAAACCCCGCAGCAATGCGAAGCTCCAGGGGCAGCGCGGTCCTTCAGTCGGCAAGTTGCGAGACCTCGCCAAGACCCACAAACCTCCCCAGCGTTGGCATGACGAGGACTTCAGCGGAATTTCGTGAGATCCCAGGGGGAGTGCCGCGTGCCGAAGCCGGAGTAAGGCCGGATCATTTGGGCGACTATTCCTGGCTCGCAGGGCAGAAATATCAAGCGCCGTCCGGCGGTGATTGTGAGTCGAACGGATGATATTGAGTCTCACGGTGCTATCATCCGCGTCGCCATCACCAGCGCGATCCCCGATACGTTGCCCGACGAACGGGTACTGCTGCCCTACAAACCAACCGGTAACGCGCGAACTGGATTGAAGAAGCGATCTGCCGCGATGTGCTCATGGCTCTTCGAGATCACGGAAGAAGAGATCGACGGGTGCATCGGGGTGATTCCGCAATCACGGCTACAAGTGATCCTTGATCGGATCGAGAACCACAAAAAGAAATAGACGGTTTATGCACCACTGCAATCGCTTTCGCCCGGTTCCACTGTCACGCCGCGAGATGTTGGCGGCCTGCGCGGGAGGTTTCGGCGCCGTCGCGCTGACGGCGCTCTCCGCGACCGCCACGCCGCAAGCGCAAGGCACCCATCATCCGTCGCCCGTGCGCAACGTCATCTTCCTTTACATGGACGGCGGCGTCAGCCAGGTCGACTCGTTCGATCACAAGCCGATGCTCGAGCGCTTTCATGGCCGCGATCCGCACACGGTGTTCACGGTCGAGCCGACACAGTTCAATAACGTCGGCCGGGTCATGATGTCACCGTGGCGTTTTCGTCAATACGGGCAGTGCGGGCGCTCGATCAGCGATCTCTTTCCGAACATCGCGCGGCACGCCGACGATCTCGCCGTCGTTCACTCGATGACGTCACGATTCTCGGAGCACACGAGCGCCAACTACTTTCTGCACACGGGTTCGGGGCTGCAAGGCCGGCCGAGCATGGGCGCCTGGCTCGGGTACGGGCTCGGCAGCGAGAACCGTAATCTCCCCGGCTTCATCGTCATCAACGGCGGGCTGATACCACCGGGCGGACTCGATAACTTCAACAGCGGCTTCCTGCCGGCCGCGTATCAAGGCTCGGTCTTTCGGCCCGGCGATCCTCCCGTCGCCAACATTCGCCCGCTCGAACGCAGCGCCGATGAGCAGCGCGGCAAGCTCGACCTGCTGCGCCAACTCGATCGCGCCGGCCAGGAACGCTTCGGCCGATCCGACGAAATCGACTCGGCCATCGCCAATGCCGAGACGGCGTTTCGCATGCAGGCCGCCGTGCCCGAGTTAATGGACCTCTCCGGCGAATCGAATGCGACTCGCGAGCTGTACGGCGTCAATTCGACCTACAACGGCACGCGCATCTTCGGCACAGAATGCTTGCTCGCCCGCCGGCTTGTCGAGCGCGGCGTGCGCTTCGTCGAACTGACCTGCCCCAACCTCGGCCACGATCGTTGGGATCAGCACGGCAACTTGCGGCGCGGCCACGAAGACAACGCTCGCGCCGTCGATCAGCCGATCGCCGCGCTCTTGCGCGACTTGAAAGCGCGCGGCCTCTGGGAACAAACGCTCGTCGTCTGGACGGGAGAGTTCGGCCGTACACCGTTCGCGCAGGGCGCCGATGGCCGCGATCACAATCCGTTCGGCTTCAGCCTGTGGCTCGCCGGCGGCGGCGTCAAGGGGGGCGTCTCCTACGGCGCCACCGACGAGTTCGGCTACAAGGCCGTCGACGGCGTTCGCGAAATTCACGACCTTCACGCCACTATGCTTCACATCCTCGGCGTCGACCACACCCGCCAAACCTTCCGCTTCGGCGGTCGCGACATGCGCCTCACCGACGTCCACGGCGAAGTCATCCGCGAAGTACTGGCGTGACGGGTAGCCGCGAAAAAACGCAAAAAGCGCAGAGGAGATGAATAGACCTCCTCTGCGCTTTTTGCGTTTTCTCGCGGCGAACTTTAACTGCAGCCGCTGGTGGCGCCGCAGGAGTCGCATTTGCAGCAGGTGCCGCTGCGGACGAGGGTGAGTTGGCCGCATTCGGAACACGGGTCGCCCTCGTAGCCCTTGAGGCGGGCCTGGCGAACCTTTTCGGTCATGACGGCCACGCCGCCGCCGTCGCTGGCGTGGCTCGGCGCATGGCCGTGCCCGTTGCCATTCCCATTTCCGTTGCCGTTCGTGGGCATCGGCTTGAGATGCTCGGTGCGCGGCGTGACGAAGGCCTTGGACGCGGAGGGCGCTGCCGCCTTCTTGGGGCGAGCGTCCGGCTCTTCCTCCTCGAACTCATCGGGTTCATCATCGTCTTCGCGGTTCATGGCGTCGCCGCGCAAATCCTCCGGGCGCACGTGGGCCAACTCATGCCGACCGAGGTAGGTGATGGCGAGTTCGCGGAAGATGTAGTCGATGATCGACGTCGTCATCTTGATGTGCGGATTGCCCGTTACGATGCCGTTCGGTTCGAAGCGGGTGAACAGGAAAGCGTCGAGAAACTCTTCGAGCGGAACGCCGTGCTGCAAGCCGAGCGAGATGGCGATGGCGAAGCAGTTGGTCATGCTACGGAAGGCGGCGCCCTCCTTGTGCATGTCGATGAAGATCTCGCCGAGCGTGCCGTCGTTGTATTCGCCGGTGCGCAGGTATATCTTGTGATGGCCGATGCGGCATTTCTGCGTGTAGCCGGCGCGGCGATCGGGCAAGCGGCGACGACGCGCGATGTAGCGATGCACGATCTTCTCGGCGACCTTGACCGGCTCGGCCTTGGCCTCCTCGATCACAATCGGCTCGTCGGCGTCGGCCACCGTGTTGAGCGGCTGGCTGAGCTTCGACCCGTCGCGATACAGCGCGTTGGCCTTGAGCATCAACTGCCAGCTCATCTTGTACGAATCCTTCACATCCTCGATCGTTGCCGAGTGCGGCATGTTGATGGTCTTCGAGATCGCGCCGGAGATGAACGGCTGCGCCGCCGCCATCATGCGAATGTGCGATTCGGCCGACAGGAAGCGCTGACCGAGCTTGCCGCATTTGTTGGCGCAATCGAATACCGGATAGTGTTCCTGCTTCAAGTGCGGGGCGCCTTCCACGGTCATCGTCCCGCACACGTAGTTGTTGGCGTCGGCGATTTGCGGCTTGGTGAAGCCGAGCGTCTCGAGCAGGTTGAAGCCGAGGCCGCCGTACTGTTCTTCTTTGATGCCGATCGCCTTGAGGAAATCGTCGCCGAGGGTCCAGCGATTAAAAACGAAGTTGAGATCGAAGGCGCCAGGCAGAGCGCGCTCGATGCGCTGCACGATATCATCCGTGAAACCCTTCGCCTTGAGGCTGGCGCGATTGATGTACGGGCAGCCTTCGAGCGAACCGGTTCCCTTGGAGTACTTGACGATCTCCTCGATCTGCTGGGCGGAGTAGCCGAGCCGCTGGAGCGCGGGCGGGATCGAGGCGTTGATGATCTTGAAGTAACCGCCACCGGCGAGCTTCTTGAACTTGACGAGAGCGAAATCGGGCTCGACGCCGGTGGTGTCGCAATCCATGACAAGGGCGATGGTCCCGGTCGGCGCGATACAGGTGACCTGGGCGTTGCGAAAGCCATGCTTCTCGCCGAGTTGAACCATGAGGTCCGATTCTTCGCGGGCCGCATGGAGCAGGTAATCGGGACAGTGCCGTTCGTCGATGGCGACCGGCTTGATGGTCAAGCCCTCGTATTCTTGCGCCGGCGTGCTGTAGGCCGCCCGGCGATGGTTGCGCACGACGCGCAGCATGGCCTCGCGGTTGGCGTCATAGCGTGCGAACGGCCCGACTTCCGCGGCCATCTCCGCCGACATGGCGTAGGAAGCAGCGTGCATGAGCGAGGTGATGGCCCCGCACTGAGCCCGGCCTTCTTGCGAATCGTACGGAATGCCCTGGACCATCAAGAGCGTGCCGAGATTGGCGTAACCGAGGCCGAGCGTGCGATAATCGAACGATTTCTGCGCGACCGGCTGGCTCGGGAACTGGGCCATGTAAACGGAGATTTCAAGAATCAACGTCCACACACGCGTCGCATGGCGGAACGATTCGACGTCGAACTTGTGCGTGGCGAAGTCGTAGAACTTGAGCAAATTGATGGACGCCAGGTTGCACGCGGTGTCGTCGAGGAACATGTATTCGGAGCACGGGTTCGATGCGTTGATGCGTCCATCGGCGGGGCAGGTGTGCCATTCGTTGATCGTGGTGTCGAACTGCACTCCCGGATCGGCGCAGGCCCAGGCGGCGAACGTGATCTGGTTCCATAAGTCGCGCGCCTTGAGCGTCTTCTTCGGCTTCGGCTCGCGTTTTTCCTTGCGAGCCTTCTCTTTCTCGGTGCGCCAGTACAGATGCCATGGGCCATCGTTCTCGACGGCAGTCATGAAATCGTTGGTGATGCGCACCGAGTTGTTGCTGTTTTGCCCGGACACCGAGAGATACGCCTTGGAGTTCCAGTCGGTGTCGTATTCCTCGATGTGGCACTCGGTGAAGCCTTGCTTGGCGAGTTGGATCATGCGCTCGCAGTAGTTCGACGGAATCAAGTCCACATAGGCTTCGTGCAGCGCCCGGCGCAGATTGACGTTGTTTTTGCGGTCGAAACGTTCGTCGGGATTGGACCAGGTGGCACATGCTTTGAGGATCGCATTCATGTGCCGATTGAGGAGCTTGGAGCCGGCGACGAGGGCGGCGACTTTTTGCTCCTCGACGACTTTCCAGTTCGTGAACTCCTCGATGTCGGGATGATCGAGATCGAGGACGACCATCTTGGCGGCGCGGCGTGTGGTGCCGCCGCTCTTGATGGCGCCGGCGGCGCGGTCGCCGATCTTGAGGAAGCTCATGAGGCCCGACGATTTCCCGCCGCCGGAGAGCGGTTCGCCTTCACCGCGGAGGTTGGAAAAGTTGGAGCCTGTACCGGAACCGTACTTGAAGATGCGCGCTTCGCGGACCCAGAGGTCCATGATGCCGCCTTCGTTGACGAGGTCGTCATTGATCGACTGGATGAAGCACGCGTGAGGCTGAGGCCGTTCGTAGGCGCTGGTGGCCTTCATCATCTCGCCGTTTGAAGGATCGACGAAGTAATGTCCCTGTGGCGGACCTTCGATGCCGTAGGCCCAGTGCAGGCCGGTGTTGAACCATTGCGGACTGTTCGGGGCGGCCATTTGCAAGGCGAGCATGGCGCACGACTCGTCGAAGAACGCCAATGCGTCGGCTTCGCTGGAGAAGTAGCCGCCCTTCCAGCCCCAATAGGTCCAGCAGCCGGCGAGGCGACGGAACACCTGGCGGGCATCGCTTTCGCCCCCCATCTTGCTGGCCGGCGCGGCGACGCCGCGCTGCAGCCAAATGGGCACGCCTGATTCAGGAACCTTGTCGATCGAAGCCGGCACACCGGCTTTGCGGAAGTACTTTTGCGCAAGAATGTCGACGGCGACCTGGGACCAGCCGTCTGGAACCAGGATGTCCTTCATCTCGAAGACGATGGTCCCGTCCGGATTCACGATCCGTGAACTGCGTGGAGCAAACTTGATGCTCGCGAAAGGATCCTGTCCTTGCGCGGTGAAGCGACGTGGAATACGCATGGTATCGTACCTTAGGGCCTACGGGATCCGGTCGTACTTCCATGAACGCCCTTCGCGGTATCCCTTTCCGACGAAGGTTGGATACTGTTCACCCTAACAGATATTCCTCAGGAAGCAAACGTATAGTAGTCTGGTTCTGCGTTTTTTTTACTTCGTGACAATGGGTCTAGCCATCTTACGACCTGGGATGACAAGGAAAGATTTTCCATCCCCGACGAGGGCAATTTTAGTCGCCGCCGCATGATCCGAAAAAATGCGTAATCGAATCGAGAGAAGATGGAAAAAATATGCCGAAGAATCGATGAAGACGGCGAGGCGGTACGTGTCGATTGCATGCAGAAAAAAAATGAAAACGTCCGCCACGTTTTCAGCTGGTAAGCCAGGCCATTCGCACGCGTTGGCAAGCGCAACTGCCGTTTCCGTGTCAAGAGAACAATTCTGTAAGATAAAGTTCTGTACGAGCAATGTCGCATTTGACGGGCAGGATGGGCGAGATACGGATGCTACATGGCTTGCCCCGCTTACCTGATCTTGCTTTTCACCGCCCGATTCGGCACTCTGGCATCCGAGAAAACTGACCATCACCGAGGATTCCGCCTTGCTCGGCATGCTTTGCGAAGTCTGGTCACTGCGGCACTTCTGGCTCGCGCTGGCCAAACACGATCTCAACGAGCGTTATCGCCGTTCGTTCATCGGCATCGGCTGGTCGCTCATCAAGCCGGCCGGCATGACATGTATCCTCACGCTTGTCTTCGCAAATGTGTTTCAAGTCCCTGCCATAGAATATGCGCCATTTCTGTTTGTCGGGCTCGTCGCCTGGCAGTTCTTGAGCGAATCGATCGTGCAAGGCTGCAACGCCTTTCGACTGGCGAACACCTATCTGCGAGTCCGTCCGGTTCCGATCGGTATTTTTCCGCTTCGCGTCGTACTGTCCGCCGGGATCCATGCTTTGATCGGCTTCGGCGCCGCCATCGGCGTCATTGCCGTTCTCCACGGATTCGAATCGCTCGGCGCCTTGTGGGCGCTTGTGCCGGCTTTCGCGATACTCACAGTCACGGCTTGGGGCTTGGCGTGCATCTGCGGCATCGTGAATACCCTCTACTCCGATACGCAACAGATCGCCGAGATTTCGTTGCAGGCGCTCTTTTACGCCACCCCGGTGATCTATTTGCCGGAATCGCTGCATTCCTCGGGTTGGCTCTCGACGCTCGTTTGGTGCAATCCCTTCGCCGCCTACCTGGAACTGATCCGCCGGCCGATGTTGCACGGCGAGTTGCCAAGCGCTCATGCATGCATGCTTGCCGTGGCGTTCATGGCGATTGCAGCGACTACAGCGTGGCTTGCCATACGCTGCGTCGAACGCCGCCTGGCACTCTGGTTGTAACGGTTGGCCGGAGATCGATTATGGCACAAATCGTCTTGGGCAACGTCGATCTGCTGTATCCAACGAAGGTCCACAGCCGGCCGACGCTGAAAGAGCTACTATTCAGTTTTCTCGGTAATCACGGTCAAGCGTCGAAGATGGTGCAAGGACTCGATAGCGTCACGCTCAGGATCGAAGGTGGCGAATGCGTCGGCGTTTTAGGTCGCAACGGCGCCGGCAAGAGCACGCTGCTAAGGGCCATCGCTGGAGTCTATCCGATCAGCGCGGGCTCGTGCCAGACGGATGGCAAGATCGCATCCCTCTTCGACATCGCCGCTGGCTTCGAATGGAACGCCACCGGATGGGAGAACATCGAACTCCGTGCCTATTTGCAGGGTGAAACACCCACAACGTTGCGCGATCGGCTTGACGCCATTGTCGAATTCACGGACCTACGCGACATGCTCGATCGTCCGCTCAAGTGCTTTTCGACGGGCCGAATCATGTTATTGTCGTTTGCCATCGCGACCTGCTTCGACACCGAGATCCTGTTGATCGACGAGTTCCTATCGACCGCGGACGTGCAGGTGCGTGAGAAGGCGATCGAACGGATGTTGGAGATGATCCGTGCCAATGGGATCGTGATGGTCGCAAGCCACGACTTGGCCTTTCTGCGACAGATTTGCAACCGGGCCATTTGGCTCGAGCAAGGCAGAGTGCGCGAGGACGGGCCTACCGAGTGTGTGATTGAGAGCTACTTGTCATCGGCGCAAACAAAAAAACAAGTGCCGCTTGCGGCGTAACAGAATCGCCTGCCACGCCGCAACGGGCACGCTCAACACCTCCGCAGCACGCCGACGAGTATGCCGAGGATCTGCGTATTCTTGCTCGCGTCCACGATGATGGCTTCCATGTCGTCGTTGGCGGGTTCGAGACGGATGTGATCCTTCTCTTTGTAGAAACGCTTCAGCGTCACTTCGTTGTCGACCATGGCAACGACGCGGTCGCCGTTAGCCGCGGTTTCTTGCTTTTGGATCACGACGTAGTCCCCGTCCTGGATATGGCTGTTGATCATCGAGTTGCCGTGGACTTGCAGGACGAACCGGTTGGGGCCGCTGAAAATGGCGTCGATCTCGAGGCGTTCGTTTTGCTCGGCGGCTCCAATCGGGGCGCCGGCCGCGACTTTGCCGAGGAAGGGAAGTCCCTGCGCCGGCGGTCGATGATCGACCAGCTGAATCGCACGGGCGGAATGCTCTTCTCGCGTGATCAACCCTTTTTTCTCGAGCGCCTTCAAGTGGCACATGACGCCGTTGGGTGACTTGATCTTGAACGCTTCGCCGATCTCGCGCACCGTCGGACCGTAGCCTCGGCTCTCGATCTTCTTGCGAATGAAATGGTAGATGTCCTTCTGACGTTCCGTGAGTTGGCTGAAGTCCGGCATGGCAACCCCTCCGTAAATTGGGTTTGGTGGACAGTTATTTTTACCTAATCGACAGCCTTACATTCTGTACCCTAGTATATTATACGCTCGTACACAAGAAAAGAGCAGTTTTGCCGATTTCGGTCATTTCGAGTAAGATCTCCGTACGCCCAGGTTCCATTCGAATACTCTTCGCAAACGCTTCAGGCTCTGATGGTCCCTGAGATTCTTAACGCGCTGTTGGCTCGGCACGAGTTAACGGAACCGCAACTGCAATGGATTCTCGGCGAGATAATGGCCGGCCGATTGGGCGATGTGGAATCGGCGGCATTCCTGGTCGCCCTGCGGATGAAAGGCGAGACCGCACATGAGATCGCCGCCGCAGCACGCGTCCTACGCGAGCACATGATCCGCTGGGACGCGGGACGCGACGATCTGCTCGACACCTGCGGCACCGGCGGGGACGGAATCGGAACGTTCAATATCAGCACTGCGACGGCGTTGGTCGTGGCCGGCGCCGGCGTCTCGGTGGTCAAGCACGGCAATCGCTCCGTGTCCAGTCGATGCGGCAGTGCCGACGTTCTGGCAGCGCTCGGCGTCAAGATCGATGGCGACGTGGATTTCGCACGACGCTGCCTGGACCAGGCGAACTTCGCTTTCTGCTTCGCGCCGATTTTTCACCCCGCGCTCAAAAATGTCGCGAAAGTGCGACAGCGGCTCGGCGTGCCGACCATCTTCAATTGCCTCGGCCCGTTGGCCAACCCAGCTGGCGCGAAACGCCAACTGCTCGGCGTCGGTCGGATCGACTTGCTCGACCTGTTGGCGGAAGCGCTCGCGCAGCTCGGCACGCAGCACGCGTTGGTCCTGTGCAGTCGCGATGGCCTCGACGAGGTCAGCCTCTCGGCGCCGACCGTCGTGCGTGAAGTGACGGGGGCCTCGATCGCCTGCCACGAATGGTCACCGGCCGACTTCGGCATGGGAACCTGCACACTTTCTGAACTTTCTGCTCCCAATGCGACGGCCAGCGCCGCTATGATAGAGAACGTGTTGCGCGGGACGAAGGATGGTGCAAGTCGTATGGTGTTGGCCAACGCCGCCGCGGCGCTCTTGGCGGCTCTACGCGTGAGCACGTTGCGGCAAGGAGTCGAGGTCGCCCGAGAATCGATTGAGTCGGGCCGCGCTCTCCACGTACTTGATGAGTTGCGACGCATATCGCGTGAGTGGGAATCGTAGACGGTTCCTGGTAACAGAGGTCAGAAGTCAGCGGTCAGCACTCGAACGTCGGAGGTGGGAGGCAAAAGGCGGAATGCCGCGTTACAGGGCGTATGCCTGCTGACCTCTGACCTCTGATTTCTGACCTCGGGCACAAGGAGGACCGAAACATGGCGAAAAAGGTCGTCCTCATATCGGACCCCGGAATCGATGGCGCTTTTGCCATCGCTTTGGCCTTGTACGATCCCGAGCTGGAGGTCGTCGGCATGCTGGCGACACCCGGCAACGTGCCGGCGCAGCAAGCAACCAAGAACCTGCGAATCGTCCTGGAGCAACTCGATCCGCCCCGTCTGCCCCGCCTCGGCGCGGCGCCCGAAATCGATTACGGAATCGACGGCGCCAAGCTGCATGGCCCCAATGGGCTCGGCCATACGGATTTCCCGGCGGCCTCGCTGGCCCATCTGCCGCCGAGCGAGAAACTGCTTGCGGAGTTGGTGCGTCAATATCCGGACGAGTTGACCGTCGTCTGCATGGGGCCACTCACCGTGCTGTCACGCGCGTTTGACCTTTATCCCGATCTACCGACGCAAATCAAGCAGATCATCGTGGTTGGGGGCGCGATCCTGGAGCCGGGAAACGCGGGACCGGTAAGCGAGTTTCATTTCTTCTGCGATGCCAAGGCGGCCCGGCGCGTCGTCAACTGCCCAGCCTCGGTTCTGCTGCTCCCGCTTGATGTCTCGCGCAAAGTACTCTATTCTCCAACCGATCTCTTAGGCGGCGAGTCCGAGTTGTCGCCGGCCTACCATTTCCTCCGCCAAGTCGTGCCCTTCGGCATCGCCGCGACGTCGCATTATTACGGCATCGAGGGGTTCCATCTGAAGGATGTTTTGGGCGTGGTCGCTGTTGGCCTCGCCAGCGCGCTCAGCACGGCGCACATGTATGTAGATGTGGAGATTCATGGCGAGTTGACCCGCGGAATGACCGTCTTTGACCGCCGAACGTGGGAGCGAGTAACACCGAACGTCGAGGCAGCCACCGACGTCGACACCAAGGCCGTGCGCGAGTACATTCGTAGAGTGGTTGGATACTAAACCGTAAGCAAGAAGCGCGGATGCCGCGAAGGAGGCGCCAAGTAGTTCACAGCTGTAAATATTTCTTGATTTGCAAGGTGGAGGTGCTAGGCCGTGTGGACAA
>Ga0194132_10009967_pt1 | contig 12845 bp, 15 predicted proteins | sample TA2KigOf80mmetaG_FD_148612 | JGI IMG/M metagenome (GOLD analysis project Ga0194132, IMG submission 148612) | Freshwater microbial communities from Lake Tanganyika, Tanzania - TA2015054 Kigoma Offshore 80m | ecosystem: Environmental > Aquatic > Freshwater > Lake | place: Tanzania: Lake... | reverse complement strand
AGAGCCAGATGGTGTAAACGCAATGTCGCCTTTTTTGAATTCCTTTTTCTGTCGCTCTATTCCAGAATTTACCTTTGTTTCAAAATAGACAATGTTTTGGCCCATAAAGTGCGCATTACCATCAAGAGGCAGGGATCTCATGATAATTCCAACTGTTTTTGGGGAGAGGTGTCTTTTCAGTTCGCAGTCTAGCTTTGATTTGCCCTTGATCTCTAGAATTAACCTAGTTGTCGACACGGTACCTGCGCTCATTACATCAGATTGCGCGAATTGGAATATTTGTTAATTTCTTTTAGCATAATAATTGAGTCTAAAACGGTTAATTTTGCCCAATTTGCCAAGATTTTCTCTAAAAAAAAATCCCGGGTGGGACAACGATTTAGCCAAAATTGAATCAGTTGTCGTGGTTTAGAACCTGTATAATAGTCAGACTCATCAAGAAGAATTAGAGATGAGAACAATGAATAAACAAATGATGAAATAGAATATCTCAAGTTCTATACATTAAATATAAAGCGATTTTTCATGTAACAATACAATGAAGAATAAAGAATTAAAGAAATTTTATGATAATGTCTATAAGAAAGGACGTGAGAAACATTTTTCCACATTTGTATTATCTGCTGCAACATCACATGAAAAAGAAGTATTAACCATGATATCATGGAAAGCAAAAAATGTACTAGACGTTGGATGTGGTACAGGTTTTTTTACTTATTGTGTTGCAAAAAAAGGAGGAAACGTTTTAGGAGTAGATTATTCTCCAAATGCAATAAATTGTGCTAAACTGAATTATTCTCATGAAAATCTCAATTACAAAAATACAGATGTAAAAAAAATTAAAGAAAAATTTGATATTATAGTATCACATGGGACATTAGAACACATGGATAATCCTCTTGGAATGTTGAAATTTTTTAAACGACATTTAAATCCAAAAGGACAGATAATAATTACAGCACCCAACTGGACAAATCCTCGTGGTTATATTCTACTTACATTATACTATCTTTTTAATGCACCGATAACATTGGCAGATTTTCATTACTTTACTCCAATAGACTTTCAAAAATTTGCTAAAAAATTGAAAATGAAACTAAAATGGAAGACAATTGATAGAGCTTGGAGTCAGGGGGATGTTATGATTAAGGATTTGGAGAAGAGGTTACCAAAAATACTTCACGATTCAAAATTACCTCATGGTAAAAAAAATATTGAGTTTTTTGTCAGATGGATTAAAACAAATATTGTCACACTGAACAATGATCTGCCGCATAGCGGAGCTACAGGTGTGTATATTTTCTCTCTAAAACGATAATGTGATTACACTCATCATTTCATTATTACGTTACAAAACGTTCCAAGTTTTTATAATTCAAATTAAAGAATTAACAATTTTGATAATAATTAAGACATGTTCTATTAGATAGATTGATTATCAGTACTAAGAGTTTATAAAAATCAAAAAAGGTTACTGGTTAATTGGATTTATCAGAAGTCAAAATTAGATTGGTTAGTGCGGATGATATACCAATACTATATGAAATGTTAAGAGAATTCAGAGAAATCCCAAATGCCTGCATACATCAAAGACCGCTGCCTTCCTTCGAGGAATCAAAAAAATATGTGACAAAATATCTATACCAGAATGAAGATCATGAATTAGATAGATGGTATATTGTGACTGATTCAAGAGGAACAACTCTCGGTTCTGTAAACATCACTAAAAAAAACTACATAAATTATCAGATTCTCATCCCGTTTCAAGAAAAGGGGTTGGGTACCAGAGCAGTAGAGCTCCTAATAAAAGAAAATCCGCGAGAAAGATATTTTGCGTCAATACATCAAAAAAATGAAAAATCTCAAAATCTCAGTAAAAGATTGGGTTTTAAACCTAAAGCACTAATTTTTGAGAAGGTCATGGATTAATTTTCTAGTTATTTAAAACAAATTTAATGTACAGCGTTATGAATTGTAAGATGCTCATTTATCTTTAATATGTCAGATCTTTTTTCTAGAAGAGAAAGTATTTCATCCGTCAGAAATAATCTTTTACCATCATAAAGGTTCTCATAAATTTTATTTACAAATTCAAAATCCTCAGGATAGTCGACAGTCCATCGATAACTCATAAATAAATTTCTCCCTTCAGGCATAAGCACATTACCAAGCCTGAATTTTTTGGGGTTAGACCAAATATAGGTAGTAGTATGTTCTCTATGGCATGGAACTGTTGCTTCATTATGTGCTTTTTTCAAGGCAGCAACATGAAAAACCTCGAAATCAAGACCATCAGGCCACGAAGGTGGATGTGCATTACTTACGTAATCATAGATATCTTTGTGTTCTAGAAAATAACGTAGTACAGTATCTACAATCTGAGGATCAATCAGCGGGCAATCGGGAGTAATTTTTGCAACATATGCAGCATCATGTTCAATAGCAACTTGGTAATGGCGATCTAAACAATCAAACTCATCTCCCCTAAAAACACTATAACCGTTTTTCTTTGCGAGCTCAAAAATCACGTCATCGTTAGGATTAGTTGTTGTTGCAACCACTATTTCATCTATCAATTTTGCTTGAGATAATCTCTCTAGCATCAATAGCAGCATTGGTTTTCCACAAATTTCCTTCATTACTTTTCCTGGCAGTCTAGATGAACTCATTCTAGATTGAACCACTGCTACTAGTTTGTCTTTATTTTCCAAATTGTAACTAAACAACATTTACCCGAAATTTATTATTTCCCTGATAGCCTCTTCTAAAACACTTACTCCTTCATACAATGCTTCATCAGGTATCATTAGTGGAGGACCAATCTTTATTGTACCCAATCCTGTTCTTATCATCAATAATCCTTTCTCCATACATCTTTCAATAATTTTATCAACTAGAATGGTATCCCTCTGGTGGGTTAATGGATCTATTATGTGTAAAGCGTAGACTAGACCTTTCCCTGTAACATATCTTATATGTAATGGATAAATACGCTGTATCCTATGTAATTCTTTTTCTAATAGAACACCTTTTCTTTTAGCTTCGCTTACTAAATTCTCTTCTTGAATAACTTCCAGATTGGCAAGTGCTGCTGCACAGCAAACTGGATTTCCTCCATGCGTACTGTTTAATGAAGGATCTATGTCAATCAGTTCTTTCTTTCCAATTACAGCTGAAAGCGGTAATCCAGACGAAATTCCTTTACCGCAACAGATTATGTCTGGTATGATGCTATAATGTTCAAAAGCAAACATCTTTCCAGTTCTGCCGAAGCCTGCCTGAATTTCATCAAAGACGATCAAGATCTTGTTTTTTTTGGCCCATCTTTCGAGAGCTTTGATGTACGAGACAGGATAAAACAGTGCTCCCCATCCATGATATGACTCAATAAAGATGGAAGCTATAGAAGATGGCTTTACTTTTTTTGTTAAAAATCTGATGCTCTTATTAAAACAATCACCATCACATTTGTGGTCTTTTGTTTTAGCCCATGGACACAACTCAGGAAACGGGAATGGGAGATGATGAATATTTGGATCATGTTTTCCAATCCAATGCTTTTCCTTTGTTTTACCACCCACCATAAGCGCTCCAAGTGTTTTTCCATGCATTGCACCTTCAAAAGAAATTATTCCAATCTTTTTTGGGTTGGTTTTCTTTCCCCAGATTCTTGATATTTTAAGAGCACATTCAGTAGCTTCTGTTCCCGTAGTGAGTAGAAAAACTCGGTTTAATCGTTTAGGCGACATTTCAATGATTTTCTTTACTAGTTTTGCTCTTATGTGTGAAGGAAAATAGTAATTATGTATGAGTGGTTTTTTTAAGGTATTTTCGATGGATTTTAGGATTTTAGGATGTCCATGACCAATATTGGTGACAAAAATTCCGGAACAGAAATCGATCCAACAGTTTCCAACAGTATCAAAAATTCGGTAACCTGAGGCGCGATTCCACAATACCGGTAGCTCCATATGCATCGATTCAGGTTCATATTTTTTCATTAGTCTTATTTTGTCAACAGTTTCTTTCGGCGGAATTGAAGAAACTATTTTTCTGTGTTTTGTTCTAATTTTAGCAACCTTTTTTGGTTTTAGATTAAATTTGTAACTTGCCAATTTTGGATCCTTATCTTTCTCACTACATAGTTTGGTAATTTATTACAGTTATAAAGTATTATTTATTTTGATGTTAGATTATTGGTAACTATCGATTTCATCAATCTTTACATATCGTTTTTCAGTATTAGAAATTCTTGCAGATTCCATTATCCTTGCTTGATACAGCATATCTTTTTCAAAATTATATAATGATTCGTGTGGTCTGCGTATCTCATTACAAAAGGTGTCAATCATAAGTTGGAAATGATCTGCAGCATTAATAGAAATTTTATCTTGGAAGGAATCAGTACTAATATCTAATGTTACATGCATGTCTGGCTGGACATTATAGGCTCTTGTCAAATTAAGGAATCCTTTACTCCCCCATATGCTGTATGTTGATTGATAAAAAAGATCATATCCTACGATGCATTGTGAATATCGATTACGACCGAAATCCATTAACATTGTAGCTTTTGTGTCTATTTGTTTTTCTTCGTCCATGATCAAGTTACATAAAATTCCATTTGGTTCAGACTCAAACAACATTCTTGATGCATTTATCGGATAACAACCTGCATCATTTAGAATGCCTCCTCCAAGAGATTTATCATACCGTATATTACTTTTTGATATTGATGGGAAACCATATCTTGAAGTAAATGCAAATAAGTCTCCCATTATGCCATCACTGATAAATTTCTTGACTAGTTGATGTGATGGATGAAAACGATACATAAAACCTTCCATTAATCGTACATCATTATCTTTGCAAACTTGAAGCATTTTTTTAGCAGAATTAAATGAAGATGTAGATGATTTTTCGCATAAAATGTGTTTTTTAGCTCTTGCTGCTTTTATTACCCACTCTTCATGAGTTCCAACAGGAGTAGAAACATACACAGCATCTACATCACTATTTAGAACGTCTTCATAAGAACCATACTTTTTACTTTTAAATTTGTGTGCGTAATTTTTTGCCTTATCTCCAGATCTGCTACCAATAAACCCCAGCTCACAATTATCTGATTTCAAAATAGCAGGTATAGTAGAATTATTGGCGATTGTAGAACAACCAATAATTCCGATCTTAATCTTTTTATTCATTTAATTTTCACAAATCAGATTTTACCATGCTGTCCATCCACCATCTACAACAATTGTTGATCCTGTCATGTATGATGAATTAGATATACACAATAACTCGACAAGTTCATTCAGTTCGTTTTTTCTCATCATTCTCTTCATTGGGGTCAAAGCAGAGTATTTTTCCTTGAAATTCTGATCTTGATCAAACTCTACTCCCCCAGGAGCTATACAGTTAACTCTTATTTTTGGTGCAAAATGTGTGGCAAGAAACTTGGTCAGATTTATTACTCCAGCTTTTGATATGCTATAAGCTGGATGTTTATGTCCACCATCATATAAGTCGGGTCTGGCTGAAACAATTCCTGTTGTGGCAGAAAAATTGACTATGGAGCCGACAGAATTATTTTTTGCAAATTCTCGACATACCGAAAAAAGGGATGTCAGGTTTACATTCAAGAATCGGTTAAAGGATTCAAGTGATATATCAAATAATGTTCCCCGTGGTTTCCCTTCTTCCACGTGATCATTTAGAGCAAAACAGTTCACTAAACAATCACATTTGTTTTCTGTAAACCATTTACGAACAAAGGTTTCATCATTTAGATCGTGACCTAAACGAAGATCTAATCTGAACACTTTATGTCTTAGTTCAAGATGTTTTGAGATTTCAGTTCCAAGCAGGCCTTCAGAACCGGTTACAGTAACTCTCAAAGGATTTTTTTCTGCCATTTGTTTAAATTTAGATATAGTATTTATCTACATATTCTTTTACAAATTTTTGATATAATTTGCACGTAGTTTCTGGAGCAATAGTAGTATCAGACGATCGTGATCCTTGAATGATCAGATCTCCTGAATATTTTATCGCAGATAATGTTGAGAAAAAGAGATCAAAATCAGTATCGCCTGTACCAAAAAAAACAGTTCCTCCATGTAATTTTCTATCTTTTACATGAATATTTTTTATCCATTTTTGTAACGTGAGTAATTCTTCTTTGACATCATAACCCAATGATGTACTATTTCCAGAATCATAATTAGCCATTATATGTGAATGATCAATGTCTAACAATAGAGTTCTGAAATCACTTGGTGCCAAGTCAGTTTCAAGAGATATTACTATATTATTTTTTTTCGCAAACGGTAGTATTTTATCTAGACTATTCTTAAGTTCGGTTTTGTCATTAGTTGTTTTTATTGAAGACGAATCTACTAGAGGGATTTCAATTATTGACGCATCAATTTTATGAGCATGTACAATTATTTCTTTGAGAGTATTGATATTTTGTTCTATATTATGTGTCGATTCACCAAATAGTTTTTTTTTCATGAAATAATCAGCACATATTGAATTAATGATTATTCCATGTTTTTTGGATAACGATTTAATCTCCATAATTCCATCTAGTGTTAGAATAGGATTAGGTTGATAATCATCAAAAATCCATTCTATTACTTCCAAATTACATTCTGATGCTTTTTTGAATTCTTGTTTCCAAGACAGAGCTGGAAAGGATTGGATCATGCCATTAATTGGCTCAGATAACCTACCTTGCATAATTCCTATTTTGGGGGTGGTCACTATGAAAAAATAATTAAATTATAATATTAACGTGGTCATGTGTATACTAAAATACGAATGAGAAAAATTTGTAATTTATCATACTAATAATACAAGAAATAATTTAAAACAATAACCTAGTAAATGGTTTTAATTTGTGAGCATATATAATTGGAACCATAAAATACTGAATTTGTGGAGACAAAATCAAATGTATTATTTTGGATCTATGGTTCCTTCTTACATTTCTCACTTGCTTATTATCTACAATCTCAATTAAACGCGAATTTTTTTGGAGTAATCGACATCAATTCCAAACCGAAGAGATTTTTTCAAGAACAAACTTTAGTAAAGTTTCAGAAAACATGGTTCTATCACGATCATATTAAAAAAATACAACGTGAGCCCGACCTCCAATATCTAAGAAGTTTTGAAAAATCATACAATATTAATTTGTGGAAATTAGCAATAAATGAGAGATTCTTCTATCTACATAATCGTTTTTATAAATTTACAAAACATGAAATCTTGTCTATTCTTGAACAGGAAATAAAACTGTTTGAAAGCATACTAGATGAAGTCAGCCCGGATTATTTTCTTACTTATGATCCAGTTTTTCACCATCAAAAACTTTTGTTGGATATGTGCAGGATAAAAGGAGTGAAGGTATTGCTAGTTTGCTCTACAGGAATTGATAATAAGTTTATCATAACAGAGAACGCTGCAACGTTTGATTTGGATAAAAATAGTAGAAACAATCCACCTTCGGATATAAAAATTACTTCTAACAATACGAAAAATGATTATGATTTGATATTTCAAAGACATTTACAAAACCGTAATTTTAGTACGTTTGATAAGTTCACCGCTCTAAAAGACTATCTTGCTGATTCTGATAAGAAACTTATTAATTCAAATTTCATGTATTATGGACGAACAAAACTCAAAGTCATAAAAGACGCATTATATTTTGAAATAAAGCAACGGCGTAATTATCATTTTCTTAAAAAACATTCTTCATTATCACCTGATCTGAAAACCCGATTTATCTATTTTCCAATGAACATTGTTGAAGAATTGAATCTCTTACATTATGCTCCATATTATACAAATCAAATAGAAGTAATTCGACATATCGCAAAATCGATTCCTATCAATTATGTCCTATATGTTAAAGAACACATACTTGCTGGATTAAGGGGATGGAATAACATTGATTATTATAAACAGATTCTTGACATACCAAATGTCGTATTAATCAATCCACATTTTGATAATAACTTATTATTGAAAAATGCAGAGTTGATCGCTACAATTAGAGGTACCGCGTCATTGAAAGCTATCAGATATGGTAAACCAGCTATTGTTTTTGGTGAACAGCCTATTCAGATCATGCCATCCATATTTAGTGTGGGTGCACCTGATTCTTTACCAAAGTTAATCAGACTAGCATTAAAACATAAAACAGATTCTACCGATTATGAAAAGTACAAAGAAATATTGAACCACAGAACATTTGAATTTAATCAGTTGGAGTTTGAGAATAACAGAAATAAGAGCTTTTTTTCAGGCGGCATATTTTCTAATGTCGTAATTTCAAACAAAGAAATGACTAATTTTCTCAATAAAAATAAAAGTTTGCTTGTAAATTTGATGGATGCGCATTTAAAAATCATGTTAGGACAACAGAATACTCCTTAAATAATCAAAAAAAATGCTAGATAATTTGAAGATAATAATAGGCATTACAGCATTCAATGAAGAAAAAATATCGGTGCTATAATAGTAAAATTAAAGACAAAATATGAACAAGTGCTTGTATGTGACGATGGATCCTCTGACATGACAGGAATGATTGCGTCATCTCGGTGCAGTTGTTGTAAGACATGAAAAAAATTTAGGTTATGGTTCTGCCATAAAGACAATTTTTAATCAGGCGAAGGAAAAAAATTGCGATATCTTGATAACTTTTGATGCTGATGGACAACACCAAATATCAGAAATTGATTCCGTTCTAGCTCCCATTATTGAAGGTAAAGCAGACACAATTATCGGTTCAAGGTTCTTGGGTCAAACAAAAGACTTACCACAGTACAGAAAATTTGGCATTAAAACAATTACGAATTAAATAAATTTAATGGCAGGACAAAGATAACAGATTCATAGAGTGGTTTTAGAGCATATTCTAATAAAGTATTAGAGAAATAACTCCAACTAAATCTGGCATGGGCATATCTAGAGAAATTCTAATAAATCTTTGAAAAAGGAAATGCGAATCATAGAAGTCCCAATAACAGTTAGCTACCAAGACACTATCCATTCCCAACAACCCATATCTACGGAACATCAGTAATTATGAGTACGATAAAACACGTGGCCATAGAACGTCCACTCTTATATAATGGAATCACGGGTTTATGCTTTCTTGTAGTAGGTTTGGTTTTTGGAGTGTGGAAATTGGAGATATACTCTGAAGAAAAAGTGGTCATGACTAACATGACACTAGTTGGAGTCGGAGGAGTAATTTTAGGAACAATTTTGTTAATTTCAGGCATGATTCTTTATTCAATTGTTAATGTAGTTAGAGAAAAAAGATAGTTTTTGCATTAACAAGATGTCAAAAAAGTTTGAGAATTATTTTATTTTAGATTCTTTTTCAACAATTTCACATACTATGTGATAGATAACCCTGTGAACTTCTTGGATTCTTGCTGTGCTTGTAGATGAAACCGTGATTGGAACATCCACATGTTTTTTGATAACTCCTCCATCATTGCCAAGCAAACCTATGGTGTGAGCGCCTTTCTTCTTTGCCATCTTTAATCCTTCCAACACATTTTGTGATTTACCACTAGTAGAAATTCCTATTACTACATCACCCTTTGAAACAAGACTTTCACATTGTCTACTGAAAACTATATCGAATGAGTAATCATTTGCAAGCGATGTAATGATTGACGAATCAGTAGTTAAGGAAATTGCCGGTAAACTTTTTCTTTCTTTTTGAAATCTTCCAATGAGCTCAGCTGCTATGTGTTGAGCATCAGCTGCACTGCCACCATTCCCAAAGAGAATTATCTTATTTCCTCTTTTCAAGCATTTTATTATTTTGTCAATAGCAACAGAGATTTGTGCTGACAAATTTGTAGAATTTAAAATAAGATTGGCACTATCACTCATGATTGTTTTAATTTGAGCTTCTATTGAGCTCATGCTAGAATTTCTCGTAATTTTTTCATTACTGGTTTTTCTGAATCCCATATGCGCTTAACACCGTCACCGAGAATCACATCTAATGCTTTTATGTCTCTGACTAGTCTATAGAGACCTTCAGGTTCTAATGATGCTGCTTGATCACTACCATACATAGAACGATCTAATGTGACATGTCTTTCAATCGAGGTAGCCCCTAATAATGCAGCTGCCACACAAACAAGATATCCAGAAGTTTCATGTCCACTATAACCAACTTTGCATCTGAATTTTTTTCTTAGTGTTTCAATGACTTTGAGATTAGCTTCTTTGATATCCATTGGATAGCTGCTATGAGAATGCATTAGCTCGAAAGGACAGCCATATTTTTTGAAAATTTTAATTGCGTTTGCAATGTCTTGCATAGAACTCATGCCAGTTGATATGAAAGTGTATTTCTTTTCTTCAGCTATTGTTTGTAATAATTTTGTATGAACAAGCATTGCGGATGCAACTTTATTGTATTTTGTGTGAAATTTTCTCATTTGGATTTGACTATTCACATCCCAACAAGACACAAACCATGGTATTCTTTTTTGTTTACAATATCTATCGATCATCTTGTATTGTGCAAGAGAGAATTCTAATCCTTCTTTTTGTTTACGTTGTGTTTTACCCCACGGACTTTCACGTGGAGAATCCAAAAACTCTTTTGTATAGACTTTATCAATAGTTCGTTTTTGGAACTTTACCGCATCACATCCTGCAGAGTTGGCAACATCGATTAGTTTTTTAGCGATTTCAATGTCACCATTATGATTAATACCAATTTCGGCCGTAATGAAAACCAATGTTAATTGTCACTCTAATGAATTATTAAATCTCACTGATACCACCTTGTTTTTTGTGGGAATTTTTCTTTGAGGATCAGATCAGCGATTTCCCGTAAAACCCCTTCACCGCCAGATTTCTTGCAAACATAATTTACGATTTTTTTTGCTTCATCAATCCCATCATGTGGGGTTGCGGAAAATCCTACTCTTTTCATTAACTCTAAATCATTTACATCATCACCAATATACGAAATTTCCGAGGGGGATATCTTGTAGGCTCGACATATTTTATCTAATTCTTTTTCTTTTATTTTTATTCCAGAATACACCTTGGAAATATTCATTGATTTTGCCCAATAATCAACTAGTTTAGAAGGCTCTTTTGTCATTATTACAGTTTGAATTCCATTGCGAAGTAGCATATTTACTCCCATACCATCGCGTACATGAAATTTTTTAAACAATTCTCCAGTGCTAGAATAATATCTACCGCCATCAGTCAAAACGCCATCAACATCAGTTATAATTAATTTAATTTTTTGGCATTTTATCTTGAGAAATTTTTTCAATTTATGTGATTCCACCTGCTAGTTCAATTATCACTTTTATCGTCAACATGAATTGCCTAGTATATCTTATTTTTAAAATAAGCTATGAATTTTTCATTGACACGGTAAAAAACATTTTCTAAGATGAATGAGCTACTTAAAAGCTATGAATTTTTAACATTTGAATCTTATCTTCCTAAAATATAAAAAAATAATAGCTTACTACAAATGTAACCAATTTTTAACATAAGACCACCAAAACCATTATTCTAAATATGAAAAAAGATATCATCAATAATCAATCTAACAAAACTGTTGAAAATGTGATAGTGTGGTTGGTCTTTGATACTTATGCATACATCAAGTTTGGAATAATTTCGACATTATCTAAATTAGCTAAATTCAATTTGATTGGTATTGTTATAACACCGCTGAATCTAAGTTTTTTTCAAAATCAGCAAAATCTACCCTTTAAAAAATTGTTATACTATCCTGACCGCTATGTGGGAAAATCTACCTATGACCTAGATTCTTTAAAAAACATTGAAAAAAATATGAGCTAAATATATGGTTAGATATATTTGCAAATCGAAGCTTTTACAAATATTTGATAGACTTTCATAAATTCACAAAAGATAAATTCTAACAATTGTAGGCAACACAATAACATTTTTTGATGATGTCTTTGAGAAGTATCAGCCGAAATCGATTCTTGCGCAGCAAATAGGAGAAAACATTTCCAATAAATTCTTTATCAAATTACAAAAAAAGGAATAAGGTTTTTGATGCCAAATCAATTATATATGAAAAATAGAATAACCATATCCGACAATCTGATAAGTAGAGAAATATCTGATGCATTTAAAAAATCAGTTAACGGTTTTGTTAATTCATCCGAGATTTACGATACAGAATTCATTAAAAATAAGATCGTAATGAGTCCATAAACATACTCATGAACAGCCCTAAATTCAAACAAAGTCATCTTCACAAAATAAGTTACTATAGTAAAAGACTACTGCACAATCCTGTTCCAATCTAAAAGGATGTTGAAAAAACTAAATTAAAAATGATAAAATATCGCGTACAAAACGGAATAGAAACCTACAAAAGAAAACAATTTCTTGATGCAAATCACAAATATCAGTTAAAGATGCCACAAAACTAATAATTCCATACAAACATTTTGTGTCATTATAATTAATGAAAATCAGATTTAATTTTCCACTATAAATATATCTGTGTGCCTTCTCCCAAAATAAATCTCTTATCGGCGTTATCTGATTTTTGAATTATCTTAGAATTAGGTGCAATAATGCTATTTTTGATATTCAATTTGCTGTCCACAGTACAGTTTGGCATGATTATTGAACTAGAAACAGTATCACATTTTATATAACAATCATCACCAATACTTGTGTTTTCTCCTATGGTTGTTCCATTTTCAATCACACATCTTTTTCCAATAATTACGGGTCCAATGATTTTTGCACCATGCTTGATTATTGTTTCCTCCCCAACTATG
>Ga0194132_10009964_pt1 | contig 12850 bp, 13 predicted proteins | sample TA2KigOf80mmetaG_FD_148612 | JGI IMG/M metagenome (GOLD analysis project Ga0194132, IMG submission 148612) | Freshwater microbial communities from Lake Tanganyika, Tanzania - TA2015054 Kigoma Offshore 80m | ecosystem: Environmental > Aquatic > Freshwater > Lake | place: Tanzania: Lake... | reverse complement strand
TGACCGTGCCCGGCGCGGTGTCGGGGAAAACCGGGATGTAGTTCTCCCGGATCAGGCCCTGCACGGTGCCGTAATCGGTGACCGGACTGACGATGATCTCGTCGCCCGGCGCAAAACCGAAGGCCGCAGCCAGCACCGCCAGGGCCGGGGTGCAGCCAGGGGTGGCGATGCAGTGTTTGACCCCCAGCTCTTTGGCAAAGGCTTTCTCGAAGCGGCCCACCATGTCGCAGGTGAGCCCCGAGTCCACCACCTCCTGCAGGTACTTGGAAGCATTGGGACCGATGGTGCGGGGGAAGGGATTGGGCAGACTGCCACGCAGGCCGGCCACGGCCTGGGCTCCGTACTGGGCGCGGGTGCTGGACATGGCTGTGCTCCTGGTAGTGAGAAAAGTCCTCACTGAGGAAGCTAGAACACCCAGAGGCTGCCGTCAATCCTGTGGCGATTGTAGGGGATGCGCGGTAGATGTTGGACAGAAAGGGTATACAGGAGGAAACCGAAGGGCGGAGGAGTACGCGGTGAGAATCAGAAGCGTTGCTGACTTATCTGAACCACAGGCCGGCCACCCCGAGCAACACGGCCACCAGTAATCCATACAGCCAGGTAAATCGCTGGTCCACGGCCGTGAAGCGAGCGTTCATCTCGGCACGCAGGTCACGGATTTCCGTTTTCGTTTCCGCCCGCAGACCGCCAATCTCCTGACGGAGCTGGCGAATGTCCTGCTCGACATTGCCCAGGCGGGCATCTACCTGCTCCAGGACATCCTTGGTGCCAAGGGTATCAGCCCTGACCACGCTCCGAAAAGGCGCGACAACCAAGCGAGACCAGATACCCTGTACCCTGAACAAGGTCAAGGCAGCGGTAAACTCCCCCTTACGACACCACCGGATTCCGGCCGCCGGTCTCGCCCAGGGCCAGGTCCACGGCCTGTAGTTCCTGGTTCACCGCCACGACGAGGTCATTGGCCTGAGCCAGGAGTGCTTCGGCACGCTGATAGAGGCTGTCGCTCTGGGGGTTTTCCCCCTGCTCCCGCTGGAGGGCCCAGCCTTCCAGCACCACCCCGTACGCCTGGAGGCGCAGGTCCATCACCTGCCGCATGTTGCGGTGCAGGGGCTCCAGGGCCGGGGGCGGGGCGAGGCGGTCGAAGCTGTCGCGGGCCGCCTGCAGCAGCGGGTGGGCATAGGCATACACCGCGGCCAGGTTCTCGGCGGTGGCCTGACCCGAGGCGCCCACGGCGCGGCGCTGCACCTCCTGTTCGAGGGAGTTGACCCAGTCGATGAGGGGATTGGTCTGCAAGCGGTAGGAGCGCACCTGGTCCGCCGGCCCGTACGGGGTCTGGGCAGCCCCTCCGCCCTCGCCACAACCCATCGACCCGGCCAGCAGACAGGCCCAGCCCAGCGCCAGCCTCAGGAGGACTTTGACACCTGTTGCTTTTTCCATGTCTTGTCGGCCAGCACCTTGGCGGACAGCTCGTCGACCACCTTCTCGATCGGCTCCTTGCCCACGTCCCAGATCCCGAGCTGGAAGTGAAAACTCATCCCCTGCTGCCTGGCTGCCTCTTCGAGCTGGCCGATCTTGCGCAGGGCGAACTCCTCGTCCGCGTCGAAGAGGATGACGATCTCATCGCCCGAGAACCACCGGGCCACCAGGTCGCTGCGCCGGAAGGGGATGGCGAAGATGGCCCGGATGCGCTGGTTCACGTTCTCGTACCCGTACTGCTCGTTGAGCTGGTGCAGGTTGTCCAGGTCGAGAAAAACCACCACCCGCAGGCCGCGGGGCATGATGTGGGAGAACTGCAGGAAAGCGTTGCGGGTCCACATGCCGAACACCGGGTCCATGCTCAGCTGGGCGATCTGCTCCTGCAACTGCTCGATCTCGGTCTCGAAGCCAAAGATCCTGCCTGCCAGTTTTCTCAGCACCTGCCTCTTATTCCCTCGGTTCCATGGTTCTCTTTCCAAGAATATAGCACATTTCCCCCCACCTCACCCTGACCCGCTCAGGGCAAAGGCAGCCGGCCCGGCCTGGCTCGAAAAGAACGCCCCCGATGCGTCGGGAAAAGCCCCGGCATAGGCCCTGGCCCAGCGGTCGAGAAAGGCCAAAGCCCCGTCCTCGGGGACCAGGGCCCAGACGCTGCCGCCAAAGCCAGCGCCAAAGGCCGAAGCCGCCACTGCGCCCCCTTCCCTGGCCAGCCGGGCCAGGGCCGCGGTCTGGGGCACCTGGTTGCCCAACAAGGTCTCGGTCAACTCCTGGGAGCGGTCCACCAGCCGGCCAAAACCCTCCAGGTCCCCCCGGGCCAGCGCCTCGCCCGCCGGCAGGCAGATCTCCTCGTTCTCGGCGATGAAGTGCTCCAGCCGGTCCCGCAACTCCGTTGGACTGAAGGGCCCTTCCTGCGGGCCGGCGATGAGCTGCCGCAGCCGGTCCGCCACCCCTGGCCCGCTGTGGAGGATGGGATAGAGGTGCTGCTGGGTCCCGCCGGTGCCCCGCTGCCAGGCCTGCACCAGAGCCTGGACCCGGGCCGAGGCGCGGTTGTACAGCTCCTGGGCCGCGCCGGTCTTCTCGGCCACCACCCCGCTGCTGCCCAGGGCAAAGAGAAACCCCTCCGGCACGGGGATATGGCGCTCGAAGCGGGCCGGACAGTAGGCGAACTGCCCGACATGGCCGGCCCTGGAGCAGAGGATGGCGGTGTGATCCTCGCTGCCGCCAAAGGTGCCCACCCCCCGGTCTCCCTCCAACTCACCGAAGCTCTGGCCGTTCTCGACCGTGCCCAGGTACGCGGCCAGCTCCAGCGGGTCGCGTACCTGCCGTCGATACTGCGGCTGGGCATCCAATTGATTGAAGGCGGCCAGGGCCAGGTAGGTGCCCACCATCAGGGCGCTGGAACTGCTCATGCCCGCGGCCGGGGGCAGGTCGCTGCAAAAGGCCAGGTCCATGCCGCGCCGGCAGGCGGGGAAATTGCGGGCCAGGCGGCGGGCCACGGTCATGGGGTAGTTGGACCAGTGGCCGTGGCTGGCCACCAGCTCGGGGTCCAGGGCGAAGGATACCGGCTCGCCCTGCTCCGCCCAGACCCTCACCTGGGCGTCGGAACGCGGGGCGGCCACCATGCAGAAACCCTGCTCCAGGGCCGCCACCAGGCTGCGGCCGCCCGCATAATCGGTATGTTTGCCCAGCACCTCGACGCGGCCGGGCACGGCGAAGGCCGCCACCCTGGTCTGCGGTCCCGCCCCGCCGGCGGCCAGGCGGCGGGCCGCCCGCCCGAACAATTCGGCCTTGGTCCGGGCCGCCGCCGGGCGCAGCCCGCACTCCCGCACCAGCGCCGCGACGCCCTCCTCATCCAGCAAATGCTCCAGCCCGATCACAGCTTCACCTCCCGGCCGGCAAGACGCGCGGCCACCGGCCCCACGTCGGCGCGATTGGACAAGTCCAGCACCGCCTCGTCGAAATACAGGACCCGGAAGCGCTGGCCCAGCACCCCGGCCGCGTGCTGCACCGCGTCGGGCAGCTCCAGTTCGCCCCTGGGGGAGGGTTTTACCGCCCGGCAGGCGGGAAAGATGCCCGCGTCGAAACGCCAGCAGTTCATGCTCACTGCCACCGGCTCGGGCAGGGATTCCAGCAGCGCCGGGTCGGGTTTCTCGATGATGCGGCGCAGGCAGCCCTCTGCGTCGGCCTCGACCAGGGCGAAGCGGCTCAGCCTTTCGGGGGGGATATTGCCGCCCGCCAGCATCCCGGTGCGCGAGAAGGCCGCCAGCCCCGGCCCCGGCAGATGGCGCAGGGCGCCGAGGGCTTCGGCGGGGTAATAGTTGTCGGAGTTGATCACCAGAAAGGGGTCGCCGGCGGCAAACCCCTCGGCCGCGGCTACCGCGTCGGCGGTGCCCAGGGGTTGTTCCTGGATGGCGAAGCCCAGTTCCAGGCGCTGGTACTGGAGTGCCTCGCCGTAATAACGGCGCAACTCCCCGTGTTCGGGGCCCACCACCAGACAGACGCGCCGGTACCCTGCGTCGGCCAGGGCGCTGAGCACGTAGTCGAGAAAGGGCCGGTCGATGGGGATGAGGGCCTTGACGCCCGTGGCCGCTACCTCGGCCTGGCGGGCGCTCAGTCCGGCCTGGGGGTCCTGCTGGCGCATGCGCGTGCCCAGACCCCGGGCCAGGATCACCGCCTTGTCCATCTCAGGGGCTTTTGAGGAGGATCTCGCCTCTGGCCGAGAGCAGTTTCAGCCCTGCCCCGCCGTCCCCTTCGAGGTAGAAGGAGGCGTGCGGCTCCCCCTTGGCGTCGAAGAGTTCCAGCCGCGGTCGGCCGTCCGGGCTCACCCCCAGGCCGGCGCGGAAACGCTGCTCAGCATCCATCAGCCCCACAATCGAGGAGCCTTCCTCCAGTACCCCGACCATGGTGCGCACCGCCCCCTCCCCGTCGCCCAGTTCGATGAGCACCATGCCGTCGGGGCGCATGCGCAGCAGGCCGCGCACGTGGCCCTGGGCGTCGTTGAGTCGCACTTCGGGCAGCTCCTGGGGGGCCATGCCCACCCGCAGCCGGCACTGCCCAGCTGCATCGAGGAAATTGAGAGTGGCCGCCCCGCCCTCTCCCAGACCCAGGCCGGCGCGCACCTGCTTCTGGGTGTCGTACAGCCCCAGGCCCACGCCTCCGTCCTCGGTCAGGCCCAGGCCGGCGCGGTTGCGCCCCTCGGCGTCGTAGAGTTCCAGCATCGGCGAGCCGTCCGGGCTGAGGGCCAGCCGCGCCCTGGGGCGGTCGTGTTGGTCGCGCAGTTCAAGGAAAGCAGCCGCCTCGGCGATGCCCACCGTCGCCACCGGCCGGCCGTGTTCGTCCATGAACTCCAGGAGCGCCTCGTCCCGGGCCCCGGCCACCCGCAGGGCAGCGCGGGTTTTGCCCTGGCGCCCCTGCAGCACGAAGCGGCTGGCCTTGAGGGCGCCGGGCCGCCAGCGCCCGTACGCCGCGTACCCCGCCAGGGCCAGGGCCGCCAGGGCTGCCACCAGCAACAACTGGGAGCGCTGCTCCAGCCGCCGCTGCTGCTCCACCATGTCCATGAGCACCGCGTTGGTGCGGGCTGCGCTGGCCTGGGCCGCCTGCAGGGCAGGGTCCACCGCCGGCTCGGCCTGGGCCCCGGCCCGAACCGCCGGCAAGGCGGCCAGGGCCAGGGCCACCCACCAGCCGCTCCTTCGGGATCTGCGCGCGCTCTCCATAAGGCATCCTGTTTTTACCAATGATACTGCGGTGGCGCAGGCCCTGCAAGCAGGGAGACCGGGCACCCGCTAGGCCGAGGCGCCCGAATAGTGCCGCAACCCCCATTTCCAGAACACCCGCGCCCCTACCAGCATGCCCAAGGCCAGGCCCAGGGCCAGGCCCAGCACCGGCCAGGTGAGCCGGCCCACCACCGCCTCGGCCGGCACGGTCACCGCAAAGGCCACCGGCACCACAAAGGTCAGGGCGGCCCGCAGCCAGCGCGGGTACATGCCCACCGGCCAGCGGCCCGCCTCGTACACCCCCTGGAAGATCATCAGGATGTTCTCCACCTTGACGAACCAAAAGGAGCAGGCCGCCAGGATCAGCCAGAAGCTGTACACGATGGTAGCCCCGGCCAGCAGGGCCACCCCAAAGGTCAGGGCCTGAGCCAGGCCTAACCCGATACCGAGCTGGACCAGGGCCGTCCCCAGGACCATCAGGCCGATCCCCACGTCCACCAGCTTCCACATCTGCACCTCCCCCACGCTCACCAACAGCTGGGCGTCCTCGGGCTTGGTGAGGGTGAAGTCGAGGGTGCCGCGCCGCACGTCCTCCATCAGCCTTTCCATGCTGGGCTGGATCACCAGGCCGATCAGGCCGCTCATCACCTGGTATACCCCCAGCAGGGCCACCAGCTCGGCCGGCTGCCAGCCCCCCAGCGAGGTGGTGTGGGCAAAGACCACAGCCAGGCTGCCCAAGGCAGTGGCCAGGCTCAAGAGGGATTGCAGCACCTGAAAGTAGAAATTGGCCCGGTACGCCATCTCGTTGAGCAGGCCGATGCGCATCAGTACCCAGAAGAGCCGCAGGTAGCTCATGCGCCCACCGCCCCGTACTGCCTGAGGCCCCGCCGCCAGACCAGGGCCACCAACCCCAGGCCCAGGGCCAGCCAGGCCCCCTGCGCGGCAAAGCCGGCCTGGGCCTCTTCGGGGGTCAGTCGGCCCAGGATCAGTTCAACCGGAAAGGAGAGCACCCAGCGGAAGGGCAGCACCGAGGCCAGGGTCTGCACCCAACTGGGCATCAGCTCCAGGGGGGCCATGCGGCCCGAGAGGAAGAGCAGCACCGCAAAGTAGAGCTGGTTGCAGGCCCCCACCCGGGTGGTCCAAAACGCGCTCAGGGCGAGGGCCCACTCCACCAGGAAGCGCACCGCAAAGGCCATAACCAGGGCCGGGACAAAGGCGGCCACCGCCCAGGGCTGGGGGTGGGCCTGGGGCTCGAAGAACCAGCCCAGCAGCCCGGCCACCGGCAGCAGCACCGTCAGGGTGAGGGCCTTATAGACCACATTCTCGACCAGGTCGCGGTGGATGGGGTGCAGGGGTTGGAGCAGGAGGGGCGAGAAGGAGCCGCTGCGGATCCGGTACTCGAACTCGTGCATCACCCAGGTGAAGGTGATATGGTTCACCAGCATCACCGCGATGTAGTACGCAGCGAACTCCCCGCCGGTGAAGCCGCCCACCCGGCCGCCCTGGGCCTTGGCCACGGTGAGCCAGACTATCAGGTACACCACCGGCTGCACCACGGCCCAGATCAGCCAGATCAGCAACTCTGCCCGGTACTGCAACTGCACTGCCGCGGCCGTGCGGCACAGGGTGGCGTAGATATCGCCCAGGCCCTTCATGTGGCCTCTTGGGAGAAGACCTGCTCGATGACCTCCTCGATCTGGGGGTCCTCCACGGTCAGGTCCACCACCGGCACCTCGCTCAAGAGCCGGGCCGTCACCCGCGCCGTGTCTGCCTTGGGCACCCGCAGGGTCACCCGCGCCCCTTCCCGTTCCATCACCTCCCCGTAACCGGACAGGTCCATCTCCTCCCGCTCGAGGTCCACCACGATGGTCTTGTGGGGCGAGAAGCGCTGCACCAGATCGGCCAGTTCCCCGTCGAAGAGCAGCTGCCCGTGGTGGATGATCACCACCCGCCGGCACAGGGCCTCCACGTCGGCCATGTAGTGGCTGGTCAGGAGCACTGTGGCCTGGTAGCGGCGGTTGTATTCGGCGAGAAAGGTGCGGATACGCCGCTGCATGGTCACGTCCAGGCCGATGGTGGGCTCGTCGAGGAAGAGGATGCGGGGCCGGTGCAGGAGGGCGGCGGCGATCTCGCACTTCATCCGCTCGCCCAAGGAGAGGTTGCGCACCGGCTTCTGCAGCAGCTCCCCCAGCTCCAGCAGGCTCACCAATTCGTCGACCGTCTCCCGAAACGCCTTCCGGTCCAGCCGGTAGATGGCCCGGTTGCGCTCGAGGGAGTCGGCCACCGGGATGTCCCAGACCAGCTGGTTGCGGTTGCCCATCACCAGGGTGATCTGGCGCAGGAAGGCCCGCTGCCGGGAGAAAGGCACATAGCCCAGCACCTGGGCCTGGCCGGCCGTGGGGTGCAAGAGGCCCGAGAGCATCTTGAGGGTGGTGGTCTTGCCGGCGCCGTTGGGCCCCAGGAAACCGACGATCTCGCCGGGGGACACGGAAAAGTCGATGCTCTTGACCGCCTCCACGGTGCGAACCTGCCGGCGCACCAGGCTCTTGAGGGCGGCCTTCACCCCGCCCTCGCGCACCGGCACCTCGTAGACCTTGCGCAGTTGCCTCACTTCGACGGCGGCGTTCATGTCACCTCCACCCGCACCCCCCGCTGCGCCGGGTCGAAGGCCAGCAGGGCGCTGTCGCCCTCGGCCAAAAAGGTGTTGCTGGCAAAGGCAACGCGGCTCGATGCCCGCGCCAGCGGCACCCCGTCCACCTTCACCTCGCGCACCGGTATGCCGCTCACCTTGAGGGTGAACTCGGGCACCCGCACCGGCAGGTCGAGCCCGATGGTTCCGCCCTCGGTGGTCATCTGGGCCATCTCCCGAGCGCAGGCGTAGTTGGCGATCTCGCTGCACTTGCGCCAGCGGGTGCGCTCTCCCTGCGGATCGCGCTCCTTGAGCCGGCGCACCACGGTCTTGAACGCCTCAAAGCCCTGGCGATCCCCGCTGTGCATCCCGTAGAAGCCCTGCCAGTGGCTGCAGAGGATGGCCGGCTCGCCGGCGTCGATGAGCTGGGCCAGGCGCCCGCCCCGCAGGTCGGCGCTGAGGTACTTGTCGGCGTTCACCTCCCCGTACCCGGTCCAACTCCCGGTCCAGTCCCCGGTGCCGGCAATGATCTCCCCCACGGCCTGGCCCCGCTCCCGGTCGATGTACCACACGGGGGTATCGACGGGTTTATCGGTCCAGATCCGTTGGAAGACGTAGGGGTGGGGATCACCTGTTACCTGGCGCAGGGCCTGGCCGGCCACCTTGATGTAGAAGTCGAGGGTCCGGCCGCCAAAGCCCCCCGGCGAGGTGACCCCCTGGGGGCGCAATCCCACGTTTTCCAGGATCTGGCAGGACAGGGCGATGTAACGCGTCACCCACTCCTCCTGGTCCAGGGGCAGGGCCTCCCAGTCGTACTGCTCCCAGATCCGCGAGGGCAGGGGCTGGAGGGTGTCCATGTCCAGCACAAAGGTGTGGGAGAGCATCTCCGGGGTGATGTCGAAGGCCGGGGTGATCAGCTCCCGGCACATCCGCAGCCAGCTCTCCTGCTGGGCTTTGCTGAACAGGGGCAACCCGTGGTCCACGCGGCCCAGGCCGGCCGGGCAGGGCACCACGCTGTACTTGCCCTTCACCCCTTGGGCCAGGCACCACTCGGCGAACTCGCGGGTGAAGGACTCGGGGTGCACTACCGGCACATCCTCCCAGCGGCGGTTCTGCCCGTCGGCCAGGTTGCGGTCGCGCATGAAGAAGTAGTTGAGATTGACCAGCAGGGTGGAGTCGTCGAAGATGATCGACAGCGGCACCCGGTCCAGGGCGTGGCGGACGATTTCTACCTGCATCGCAAAACCCTTTCTGTGCGTGTCTCTCGCAGGGCGTCGGGGAGCGACCCATTCTTGCTTTTTCCTGGGCCAGGGCCGGGGGGTGCCCACTCCGGCGTTTCTGAAGTCCCGGACCTTCCCCCTCGCTCCATAAACTACGCTTCCCCCTGCCCAACCCTGCGGTCCTTCCCCCGACCTCTCCCCCGACCCTGGAGCACCACCAAATAAAAGCTGTCTATAACCGCTTCACCCCAGACCTACAACCCCAAAATTCCGTCCTCCCACCCGGCGCTGAGCAGCGTCGGCGGGCGTCGCCTCTGCCGGCACCATCACCTCCAGGCCGGGGAACTCCGCACTGGGCAACTTCAGTTCGTTGCCCTTGGGTATGGGCCGCAGCCGCACCTGACGGCGGGCCTGCCAGAAGCGGCAGAACTGGTCCACGCTCCACACCGGGATGCCCTCCTTCCTGGCCTCGGCCATCACCGGCTCCCAAAGCGGGGCGCTGTAGGTGGCAAAGGAGACCGGATGCGCATTGGCGCAGAGCAGGCTGTGGGTCCCGGCCGCGTTCTGGCGCAGGAGTCCCATCACCAACTCGATCCCCTGCTCCGGGGTGAGGTTCAGCGAGAAGGGGAAACCCTGTCCCCCCAGGGTGGTCTCGTCCGAGAACTGGGTGGGCAGCTGCAGCACTGGCAGCACCTGGCCGTTCAGGTCAGAAAAGTGCAGGGGCAGACCGGCCCCGGCCATGTAGTGCCGGCCCTGGGGCAGGAGTGAAAAACAGTTGGTGTCGCAGACAAAGCCCTGGGCCGCCTCCAGCCGCGCCCCCTGCACGTAGCCCCACCAGGCGATGGCGTGGTTGCGCACCGACAGGCCCGGCCCCCGCCCGTACCTGTCGCGGAACTCCCGCACGTGCGCCGCCAGCCGCTCCTCCCACCGGGCCCAGGTGGGCGGCGGCAGGTCGGGGTGGATGGAGAAATCGAAACCCTGGCCCAGCAACTCCTCCATCCAGGCCCGGTCCACCACACTCTTCTGCACCAGGTAGAAGGTGAGCCGCGCCTCGTGGCGCCGGCAGGACTCGATCAGGCACTCGAACTGCTCGCGCGTGGACCAGTCGTCATCCGAACTGAACAACATCATGGTCCGCGCCCCGGCCGGGAAGTACCACAACCAGGGCAGCACCGAATCAGCCGGCCACACCTGGTGGACCAGCTCGCGCAGGAGATGGCAGTGCAGGTCCGCCACCGGCTGCCCCTGATCCACCGCGTCCTGCCAGCCCTCGAAGAGGTCGGAGGGCCGCATCCGCGCAAAGCCCGAGGAACGGCCCCCCGCCAGCAGCGGGTCCCCCTGGCGCAGCAGATAAGTGCTGGCCCCCAGGTCCCAGGCAGCCACCGCGATCTTCCCCCTGCCGTGCTCGCGCAGGAGCAGGGCCGGGAACCCTGCCGGCTTCCCCTCGCGGTCCAGGAGACGGCCCAGCACCTGGCCCTCTCCTTCATAGAATTGCGCCCAGCCCCGCACCGGCAGCCCGGCCTCTGGGAAACCCACCAACTCCAACTGGACGCGCGGATGCCGCAACCCCTTCATCAGCGGCTTGAGCCCCAACTGCGCGGCAAAGGCCTCGCCCGGAGCCATACAGATCAGGCCGCCGCCGGCCTCGGCGTGGGCCAGCAACAACTCGACAACACGCGGCGAAGGGTCGGCCGGGCCGATGATCACCAGGGAGCGGCCCTGCAAGAGCTGCTCGTCGCAGCTTTCCAGCGGCGCCGGCTCCACATCGTTGATCCCTTCGAGGGCAAGCAGCTCGGCCAGGACCTCGGGGGCGCCAAAGAAACGGTCGGCGCGGTCGGCCAACACCAGGATGCTGGCCGGGGGGGTGTCACTCATGCGCTGGCCTCAGAAAGGCGGGATCTGCACGGGTTTGCCGGTGTGAATGGATTCCAGGGCGCAGATGGCCGGGGCGATGGAGCGGGCCGCCTCCCGGGCGCAGATGGCGGCGGGCCGGTCCTGGGTGATGGCCTCCAGCAGATCCCCGACCATGTGGACCTCGGAGGAGCCGTGGCCGGCCGCTGCGTGGCCGGGCCGGGTGGCATAGGGCACTGCCAGTTTCTCCAGGCGGTCCATGTAGGGGATCTTGCGGGTGTAGAAAAGCCCCGCAGCCTCGGAGCGCGAGGTCTCGAAGGTGCCCTGGTCGCCAAACAGGTTAAAATAGAGGCAATAGGGCCGGATCATGGCGTGGCTGCAATCGATCTTGGTGACCATGCCCGACGCGGCCTTGAGCAGGGCCACGGCGTGGGCCGGCTCGGGGTGCGGTTCCACGTAAGGAGTGTTGCCGCAGGCGTACACCTCCACCCAGTTGCGCTCCCCGCTGAGCCAGCGCAGGGTGTCGAAGGCGTGGGGCCCACCGCCCAGGAAGGTGGTCTGCGGCTGGCGCGGGTCGAAGCGCCAGTGCGGAGCGCTGTCCTCAGCCTCGGTCTGCCTCCAGCCCTCCAGGCGCAGGTTGTGCAAATACCCCGCCTCGCTGTAGAAGAGCCGGCCCCAGTACCCGTCCTCGGCCATCTTTTTCGCCGCCTCGAGGTAGGGGAACCAGCGCACCTCGTTGCCCATCGCGTACTTGAGCCCGGTGCGCTCCTCCAACTCCACCAGGCGGCGCAATTCTGCGATGGTATAGGCGGCCGGGATCTCGCTGAGCACGTGTTTGCCGGCCTCCAGGGCCTGGATGGCCTGCCCCCCGTGCAGGTGGTCCGGGGTGCCGATCACCACCAGGTCGATGCCCTTGTCCTCTAGCATGGCCTCGTAGGTGGGATAGGTCTTGGCGATGTTGTGTTGCTGGGCGGCCCGCTCGGCGCGTTCGGGGCGGAGGTCGCAGATCCCGGCCAGGTGCAACTGCTCGGGAAAGGCCGCCCGGCAGCCCACCATGAAGAGGGCGCGCCGGGCCCCCAGGATGCCCACCCGCAGCGGCATGGCTAGATCCGCACCTTGACCACCACCTTGCGCACCGGCTCCGACTTGCCCGCTGCCATACCCGGCATGTGGGCGTCGTCGGGGCCCAGGATCATGAAGGTGCCGGCCCGCATGGTCAGGAACTCCCCCTCGCCTTCGGCCTTGAGGAAATCCTTCTCCTCGTCGTAGGGCTGGGGCCGCAGCTGGCTGAGCGGACAGAAGCCCATGTGCTCGGTGCCCTGGGCCACGTACTGCACGTCGATGTACTTGCGGTGCGCCTCCCAGAACCCCTGCTCCTTGGGCTTGGTGTCGTACTGCTGCACCATGGCGTAGAGATCGTCCCCGTCGAGGGCATAGCGGCCTGGCTCCACCTTGGTGGCGTCGGTGTTCTGGAGGTAGCGCAGGGCCGCGGCGATGCCCTCGCCCAGCTTGTAATAGTGATGCGCGTTTTTCAGTTGATCGATGACCATGGCTTTCTCCTCTGATTTGAGCGGTCGGGAACCTGATTGACCTTTTTGCCGATCCGGCGGTATACTTTGCCTATGACCGAACCGCAATTGGATCTGGTGGAGGCGCGGGTGCTGGGCGCCCTCATCGAAAAGGAGATCAGCACCCCCGAGTACTATCCTCTGACCCTCAACTCCCTGACCACGGCCTGCAACCAGAAGAACAATCGCGACCCGGTGGTGGAGTTCGACGAGAAGGCCGTGTTCCGCGCCCTCGACAGCCTGCGCCTCAAACAATTGGCCCGGATGGTCAGCGGGGCCGAGCAGCGGGTGCCCAAGTACTACCACCGCGCCGGAGAGACCCTGGCCCTGGAACGGCCGGCCCTGGCCCTGGTCTGCGAACTGCTCCTGCGCGGCCCACAGACCGTGGGCGAG
>Ga0194132_10009963_pt1 | contig 12851 bp, 8 predicted proteins | sample TA2KigOf80mmetaG_FD_148612 | JGI IMG/M metagenome (GOLD analysis project Ga0194132, IMG submission 148612) | Freshwater microbial communities from Lake Tanganyika, Tanzania - TA2015054 Kigoma Offshore 80m | ecosystem: Environmental > Aquatic > Freshwater > Lake | place: Tanzania: Lake Tanganyika... | reverse complement strand
GCCATTGGATCAACTGCTTAACAAAATCGTCGCCGACGAAATTCCGGACATGTCCGCTAACCAATTGAATTTATTCGATTAACGTCCGGACACTACTGACTTAATTTATTACTTAATTGCATGCTTTACGGACCTGGCCGATTATTTTAATTAAAATCCTTTAAATACAGACAGTTAAAATATTAATCGGGCTCGTTAATAGCCAGTGTAAAGTTTTCCGACAAGTCGGCGAGCCCGAAGGTGACTCAATTTTTTCGCCGCCAGTTGAGGGGCGGCGAGCAACGAGCGGCGTGGTTTTTACCGTGTGCACAATGCACTACGGTCGCAGCACCGGTCCAGCTGGGTGTTACGCCCCCCCCTCAAAATGAAAAAAGACGGGCCGATCGACCCGTCTTGCAAGGGCTAACGCGGCGGCGGCCGAGCCGCCCCGCTGCTTACTTGATCACTTGCACGGTGCTTGTAGTGCTGTTGCCAGCCGCGTCGGTTGCCGTCACCGCGATGGTGTGGGTGCCGGCAGCGGTTTTATTGGTGTTCCAGTTGTAAGAGAGGCTGCCGCCGGAAACCGTGGTCATCAGTTTGCCGTTAATAAACAATCTGATGTTGGCCACGCCGATATTGTCGGTCGCTGCCGCGGCGATGTTCAGATTGCGCGCGGTGATCTTGCTACCATGCACGGGGCTGCTGATGGTGACGGTGGGCGCAACGGTGTCCGCGCTGTTACGCACCGTGACATTGATGGTGGGCGATGCCGGGTAGTTGCCGGCGGCGTCGTAGGCATAGGCAACCATCGTTGCACTGCCGTCGGGCACTTGCGTCGAATCCCAGGAAAACGCGAAGGGTGCCGCGGTGTCGCTCGCCACCTGGGTGCCATTCACCACCAGGTCGACCCGCGTAACCCCGACATTGTCCATGGCGCTCGCGTCCACCGCGACCAAACCCGACACCGTCGCATTGGCCGTGGGCGCGCCGATCGATACCGTGGGCGCGGTCGTATCGCGCGGCTGCGCGGCGGCGGCGGCCAACACCGCGGCACCGGCATCGACGCGGCCCACGCCGTAATACTGATCCCAGCCCGCGGCGCCCAGATCCACCACAGTCGACTTGAGCAGATGTTCGATGTCGGCGGGCGCGAGGTTCGCGTTGGCGGCCATCATCAGCGCGATGGTGGCGGCCGTGGCGGGACTCGCGAACGAGGTGCCGGAAACGGCGCCGTAGCCGCCGCCGCGGGAGGTGGTCCAAATCCCCGCGCCCGGCGCGGCAACGTCCACATGCGGGCCGTAGGTTGACCAACTGGTACGGGCGTCATTGCTGTCGGTGGCGGCAACGGTGATGATGGTGTCGGTGGCCGGCGTGTTGTCCAATGTACCGCTGTTGCCCGCCGCCAGCACCGTGAGGCCGCCCTTGTTCTTGAAATACTGCGCGGCGCTTTGCACCGTTGAAAAACCCGTCATCGCATAGCTCACATTGGCGACCCGGGCGCCGTTATCGGCGGCGAAGGTCAGGCCTTGCGCCACCGTGCTGGCGTAACCGTAGCCGGCGGTATCGCTGATGCGTATCGGCATGACCCTGGCGCTCGCCGCAAGCGAGGCCACGCCCACGCCGTTGTTGCTCGCCGCGGCGACCACCCCCGCCACCCGGGTACCGTGGCCATGCACGTCGGCGGTGTTGGCGTTGTTGTCGTAGGTGTTCCAACCCGGCACCAACTGGCCCTGCAAATCTTCGTGAGCGGCATCCACGCCGGTGTCCAGCACCGCCACCGTGATACCGCTGCCTGTCGACGTATTCCACGCGCTCGGGGCGTTCATTTTACCCAGGTGCCAGGCATTGACATAGTAGGTATCGTTGAGCAAGTTATTGGGCGCCACCGCGGCATCCACTTCGGCAAATTTAAGATGAGGATGACGCTTGAGCAGGTTCGCCACCGCTTTTTCCGACGCCTGTGGCGGCAACTCGACAATGTGAATGTTCAACTGTTCAATGCGCGCGGCGGATCTGCCACCATGCGCTTTCAAGATTTTATCCAGATGCGCCGCGGGCAGGCCGGCACGCGGCTGCACCAGCACACGGCCTTTAGCCCGTTGCTGGGCTTCGGCTGCAAACACAGTACCGCCAAAGCTCATGCCAGTGGCCAGGCTCAAGGCAGATAGAAAGACCGAAATGGATGTGGTGCGCGATGCGCTCGAACTGGACACTATTTGTTTCCCCCTATTCAGTGGGCATACCTTGAACAGAGAGACAGCACGAACGTCAGTGGTGCATTGCAAGCCGCAACCTGCGGCAAGCACCGCTCTGGCGTGGCCGCGCGATCGGCACCTTCGGCGCCCATCGTGCGATTCCTGGCGGTCCCGCTGTCTTTGGGTAAAACCCGTTAGACCGGTGACTTTGCGTCCCCACCTTTCGATGGGTTTGCCTTTATCAGCAACGTGGGCGAGGATAAGGGCGGCAACTTGGCCGGGTCAATCGCGCAATGTGCAGGAATTCACGCGCATCACCAAAAAGCACCGCGCGCAGCGCGCCAAGGTGCTTTACGGCCGGATGTTGGCGATTCGCACGGTCTTTTCCATCGACCGGTAGAGCTCTTCAAACTGCGCGCGAAAAATTTCCACGCTCGCGGGCGGCGCGACTTCAGAGCCGTCTGCCGCCAGAATGCGGCGAATTTCGGGTGTGTTCATGCCGGCGGAAAGCGTGGTGTTGATCTTGTTGATCACCGGCCGCGGCGTTCCGGCCGGGCCGAAGAAGGCGTAGCTGTTGGTGAGCGTGTAACCCGGCAGCCCCGATTCAAGCACCGTGGGCACATCGGCATAAGCATCGACCCGGTGCGGCCCCGTCGTCGCGATCACGCGTATCTTGCCGCTGCGCGCGTGAGCGCCGATGGTGGCCGAGGTGGTCATCAGCATATTGATCTGACCCGAGATCACGTCAAGCACCGCGAGCGCACCGCCCTTGTACGGCACATGCAGCAGCGACAGCCCGGCCATCGCGCTCATGGTCTCCCAGCGTACGTGCAGCGTGGTGCCAACACCCGGCGTGCCGTGGGACAGCGTACCGGGTTTGGCGCGGGCACCCCTACGTTGCATACGTTGCAGACGTTGCTCAGTTTCGTACCATCCTCCGGGTTCAGTGACCAACGATCCGTTACCCAACAGGCGTTGCACACCACCATTTTTATCTGGCGCCCGCTGTAAGGCGGCCCCGACGCCCGCTCAATTTCGCGCTCGTGCGGCGCTACAACGGCATGCCCGCAAATTACCTTGTTAAATCACGCTGAGGTATACGCATAAAAATGTAAATATTTGATTTTAAACAATATTTTTAATTCATTGATTTTATTGAGAAAGACTCTCGCATTCAAGGCAATGCTTCAGCCGCCTTGCCAGCGCTTGATTTCAAAACAAAATTTGCTACTGCAGGGTGAGCGGCGGCACCTTTACCGCACGCTTCGCAAGATCCCTTTGCGCCCGCTTTCGGATCGGCCAAAGGCCTGTCACACGCCTGTCATCAACGCTTGGTCTAATGCGGTCCGGCAGCAACGCTCAACACTCAACAACCCGCATCGCGACCGCAGTCAAGATGTTTAACCCAGAAGGAACACGATGAAAGCAAAGACGTACTTCACCGCGCTAACGGCCGGTCTCGCGCTGGCGACCGCGGCCTCGGCCCAACAAAAAGTCGATCCCGCGCTGGCGAGCTACAAGCCAGTCAGCGGTGTCTCCGGCAACCTCACCTCGATTGGCTCCGACACGCTGAATAACCTGATGACCTACTGGGCCGAGGGCTACCGCAAGTTTTATCCGAATGTGAATATTCAAATTCAGGGCGCCGGCTCGGGCACCGCGCCACCCGCCCTGGTGCAAGGTACTGCCCAGTTCGGGCCGATGTCGCGCCCGATGCGCGGCACGGAGATCGAAGGCTTCGAGAAGCGCTTCGGCTACAAACCCATCGCGATTCGCGGCGCGATCGATGCGCTCGGAGTTTTCGTGCACAAAGACAACCCCGTGACTTGCCTTAGCTTGCAGCAACTTGACGCCATCTTCTCATCGACTCGCGCGGGCGGCGCCAAGGCGGCGATCACCACCTGGGGGCAAGCGGGGCTTAAGGGCGAATGGGCCAAGCGGCCGATCTCCAAATATGGCCGCAATTCGGCTTCCGGCACCTACGGATATTTTAAAGAGGTCGCGCTATTCGGCGGTGACTACGCCGCGGACGTGCGCGAACAGCCGGGCTCGTCGACCGTTATTCAAGGCGTAGCCGCCGACATCAACGGCATCGGCTATTCCGGGGTTGGCTACGGCACGGCCGACGTCAAGGCGGTGCAAGTGAGCGGCCCCGACGGCAAGTGTCATCCGCCCAGCGGCCAAGCCGCCGCCTCGGGCAATTATCCGATTGCCCGCTTTCTCTACATCTATGTGAATCGCAACCCCAATCAGGCCATGGAGCCACTGCGCGGTGAGTTCGTCCGCTACGTCTACAGCCAACAAGGCCAGGCCGACGTTATCCGGGCGGGTTTTTTCCCGCTGGTCAAGGCAATTGCCGATCAGGATTTGAAGGCCTTCGGCCTGTTAAAGTAGCACGATAATACGACGCTGGAACGTCGGGGGGTAACCGGGACAGTTTTCCATCCCGGTTACCCCCCCTGCCCCTTTTATTACCTACCGGAAATCCCTCGACTGTTGCGGCCTTCTTTCTGGAAAAATTCATGAGTACAACCAACGCCGACGAACCGACAGGGGCAAAACCGCCAAGCTCCGATAGGCAAGATGGCCCCGCTTCGCGGGTTCACAAGCGCAGCATGCAGACGTCCAAACGCGTGATCTGGGGCGAAAAGGTTGCGGCGTGGACGATTACCGTAGGCGGGCTGATGGTCATCGTCGCGGTGCTCGGCATCATGGTTTTCCTGTTCCGGGTTGTGTTACCGATGATCGGCAGCGGCTCCGAAAGCGGCCGCACCAGTTATCAGCTCGACGTCGCGCAAAAAATCCAATGGTTCAGCGCCGACGAGTTTCAGACCATCGGCACCGTGCTTGGCGCCGATGGCGAGGTGGTCAATTTTCATATACCCACTGGACGCATCATCGCGCGGCAGCGCTTTGACTTCGCGGGGCGTAACTTGAGCGCGGTGCAAGGCACGCTCGAACGCGACCGCATCTTGCTGGGATTTGACGACGGCACACTGCGCTTTGCGCGCATCGGCGTAACCAGCGCGACCACGCGCCGCGACGCACTGCCGGCAGGCGCGGTCATGCTCGATTCGCAAGACCAGATCCACGATGGACAGGTATTCACCGCGGTCCAGACCGGCGACTACCGCACCTTGACGCCCGTGAACGAGCTCGGCGCCGTCGAGAAACTTTCCGACGCGGCGATCGTGGCGCTCGACTACCGCGTGGGCGGCACCGTGGAACGTCCGACGATTTCCTTCGCCTCCATCGACGCCCTGGGGCAAGCCCGTGTGAGTCAGTCGCGGGTGCAGCGCAACATGATGACCGGGGAGGAGACGGTGCGCACGCAAACGGTCGACCTTCCGGATATGGGGCTCGCGGCGAACGCGAAGGTCACCGGCATTCTCATTTCCGGCACGGCCGATCGCGTCATCCTCGCGTCCGATGACGGCATGATCTATCGCTACGATCTACGGGTATTCGATCGGCCCGTGCTGGCCGAGCGGCAACGGATTGTGCCGCAAGACGTGTCGATCTCTGCGATGACGCTGCTGGGCGGTGAACATAGCCTGGTGGTCGGCGGCTCGGACGGCTCGATCAGCGTATTTTTCAGGCTGCAGCGCTCCGGCACGAACAGCGCGGACGGCTTCGAGTTGGTCAAGGCGAGGACGCATGCCGCGATGCCCGCGGCGATAATCGACGCAAGCGAGGGCCAGCGCGATAAATCGTTCGTGGTCACCGACGCCGCCGGCAACGTGCGGGTGATTCATTCGACCTCTGACCAGGTGTTATTCAATTTCCAACGCGCGGATGGTATCGATGTGCCCGCGCGCGCCATGATCTTCCCGCGCAGCGACGGCGTGTTGCTGGTGAGCGACAAAGGCGCGGTTAACCAGTGGCGCTATTCCGATCCGCACCCGGAAATCACGCCGAAGGTGCTGTTCGGCAAGGTCTGGTACGAAGGCTACGACGCGCCGGGATACACTTGGCAATCGACCGCCGGCGTTGACACGGCGGAAGCCAAATACTCGCTGATGCCATTGATTTTCGGCACGCTCAAGGCAGCCTTTTATGCCCTGCTGTTCGGCGCGCCCATCGCGCTGGCGGCCGCGATTTACACTTCGGAGTTCGTCCATCCGACCGTGCGCTCGACGGTCAAGCCGATGATGGAAATGATGGAAAGCCTGCCCACCGTGGTGCTGGGCTTTGTCGCCGCGCTGGTGCTGGCGCCGCTGGTCGAGGAATGGATCAGCGCGGTGCTGCTGGGCTTCTTTGCGCTGCCGATGGGCCTGTTGCTCGGCGCGTTCATTTGGCAAGCCCTGCCGCAATCGGTGGTGCTGCGCTACGACGGCATTCCGAAGTTTTTTCTCATGGCGGCGAGCATCTTCGTCACCGGCTACATCGCCTACCGGCTCGGGCCGCTGTTCGAACATGTGCTGTTCCACGGCGACTTCAAGGCCTGGACGGCCGGCAACCACGGCAGCGGCACGCCGTTCATGTTCCTGATGCTGTTGCCGCTGTCGTATGTTGCGCTCGCCTACGGCTTTCGGCGCTACTTCGGCCACCACTATCGCGCATTTCTCGACGGCCGCGGCCGCGCCGGCGCCGGGCGCATCGACATCCTGCGCTGGATCGTATTGCTTGCCGGCGCCTGTGTGCTCGCTTATCTCGTGGCAAGCCTGGTGACCGCGCTGGGCTACGATCCGCGCGGCAATGTGATTGACAGCTATCAACAGCGCAACGCGCTGGTGGTCGGCTTTGTCATGGCCTTTGCGGTGATCCCCAACATCTACACCCTGGCCGAGGACGCACTGAACGCGGTGCCGGGGCATCTGCGCGCGGGCAGCCTCGCGTGCGGCGCCACGCCCTGGCAAACCGCCACATTCATCATTTTGCCGACGGCGGCTTCCGGTGTTTTCTCCGCCATCATGATGGGCATGGGGCGCGCGGTGGGCGAAACCATGATCGTGGTGATGGCGGCCGGCAACACGCCGGTCATGGAGTGGAACGTGTTCTCCGGCCTGCGCACGTTATCCGCGAACATTGCCATCGAGTTGCCCGAAGCGGTCAAGGACGGCACCAACTACCGCGTGTTGTTCCTGGCGGCGCTCACGCTGTTCATCATGACCTTCATCATCAACACCGGCGCGGAACTCATTCGCCAGCGCTTTCGCAAGCGCGCCTTCGCGCTCTAAGGGCCAACATCATGCACGACACCCCTCTGCAACCGGCCCGCGGCGCCGCCGCCCAAGCCCCGGCAACATCCGGCCGGCGATTGCTCCGCCTCACCGCCGACCTCTCCGCGACCGGAGAACCCGCGCTGTGGGCGCTCGGCGGCGCACTGGCCTTCGGCGTCATTTTGATCGCCGGCTTTTTGTTCATGATTTCGCTCAACGGCATCGTCACGTTCTGGCCCAAGCCGATCGAGCGCGTCGAGCTGGCGAGCGGCCAGGTGATCGCCGGCGAGCCCACCCGCGCCGGGCGCTATCGGGTCGGCCAAGACGTGCTGGCCAAGTTAAGCGGCGAACAACGCGCCATGGTGCAGGCGCAAGACGGCTACGCCGACAGAACGCTCTACAAGACGGCGAACTTCGACCTCTACGGAGATGATTTCCGCTGGGTGTCGGATTACGAACGCAAGAACGTCACCGCGCCCAATGATTTTTATCTGTTCGAGCGCCAGCAATGGGGCACCTTTGTCGGGCGCATCAAACACCTCGCCATCGACGGCAAGCCAGCCGCCTTCGACTACCGCTTGATGCAGCGCGAGCAATCCGCGGCGCGCAAGCGCTTCGCGCAAATCCGGCAAATCGAGCGCGGCGATATCGGTGCGGTCAATTACCAGCTCGATCAGCAGCGTCTGGCGATCCGCAAGGCGGTTTTGCGGCATGGCGAAGACAGCCCGCAGGCGAAGGCGGTGGCGGCGCGCGCCCAATCGCGGATCGCCGAGCTCAACAAGACCTTCGCGGGTCTGCAAGAGCGGCTGAAAGAAATTCGCGCGCACGACCAACGCTACAAGGCCACCCTCGAGGAGGTTGGCGGACGCACCGTTGATCTCGAACTGAGCCAGATCGTACGCTTCTATCCGGCGAACGAACTTTCAATGATCGACAAGATCGGCATTTACCTTTCGCGCTGGTGGGAGTTTCTGTCCAGTGAACCACGTGAAGCGAACACCCAGGGCGGTGTGCTGCCGGCGATCTTCGGCACGGTGGCGATGACGCTGCTGATGGTGGTGTTCGTCGCGCCGTTCGGCGTCATCACCGCTTTGTATCTGCGCGAGTACGCGAGACAAGGCCGCCTGACTTCGATAGTACGCATATCGGTTAACAATCTGGCCGGCGTTCCCAGTATTGTTTACGGCGTGTTCGGTCTGGGCTTTTTTGCCTATACGCTCGGCGGCGGAATCGACGCCCTCTTTTACCCGGAGCGTCTGCCCAACCCCACGTTCGGTACCGGCGGAGTGCTGTGGGCCTCGCTCACCCTGGCGTTGTTGACCGTGCCGGTGGTGATCGTCGCCACCGAGGAAGCCCTGGCGGCGGTGCCACGTTCGATGCGTGAAGGCTCGCTCGCCTGCGGGGCATCGAAGTGGCAAACCATACGCAATGTGGTGCTGCCCAAGGCTTTGCCCGGCATCATGACCGGCATGATCCTCGCAATGGCGCGCGGCGCGGGCGAAGTCGCCCCGCTGATGCTGGTGGGCGTGGTCAAACTGGCGCCGGCGTTACCGGTTGACGGTTTCTTCCCCTTCCTTCACCTCGAACGCAGCTTCATGCACCTGGGTTTTCACATCTTCGATGTCGGGTTCCAGTCGCGTAATTCCGAAGCCGGCAAGCCGATGGTGTTCGTCACCACGTTGTTGCTGCTGGCCCTGATCGTGGCCATGAACGCCGGCGCGATCTATATTCGCAATCGCCTAAAGCGCAAATATTCCGGCCCGCAATTTTAAGAGGCAAACGAATGAGCACCGCAACCGCAGCCCCGCAAGAACACCGCAGCGCCGAGACCGCCTATCACATCAAGGCGGGCACGGAGGGAATCGCGTTGGATATCCGTGACTTTAACCTCTGGTATGGAAAGTCCCAGGCGTTGTTCGACATCAACATGCCCGTTCAGAAAGGTCTGGTAACCGCGCTGATCGGCCCCTCCGGCTGCGGCAAGTCAACGCTGCTGCGCTGCCTTAATCGCATGAACGACCTCATCGACGAGTTGCGCATCGCGGGCGAGATTCGAACCGCCCAATTCGACATCTACGGGCCCGGGGTGGATGTGATCGCGCTGCGCAAACGCATGGGCATGGTGTTTCAAAAACCCAACCCCTTCGCCATGTCGATCTTTGACAACGTGGTTTATCCCTTGCGCGTGGATGGCATCGGCAACAGGGCGATTCTGGAGGAAACCTGCGAGCGCGCGCTACGCGCCGCCGCGCTGTGGGATGAAGTCAAGGATCGATTAAAGGACAGTGCACTGGGCCTTTCCGGCGGTCAGCAACAGCGGCTGTGCATCGCGCGCGGCATTGCGTCCGATCCCGAAGTGTTGCTGATGGACGAGCCGTGCTCCGCCCTGGATCCGATCGCCACCGCCAAGATCGAGGATCTCATCCATCAGTTAAGCGGCCACTACACCATCGTGATCGTCACCCACAACATGCAGCAAGCGGCGCGGGTATCCGACAACGTCGGCTTCATGTACCTCGGGCGGCTGATCGAATACGGAGATACCGACACCGTATTCGTCAACCCGAAACTGACACAGACCTCCGACTACATCACCGGGCGCTTCGGCTAGCAGCGCGGGGCACGCGCCGTGCCCGCTAAGCCCCGCTCATACGCACGCCGCTATAAAACGTAAGGATTTGTTTTTAAAGGGTTTTTTGAAACCGCTCCGGATTCAGTTTACGTCGCGCCGTGGTCTGCCCGCGCTGCGCTATTTGACCACCTTGCCGAGCAGCGTCGCCACATCGGTTTGGTTGTGCAGCATCTTCTCGGGAAACACCACGGTTATCGCATCAGTCGGGCATATCGACTGGCAAAGCCCGCAATACCAGCACTCGTCCGGGTAGCGCACCACCGGCAGGGTGGTTTTTTCGTTTTCATCCTTGTAGATGAGATCGCCTGGGCAAATCCAGTCGCACAGAACGCACTTTACGCAGCGATCGGCATCGATTTTGATTGGATTGTGCGCGGCGGCGGTGTGATCGTTCATGTCCAAGCCCTCCCCAACTAAACCACTGCCGCGTTGCGGGCAAAAGCGCTGGCCAGCGCCTGCTGCGTGGACAGGGTGCGTGTCAGCGGCCCCCGCTCGCCACGTTCGACGATGACGAACTTGCGCCAGTTGGCTTCGTCAGGCGCGGGGTAGTCGATCCGCCAATGCGAGGAACCGGTGCGCGTCTCGCGGCGCGTGAGCGACGCGGTGGCCATGATCTCGGCATTCATGCGGATGTTTTTCGATTCATGCACCCGCATCAGTCCATGCAGGTCATCCGCCCTTAATTCGGCCTGCTGCCGCGCAAGCCCGCGCAACGCATCGATCGCCAGCCGCAGGCCTTTATCGGTGCGGCGCACGCCGACGAAATCGGTCACGATGCCGCGCGTTCTGTCCTCGAACACCTTCCACGAGAGGCCGTTTTTTTGCGCGAGGTGTTGCTCGGCGCGCTCGCGCACGGCCCGCACATCCGCATGATCGACGGCGGGCAATGCCCCCTTGTCGCCGCGCACGCGGGCAACCGCGCCCTCGCCCGCGATATGCCCCAGCACCGCAGCACCCGAAATGCCGCCGCTCACCGTGGCGCAGTCGCCGGCGGCGTATAGCGCTTGCACCGACGTTTCGCCATTGGTGTCAACGGCAAGGCCGCTGCCGCGAAAATACACGCCGCTGCGCCGTATGCTCAACTCCGAGACCGATACCTCGACCGGCTCCTCGCGGAAATTAACGCCCTTCTGGCGATAAAACGCCGGCAACGTATAGCGGTCGACCTGCAGCGTGTATTCCATGCGGTCGAGCATTTCCTGCGGCAGATGGCGGCAGTCGAGGTAAATCGGGCCATTGCCGAGCAGGTATTCGTTGATCACCGCATCGGCTATCACCGCCCGGCGCGCGTTTTCGCCCTTGGCGTCGTACTTGAACATAAAGCGCTCGCCGGCCTTGTTAACAAAATAAGCGCCCAGGCTTACCAGCGCATTCAGCCCCTGGCACGAAAAGCCCTTGGGCGTGAGCGTCGCCTCGACCGACTCCATGTTGGCGAGCGCGGCGCCGGCATCGTAGCCCATCGCCTGCGCGTCGCCGGTGTTGTAGGGGATATGCCAGCTATCGAAAGCAAGGCCCGAGGCGTTGCGCGAAATGCGGTTGACGTCGCCCGCCGCCAGGATCACCGCTTTCGCCCGCACCACAAACCATTCGCCGCTGCGGAAATTAAACGCAATCGCGCCGTAGGCACGGTTCTCATGAGTGAGCAACTGCACCACCATCGTGCGCATCAGCACGGTGGCTTTGCCTTTGCGCACCCGTTCGCCGAGGTGCTTCTTGAAATCCGTGCCGTCGAAATTGATGTGATAAGTGCCCGGCAGCCCGAACGAGCGCACACGGTAATAGTCGCCGGTTTGGCGGTCCCTGAAGTCGACACCGAAGGACTCGATCTTGCGAAAAATGCGCGGCATTTCGCCGATCACGCGGCTCGCCACCGCCACGTCGACGATATAGTCGGTCAGTTCGGGCACATGCCGAATCAGAAATTCGGGCGTATCCCACGCCGGGCCCGAATCCATCACCGTCAGGTAATGATCGACCCCGCAGCCGATGGAACCGCAGTGATCGAGTACCTTGCCCTTCTCGCAAATCACGACCTTAAGGCCCGCCTCCAACGCCGGGATCGCCGCCATGCTGCCGGCAACACCGCCGCCAACCACCAGGACATCGGTGTCCAGGGTATTCCAGCGCTCGTTCACTTGGTGCACTCCCTCATCATAAAGCCGCTTCGCAGGTTCTGCCGCCGCCCAAGGATAAACGCAATCGCCGTCATCCGCCAAGACTAGCAGCCTGTCGGACTTAACTTGTCGAAGCGAAAAATGAGAGGTGCGAGGACAGATTTTCACGGTTTTCAAGCGAATAGTTCGTACTATTCGCGCAGGAAACCGGGGAAATATGGACCGCATCCGCTCATTTTGCAGCCGGCAGGGTTAAGCCCGACAGGCTGCTAGGGCCTGTTAACAATTGATTCGTGAGATGCGTTGCGAATTAATTGTTAACAGGCCCTAAGTACGGCCATGCAATCGTTTAAGTGACACAGCGCGCGCCCCATTATAAGATGGCGCGCGCCACAGCCAAAAAACAGCGCAAGCCGTATCCATGACATCGGCCAACGTGCAAAAATGGAGGAGGTTCAAATGAACGCGATAGCATCTTTGGCCACGCTGCGCGGTTGCCTACTGGGGCTCTTTACCGGCACCCTGTTGCTGACGGGTGATCCGGCCGCCGCGCAGTGGAAGCCCTCGAAGAACGTTGAAATCGTGGTGAGTTCGGCCGCCGGCGGCGCGCCGGACCGCACCGGCAGGCTGGTGCAAAAGCTGCTGCAAAATGACCCAGTGTTCCCAGGCGTCCTCGTGAGTAACCGGCCGGGTGGCGCCGGCACCATCGGCTCGGTCTACCTGAATCAGCATCCGGGCGACCCCCATTTTCTGCTGGTCATATCCCCCA
>Ga0194132_10009961_pt1 | contig 12853 bp, 10 predicted proteins | sample TA2KigOf80mmetaG_FD_148612 | JGI IMG/M metagenome (GOLD analysis project Ga0194132, IMG submission 148612) | Freshwater microbial communities from Lake Tanganyika, Tanzania - TA2015054 Kigoma Offshore 80m | ecosystem: Environmental > Aquatic > Freshwater > Lake | place: Tanzania: Lake... | reverse complement strand
GCCCTCGGTTTTTAACAGGCACAGGCCAGAATTGGGTGCCACCCAACGTGCCCAAGCGGAACGCGTTCCCCAAGCTCCTGCGGGACGCGGCTCGCCCACCTCGATTGTGAATGAACTGAGATCCCTCTCGAGGACCCCGACACTGCCAGGAATGCGGGTTCGGTCTTGAAAAGAATCCGATAACCCAAACGCCTTCATCGGCAACCACGCCAATAGCAAAGCTGATACGAGAGGCCGGATGGGTGAATGTGGGTAAGTCATGAGCCCCCTTACGATGGATTGTGGTGGGCACTCTGTAGAGGTTTCGTTAATGGAAATCAAGGCTGGTTAACGGCTCGCCCGCCCCAACTGTGGAAAACCTACCCTTGCCCCTCCATGGGAACTGGGAACCCTCGGCGCGACTCTCGCCGGAGTGGATTCCACAACCGGCCGGGAGCTGAGGGTGGACATCTCCGCGATTTCGTGGCTGGGCATTTACAAGAAAGAGGAATAGGATCCGGCACATGTTCTATCGGACCGCATTCCATTGCTTGATCTCCGTGGTGGGTCTCGTCTTGTTGGCGGGTTGTGCGACCAGCACGGTTGAGAAACGAAAGACCGAAAAATACGGGGCTTACAGCTCACTGACGCCTGAACAACGGGAGCTCGTGGACCAGGGCAGGATCAAGGTGGGGATGAGCATGGACGCTGTTTACATCGCGCTGGGCAAACCGGACGAAGTCGTCCAGCAAGAGAACCAATCTGGCTCGAGCATCCATTGGCTCTATAACGGATCCAATCTCCGCGAATATCGGTATTGGACCTACAGGAACGTCCGGGCCGGGGATCGTTACTACTCCGAGCCCTATCTGGCCCAAGACTACTACCTTCAACCCTACGTGAAGGCTGAAGTCACTTTTCAGAACGGAATCGTGTCTCAGTGGAGAACCTTGCCGTCCCCGCGCTAGCGGGTGTCTGGATTCGATTCCCCAATGAAGATTTAGGCCGCCCCTTTTTTGGCTCGACCATCGCTGGGGCTCTGGACTAACACACCCCCCAGCCACCAAACACAAAGCGAGGTACACCCGTGCCCAGACTCATTGTTAATCCCGGCACAACAGCACAGTGGGAGATTCCGCTCCGTACGGGCGTAACGCCAATCGGTCGCTCCTCAGCCGGCAACCCCTATCCTATCGACCATCCTTCCGTCGCCGATCAGCACGCAGAGATTGTGGTGGACGATGTGGGATGCCTCTACCGGGACCTCGGATCCGGCCAACCTTCCACCGTGGCGGATTTTCCTGTTCAGGAAGCTTATCTGCAACCTGGGCAGTCGCTGAGGGTCGGCGAGGTTGATCTGAGATTTGATCTTGGGGTGGCTGCGGCAGCGAACCCGGCGCAGCCTGCGATCCCCTCCGGTAAACTGTTCTGTCGCTCGCACCCTGGATCACCTGCCATGCATTATTGTGGCACGTGCCAGAAGCCTTTTTGCTCCCTGTGCGTCTCCGGACGCTCTGGCCATCACTACTGCCGTGTTTGCGGGAGCGCCTGTACGGCGGTCGATGCATCAGCAGCCTTCGAACCGGAAGTCGAGAGGAGTTTCTACGAGCGCATCCCGGGATGCTTCTCATATCCGTTTAAGGGCAAGGGAATGTGGATGATGATCCTGGGCTCGATCATTTGCGCAGCCGTCACGTTCGCAGCCCAGTTCTTCTGCGTCGCGTGGGGGATCCTGGTTGGTTATGGCGTGATGTATGCGCAGGGAATCATCCAGTCATCCGCTCAGGGTGAGGATGAAGGTCCTGATTGGCCCAACATCGACGGGGGGGTGTTCGGCGCTCTACTTCCCGCGCTCCTGCGGTATGTCGTGGTCATGATCGCCGTGTTCCTTCCCACCATGGCGTGTGAATACATGGCGAGGGACGGATCAGAGATTTGGGAATACGCTGCCATAGCCTTCGGAGTTCTGGGGTGGTGCTATCTTCCGATGTCCCTGCTGGCTGCCGGGCTGCTGGATTCGGTTGGAGCTATCAGTCCAACGGTGGTGATTCCTTCCATCCTCCGGATACCTGGAGAGTACACGGTGACGGTGTTGCTACTGGGCTTCCTGGTGGCTTTGAACGCTGGGATCCAGCTGGGTTTCAGCCACCTCACATCCGTGCCATTCGTTCCTGAGACATTGACCGGCCTCTTCGCGTTCTACCTTATCACCGTTGATGTCCGTATTCTCGGCGTGATGTATCATTCCAACCGGCGACAGCTGGGTTGGCTCTAGGCCGATGTCCTGGGAATAGAGCCTGTTTTGTTGACCTCAATTCGAGCTGCGGCAAGGCGGGTAAGGAAGGTGGCCCCGCCGGATGCCATGACAGCCCGGCAATGTCCCCACCATTCGGCTGCCTCACTCCAAGGCAGTCAGGCGCAGCCCTGGGATTTCGCAGCTGACGATCTCCGGAATGGATTTCGGGTGGCTGAGCCACCCAGGCCCCTCGCTTTGCTTCGTCTCCAACAAAGAATTTTCACTCAAACACACGATGGCCGAGCGTTTTGGCTAAAGGTTTTCAGGCATCGATTCGATGTTAAGATAGGCACAGGAACGTGTGTGCCTGCAATTCCATGAAATCACCGCTTCAACTCGATGTCCCTGGATGGACTGGCTACCTGGCAGGCAGAGCTGCGGCCGGGCTCTATTTCGCCCAGATGCAAGCCATGAAAGCGCTCAGGGTTCAGCGAAATCTGGAGCGCGTCGCAGGATTCCTCAGGACCCTGCCCGAACTGGCTCCCGGACTCCGCCAGCCAGGGAGTGAAAAAGGGGCACCACCCTCGCTGGCCGCCAACCTGCAGACCTTGGAACGGATGGGATGAAAAAGACCGACTCCCATTCGCTGATCCAACGCATCCTGCGCCGAACTCTGGGATTGGACCCGGCTGCCGTGAACCTTTCAGACTTCGAGCAGGCAGTTGCAGCTCGAATGGCCCAGCACGGGATCCGATCGCGTGTCCGCTACATGGAGATCCTTCGATGCTCCAGGAAGGAGCGTCAGAGCCTGGTTGAGACTGTCCGCCTTCCCCAGACTTCATTCTTCCAGGACCCGGAAACCTTGAGCTCGCTCAAGCGCTGGGTCGCCTGCCACTGGTTGCCCAGACCTTCAAAGAAACCCCTGAGGTTGCTAAATGTCCCGGCGACCACGGGCGAGGAGGCCTATTCACTGGCGATCACCCTCCTGGAATCAGGGCTACAGGCCCACCAGTTCCACATTGATGCGGTTGATGTGAATGACCGCGCACTGAGGATTGCAGCAAGTGCCAGCTATCCTGCATCCGCGATGGTTACCGCTCCGGAAAGCCTCCAGGATCGCTATTTCCTCAGGGAACAAAACGGGTTTCGCATCAGCGGCGCCGTTCGCTCCCAGGTAAGTTTCCTGAAGACGGACCTCGAAGGCTCCAAGTCGATGTCCGGTCCCTACGACATTATCTTCGGCAGGCGCCTGATGAGGTTTTTCGCAGCGTCGGCGCAGGGACGGATCCTTCGAGGTCTCGAGAAAGCATTGAAACCAGGAGGACTGCTGATTGTCGGGGGAAAACCCGAACCGAAAAAATCCAAGGGCGCCCCCGCTGGATGGTCCACCGCGCAAGCGCCGATCTCTCCCGTCCAGGAAGTCCAGGAACGGGTGAAGCTCAAGGAGGCCGGTGAGCTGATCGAGTCGCGTCGCTTCGATGAGGCCGCGTGGATTTGTGTGAATGTTCTGGCCATCCACCGGGCGTGCGCCCAAGCCGTTTGCCTGCTCGGAAAGATTGCCCAGGCGGAAGGAAGACTGACTGAAGCTCGCGAGTTCTTTCGCCGGGCTCTCTATCTCCAACCCAGACTTCGGCCTGCCATCCAAGCCCTGGGTCAATGCCCACCCTGGCTGCCGCACCCATCAACGCGTCGCCGCTCCAGTTGAGAGAAGTAACCTTCTCGGGACAGCACTGATGCGTTGCGGAAGAGTCGGAGCTTCCTCCAAGACCACTTACCTCGTTTCAGGCGGCTTCTCCATGGTACCCAACCGGCTCGGAACTCTCGACGGACCCAGCACTGGCAGGAATCCCAGTCGTTCAGACCTCCGTGTGTAGTGATTGGCTGGGTCGAAACGTTCCCAAGACCATAGGGAACCATCCCGGGCCAAGCCCGCGAATCCATTGAGATGATTGACAACGCCCGCCCAGTCGACACGCCGTGAGAATCGCGAAGCGTTTGCGCTTCCTGGATTCTCCGCCGGGTCCGAGGGAAAGCCCCACTGCCAGAGTGTTCCGTCCTCCCTCAAAGTCAGAGCCTTCTTGGCATCCGCGAGAACAGAAACCCAGACGCGCTCATCGCTGATGGGCACGCGGTCTGCACGCAAGCTGTATTTGCCTGCTTTGCTTAGCCGGAACGATTCAGTAGGCCAGCGGCCATTTGCTGGATCCTCTTGCGAAGTGCTTCGTTGTTCGTCGCTTACATATTTCAGTTCAATACGCGCACTCCTCACGCCTCGCTCTTCACAAGAGTCTGCTGCGCAACTGTCCACTGTCCTACTGAATCGTTCCGGCTTAGACGCTGCCACGTTGCCGTGACGACAAATTCTTTCTCCGAGGAAACCCCCACATACGTTCCACCAATCGCGGGGGTAAAAACTGCACCCAGGGTTGTCCATGCTGTGTTGGTGACTACATGCATCGGTCTTGCAGTCAGAGTCTTGGAAATCTGAAGGACGTTTGTGTCGGAGTGGTTCCAGGACGGCGAGTCAAAGGAATAGACAGTGCCGTTACTGTGCGTCAGGAGCCTGTACGAACTCACTGACCGGAGATCCTTCCAGATCCCCGATTCGCTCAACCGATGGGGTTGGAAGTCTGCACGCCACAATCCCCAAAGCGAGCCATCGCGCTTCAAAAGCTGGATACTGGAGGCACGGGCCGTTGCCGCCTGCCAATCGGCGTCCGCCCCGTACTGAACCATGTTTCGGGGATCAGGCTGTCGATCTCCCAGCTTACCCCTCTCCTCCCCAGGCTGGGAAAGCCACAAGGTTCCATTTGATTTGATCCCGATGATTTCCCAAGCCGTGCACTCAACGCTCACCCAACCATTACCGGGTAACCAGCCCTGGGTAGTAATGGCTGCGTCGCCATGGATACGCGGGAAACGAAAGTCATCCAGTTGCGAATCTAGACTGCGTCCCCACCAGCATCGCCCATCTGCGAGCAGCACCGTCAGGGCGCCTGCGAACATGTGACTCTGAATCCGAACCTTGTCCGGTCCTGGAAGAAGTGAATCCTGGGATGGCTGGGCCTCAGCAGCCCATATCTCCCACGAACGATGGTAGATCGCTGCAGTCAGCCAAGGCAGCACCAGCACAGGGATTCCAAGCAGAACCAGTGCGTTCCGACGCCAGAGCGCCGTTCCGGTAAGGGCTTGCTGCGAGTTCCTCCAAACCCGGATGCAGGCCAGGGCCACCACCGGCATGAGAATGGTCCAGATCCCAAGGTTTCCGTTCCAGAAAGGGTCATGAAACACACGAACTCCCGGCTGGGTGAGTCCGATCCCGATCGCTCCCAGTAAAATTCCGAGAATCGCAGGACTCATCGCTTGGAGGGCGCTTCGAGCCATGGAAGAAGCAGTCAGTGCTGCCAGAAAGATTCCACCTGTCACACCGGTCATGAATAACAATGGGAATGCCTGAAACGGCAGAACCTGCGTCAGCAGCGAGTCCAGGGAGACCAGCATTCCAAGCAAGCCGTGGTTGTCTGAGCTCCATGGGTCCTCCACAAGCGAGGCTCTTAAATTGCCCAGGACGTCATTCCGTTCGATCAGCACCGGGGCACATGCACCCAGAATCCAAGCCAGAAGACCTGCGACCGCCACCTTGGCAAACATCTGGCGTGAACGGCTTGCCCCGAGACAGAGCTGGGCTTCCCAGACATGATGTCGCCGCTCTTCGGCAATCGCGGACGCACCGACCAATAGCGGCAGGATCAGCCAGATCAACCAAAACGAATCCAAGCCCATCGCAAGAATTGGATACGTCCGGTCCAGGGGACCAGGAGCCCAGGAGATCATCAAACTGCGCATGATCACGACACCCACATGAATCAAAGCCAGCAATGCACCAAAGAGAATCAGTGCCCGATGCATGCGGAGTTCCTTGCGAGCCAGAGGCCAGCGGGACCGTCGACAGATTCCGGAGGAGGGTTCAGGTTTCTCGACTGGGGTCAGATGCAGAGAGGAGGGTATTAGCGATGGCTCCAGATCCTGCGCGTTGAGAAAAAGTCTTCTGGCCAGAAACCACCCTGCAGCCGCGTAGATGGTGAGGGTCCCGACGACAAAGGGAGTGAGGTCCTGAACAGTGTTTCCGATTGCACGATTGAGGCCGAGGACCAGCAGCAGAGGACTGATCGCAGCGAGCCAGAAAGCGGCCGCCGTTTGGCGGGTCAACAAGACGGCCCACAGTCCTCCCGTGTAGGCACACACGACGACCATCACTGAGGTCAACTGGAAGAACTCCATATTTCCCTCAATCACGGTCCCCAATCGACCGTTAAACCGGGCAGCCACAATCCATCCTAAAAGCAGAGCACCCATGGCACCTGCGGAAACCAGGCTCTTCACGCGCCAGATGCTGACCCTCGAAATGGGAAGACTCAGGAGTCCAGAAAAGGTCCGCCCCGACATCTCCCTCCCAAAAGGTTCCAGTGCCACCACCATCGCTGCAATAGGGGCCAGGATGATCTGTAGCATGATCCAGGGATCGCGAAACTGTCCCAGTCCTTGAGGACTCCAGACCAATGCGCCCACCGGCAAGGCTGCCACCCCAAACGAAGGGGCGATCATCCGGATCTCTTTTCGCAATAGCGCACTCATCACGCCTCCTTTCTCAAGTTCTGCGAGGCGACAAAAACTTCCTCCAGGGAGAGGGACTCCGCCTGGATGTCCTCTGGTTTCAACGGTTGCAGCCCAGCCAGAACCTCCTCTGCCCCGCCAAACGTCAGGATCTCAGCCTCGCGTCCTCGCTGTGTGACCTTCAGCGCCCGATCGATCCGAAGCGCATCCGGCACCTCGGCAAATCTCACCCGGATTCTGCGGAACTCATCCCGAGCCTCGTCCGCTCCCATCGACAACAGCTCCTTCCCCTGATCGATGATCGTGAAGGCATCGATCAAACCCTCGAATTCGCTGATGAGATGTGTCGAGACGAACACTGTTCGACGCTCCGGATCTGTAGCCTGGTAGGCGCCGATCACCGTCTCGATGAACTCGCGGCGGACAATGGGATCAAGTCCCGAGGTGGGCTCATCCAGCAGCAACAACTCGGGCTCCGGGCAAATGGCAGCGATGAGGGCCAGTTGGGTGCGCTGCCCTTTCGACATCGAGCTCGCGTTCTGGCCGGGTCGCAGCCCAAAACGACCCAGAAGATCCGCCTCCAGCTCCTGGTTCCACTTCGAACGAAACGACGCCTGGTAGTTGAGAACATCTCTAACGGACATCCATGGATAAAAAGCGACCGCATCCGGGACGTAGGACAGTCGCGACTTGATGGCGACCTCGTCCTTTCGAGGGTCGAGGCCGAACACTCTCGTTTCACCTGCCGTGGGACGCAGGAGATTCAGAAGACATTTGATGGTGGTGGTCTTACCGGCGCCATTGCGTCCAAAAATCCGTAGCAGCATCCTGCCGGCACCTTGAGAGACAGGCCTTCCACGGCATCGATCGAGCCGTATTTTCGCACGAGACTTCGGGCTTCTATGACGGTATCCTTGGTTTTCATGATGTGTGTTTCGAGGATGGGTTCCTGGGGTTCTGTTCTTTGGATCCGATCTCCTGAGCCCTGGCTTCAAAGTGATCCAGACGCTCCTCGACCCGCTGGAGGAACTCCTTTCGAGAGATCTGGAGGTGGTGAGCGGTGACCACAGCCTCATCGATCTCCTTTACAAGCAGCTTCTCCCTGACGCTCGCTTTGAAAGGAGTGGCGCCCTCCTTTAAGAAGCATCCTTTCCCTGCCAAAGTTTCGATGATTCCCTGGCTCTCAAGTTCGGCGTAAGCCTTGGCGATCGTGTTTCGGTTGACTCGAAGCTCCTCCGCAAGCGGTCGGATCGACGGCAAAGCCTCTCCGGAACGCAATCGCCCCGAAGCCGCCGCATAACGAATCTGATCCACCACCTGCAAATACACAGGCTTGCCTGACTTGAAATCGATTTGAATGAGCATGGCATCAACTGTCATAGGCAAGTAGGACAGTTATTCCTGCTGTCAAATTTTTCTTTCGAGCCCCCACATCGCTCATCATGTGAAAGCAGGAGCATGAGGAGGCAAGAGGCCGGCGAGGACGCCAGCGCTCCCAGGGGGGGTGGCGTGCGCTTCCAACGCGTGTTGGGCGTTAACGTGCTGGGGTTGGGGGCACACCCTGAAGGGTGGACAACGAACTGCGCGTCCGACTTCGAGGCGTGCGGCGGGAGGCTCCCGGGGGGGCGGGACGTCCGCTCCCCCTGGCATTGAGGATCCAAATGAGAATTGCTCGAAAAGTGGACAGGCTGCTGGCACAAATCGGCCAATTGTTGCATATTCCAGCACGTCGCCCTGAAGCTCTGCTCCAAGGCGACATTATTTATGTCTCTACTGTCGTTCAGATACGCGGCCGTCATCTGTGCTGCATGGGTCGCCTCCCCGGTGCATGGTGATTCTCTCACCCTCAGCCCGAAGCCAGGAAAAATTGAGTATCGCGGCGCCTTTAATCGCGGTGTCGTGACATTGGAAGGAGCCCACGACGTAGCTGGCCCATGGACCCCCCTCAAGAATCAGTTCACGCTTTCTCCTGTTGGATCGATGGCATTGCCTTCGGATTCCGGACAGCGGTTTTTTCGAATGGTTGCAAGCCCGCTCCACGGCGGCGCGGAGGAGTTTGAGACCATCCTGCAAAGTTACGGACTTCTCAGCACCCTGGCAGGTGCAGGTGGAGCCAGGAACGACAGCAACAAGTGGCGACCGGAGTTTGAAGGCACACCCGGGACGGAGGTCCTTCTCTCCAACCCTCACATGGCAATGGCAGACCGCGACGGCAACATCTTCATCGCCGACAAACAAGGCCACGCCATCCGCAAACTGGATCCCTCAGGCATCATCACGACGGTCGCGGGCACCGGGTCGGCAGGCAATGGGCCCGACTGGGATTCGGATGCCCTGTCCGTCGAATTGAATGCACCCAACGGGCTTTATGTGAGATGGGACGGAACCGTGTATGTGCTCGACACCGGAAACAACCGCGTCCGACGACTCGACCCGTCGGGACGGATCCGAACCTTGTTCACGGTGTCAGCAGGGCTCAAGGACGGCCGCGGATTATGGGTGAGAACCGATGAGCGTCTTGCGTTCGTGTGCGCCAGTGACAAGGTCCGGATGTGGACCCCGGAGCGTGGGGTAAGAACCTTTTCCGAAGGATACACTGAGCTGGGCAACCTCACGGTGGATCCCGCAGGAAACCTCGTCGTGACGGATCGCGGTGCTCATCGAGTTTACCGGTTGGATGCTTCGGGTGTGCCGACGGTCATCGCAGGAAATGGTGAGCCCTTCGGTGGAGGCGACGGCAGTCTGGCCATCGAGACCGGGCTCCAGGAAGTCCGTGGCGTGGCGTTTCTGCCGACCGGTGGCTACTTCCTGGCAACACACCGAGGCAGCCAGATCTGGTACGTGGATACGGACAACATCATCCACCTTTTCCTCAACGGAGTCAGAAGGAGTTTTCCGCGTGGCGACGGAACCTATTTCTACAACCTGGATGAATTCAGGGTGAGTGAAGTGCGGGCTGTCACTGTCGATTGGCAGGGGAACCTGCTCATCACTGAAAACGACGCGGGCTACATTCGAAAAGTTCACTTCCTTCCCTTCATCCCACCGGCGGAATAATCGAAGTCCAGACCAACTTCTGGACCCCACAGCGGATTCCGGACCAGCGATGCGATGGAGGCCATCCTCCCAGGCGGTGAGCATCTCACTTTTTGCAGCTCCGTCCCCCTCCTCCCGCGTTTTTTTGTTTGCTTTGGGGATTGCTTGGACATATCCCCGTAGCATTCCACATCACAGAGTGCGGCGACCCCGGCCCTGATCGCTACTCGTCTGCCTGCCGGTCTCGCGGGTCAGATCCCACGGGGATGAGTTTGCTGGTGTGGCAGATGTCCGGACGCGGGATGCAGTTCGTGCCGTCTGAATCAGAGTTCAACCCTAAACCACATCCCTTCTATGCAAATTATAGAGTGCCAGACCAGTCAGCCTGCCCGGTCAATGCCTGCCCGGGTCCGTCACCCCAGCGCCGTTTTCGGGCTGGGCTCAATGGCTGCAGCCCTCCTGTTGGTTCCAAACGCGTCTGCTGCGGATGGTGACATTCCCAAGGGCGTGTTGGAAACAGGCCTGACCTATGTCCTCCGGGATACGGCAGCCTTCCACAATCCTGATAACCCGCCCAACCTTAACAACTGGGAGCCTTACGTCGGGGTGCTCGGCACGAGCACGTTCCTGGTCGGTGCCAATACCTTCGCGGAAGGGACTGTGAATTAACAACGGTTCGCCTTCATGCTGCAACCTGCAGCCGGTGGACCTGCCGCAGCCGGTGACCACTTCTTCGCGGATGATGGGTCCCCGTACCGTGCGCAGATCAATATCTCCCGACAAGATGGGAATCCTCAGCGCGTCGCCGGAGACCCCCGCCCTGGTGCGACAAATATCATCACCGGAGCAGAAGCCTCCCCCCACCTGTTGGATGCTTTCAAGTCGGACACCCGCTGGGAACTTGGTTTCGATCGGGGAGCCGATCGACGTTACGGCACGGTTCAGACTTTCTCCATCGATTCGGTGTCCCTCACCCAGACTGCTTTGTCGAAGGCCGTTGATGCCATCCATGGACGTCGCGCCGAAGGATCCAGCCCAGGAAATCAGATCACCCGCTTTGGTGGCGATCTGGTCGGCTTGGACAATGGAAACTTTGTGGTGATGGTGGAGGATCGGTCGAAGCTCCTGCACGCTGACGGCAATGCATCTGTATTTGCGATCATTGCGCCGGATGGGACCATCGTGACCGAAAGCACGCTGGTGGCTCCTGGGGATCAATGGGCCAACCTCGCTGCTTTCCGGGGAGGCTTTGCCGTTCGTACCCGTGGCATCATTTACTTCTTCAACAACTCCGGGGAGCTGCTTGGCCAGATTTCCGGGACCGCAACCTCTGGCGTGAGCTTCGACGCGGGCCGTGGGGATGGCACGCGGATGGGTGGACACATTAACAGCCCATACGTCTATCTGGCCGGGGCTGCGAACGTTTTGGACAATGAGGGAAACAAGGTTCCTGGCATCTACGTGGCTGCTTTTGATTCCAGGGATCAATCCTTCGTGGCCAGGTTCAAGGTGGATAACTTTCCCAATGCACGAGATCGCACGGTCGTTGCAGCGGATGCACTCAACCGCGTCACTGTAGCTTTTGCGTCGAAGCCTGAAGGCTACTCAGGCAACCAGATTGTGGCCCGCGTGCTGCAATTTGACGGCTGCGCCAAAGAGTTCAGCGCCTTAACCGAGCCGTTTCTCGCATTCCACAACAACGGCACCACTGGATTCCTAACAACCACCCCCAGCATCGCCGTGACCACGAAACAAATCCTGGTTGCAGGCAAAGGTCTCATCAATTTGGAAAACGATGTGGACGCCGGACCCAACTCTCCCGCTCAAACAACCGTTTATGCGGTGATCAATCATCCGGACCCCCAGGAGGATCCGACGACTCCCGCAACTTCCACCATTCCCGCTTCCGCTGAAGCAAATGGCCTCACGCGCATCGTTCCCGACAAAGTCATATTCGACGATCCTAACAACCCTCCGAACCTCAACAATTGGGAACCCTATGTCGGGATTCTTGGAAACTCTGTGTTTCTCGTCGGTGCGAACACCTTCGCTGAAGGAGTTGCGAACGAACAACGGTTCGGTTTCGTGATGCAACCCGTAGCCGGTGGTGCGAGTGCTGTGGGTGATCACTTCTTTGCAGACGATGGCGCGCCATACCGTGGGCAGATCAATGCTTCGCGTCGCGATGGCAATCCCCAGCGAATTGCAGGCGATCCCCGACCTGGGGCCGTCCATGTCATCACCGGTGCAGAGGCCTCGCCACACCTATACGATCCTTTCAAGGGCAATGACCGTTGGGAATTGGGCTTTGATCGAGGTCTCAACCGTCGCTACGGAACCGTTCAGACCTTCGAGATCAATCCATCGACCCTGCAACAAACCATGCTGTCCAAGGCCCAGGATGTCGCCAATGGTCGGCTGACCGAGGGAAGCTCTGCCTCGGATCAAGCCAGTCGGTTTGGCGGAGATGTTCTGGGGCTGGATAACGGTAACTTCGTTGTGACGGTGGAAGATCGTACCCGAGTCAGGAACCCGGGAGGGAACGCCGCCGTCTTCACGATTCTTTCCCCCACCGGGGCAATCGTGAAGGAAACCACCCTGGTTGCGAACGGAGACCTCTGGTCGAATCTTGCCGCCTTCAAGGGCGGGTTTGCAGTCCGTGTCGCCGGTATCATCTACTTCTACAGCAACGACGGAGAGTTGAAGGGGCAGATCAACAGCCGGGACTCAGGGATCGGGTTTGATCCAGGACGTGGCGACAACACGCGCATCGCGGGTCATATCAACAGTCCCTATGTTTATCTCGCGGGGAATGCCCCGGTGATCACACCCGCTGGCAACGTTGACCCTGGCGTGCGAGTGGCAGTGTTCGATTCTCGCAATCAATCCTTCGTGGCTACCGCGAGAGTCGATGCACGAAACGGCAGCAACGATCGGGTAGTCATCGCCGTGGATCCTCTCGATCGGTTCGTTGTCGCGTATGGAAAC
>Ga0194132_10009960_pt1 | contig 12853 bp, 9 predicted proteins | sample TA2KigOf80mmetaG_FD_148612 | JGI IMG/M metagenome (GOLD analysis project Ga0194132, IMG submission 148612) | Freshwater microbial communities from Lake Tanganyika, Tanzania - TA2015054 Kigoma Offshore 80m | ecosystem: Environmental > Aquatic > Freshwater > Lake | place: Tanzania: Lake Tanganyika... | reverse complement strand
CCCCGGCGAGATGGCGTTGCAGGTGACGCCGTAGCGTCCGAGGTCGCGAGCCACCACCCGAGTGAGGCCGGCGATGCCCGACTTGGCGGCGCCGTAGTTGGCCTGACCGGCGTTGCCCACCAGGCCCGACACCGACGAGAAGTTGATAATGCGGCCGGAGCGCTGCTGCCGCATCATCACCGAGGCGGGCTTGATGGTGTTGTAGTGTCCCTTCAGGTGCACCGCAATCACTGCGTCCCACTCCTCTTCGCTCATGTTGAAGATCATGCGGTCGCGCAGAATACCGGCCACGTTCACCAGAATGTCGATGCGCCCGAAGCCGTCGAGCGCTGCCTTCACCATGCCCTCGCCCCCGGCCACGGTAGCTACGCTGTCATAGTTCGAGACCGCCGTTCCGCCCGCCGCCTTGATCTCGGCCACCACCTGGTCGGCGGGGCCGTTATCGTGCCCGCTGCCGTCGAGATTTGCGCCGGGGTCGTTCACCACCACCTTGGCGCCCTCGGCTGCCAGCAGCAGGGCGATGCCTCTGCCGATGCCGCCGCCGGCCCCTGTGATCACCGCAACCCGTCTTGCGAGTCTGCCCTCTGCCATAGTGTGTCCCTCGCTGCCAATGCGTGACTGTCGGCGGTTACTCTAGCAGATTCGCAGCCGCTCGCACATGGGCCAGTGCGGGTTGCGGCTTGCGCGTTAGCAGCACCACCGGGATCTCCCGCGCCGCCCGCTTCTGGTAGCGCAGGAACGACGGCCAGATCGCGCTCATCAGGTCCCACAACCGCAGACGCTCATCGGCCGGCGCGGTGGTGGCGACGGCCGAAAACTTGTCGGCCATGATCTGCACCTCGACCTGCGGGTCAGCCAGCAGGTTCAGGTACCACCAGGGGTGCTGCCGAGCACCTGCCCGCGAGGCCACCACCACCACCCGATCGCCGTCACGTCCGTAGATCAACGCGGTGCTGCGGGGCAGCCCGGAGCGTCGGCCGGTGGTGGTCAGCACCAGCGTAGGGGCGCCCTTACGCCAGTAATGGCCGTCGGCGCCATCGGACTCAACATAACGGCGGACGTGGTCGGACAAACGCTGCTCCAAGTGGAAGGTCTCGGATCGATCCTAGCACCCACTGGTCAGTGATCCCTGGGGCCTCGGTGTCTCTCCAGTCCCCGTTCCCCGACCCGGCTCCTTGTTCCCCGCCCTTGTGCGCTCCCTGCGTATCTCTCCGCAGCGCTATCAAAGTTCGCGATACAATGAGCGCAAGAGCGCCCGCCGGCCCCGCTGGCGCGCACCACTGGAGGCGGCGTGGCCGAAGACACGGCAGCAGCGAACGCACTGGTCAAAGAGCAGAGTTGGTGGGTCAACCCACTCATCAATGAGGTCAGCAAGGTCATTGTGGGGCAGCGCCACCTGCTGGATCAGCTCCTCATCGGCATCTTGTGCAATGGCCACATTCTGATCGAGGGTGTTCCGGGGCTTGCCAAGACCCTGACCGTGAGCAGCCTTGCCAAGGCGATCAACGCCCAGTTCTCTCGAGTGCAGTTCACCCCCGACCTGCTGCCGGCCGACTTGGTGGGCACGCTGGTGTACAACCCGCAGTCGGGGCAATTCACCACCCGCAAGGGCCCCATCTTCGCCAACATTGTGCTGGCCGACGAGATCAACCGTGCTCCCGCCAAGGTGCAGAGCGCCCTGCTGGAGGCGATGGAAGAACGCCAGGTCACCATCGGCGACACCACCTATAAGCTCGACCAACCCTTCATGGTGCTGGCCACCCAGAACCCCATCGAGCAGGAGGGTACCTACCACCTACCCGAGGCGCAGGTCGACCGCTTCCTGTTCAAGGTCATCGTGGGGTATCCCACCCCTCGTGAAGAGCTGCAGGTGGTCGACCGCTCGCTTGGCGATCCGCTGCCGCCCATCAGCCATGTGATGACCGGCGCCGACATGCTGGCCGCCCGCGACGCGCTCCGTCAGGTACGCATCGACGGAGCGATCCGAGAGTACATCGTGCGCATAGTGTTCGCCACCCGCGAACCGCAGCACCACAAGCTCGACCACCTGAAGCACCTGATCGCCTTTGGCGCCTCGCCGCGTGCCAGCATCTACCTGGCGCAGTCGGCCCGTGCCCGCGCCTTCATCGGTGGCCGTGGCTACGTGATTCCCGATGACGTGAAGGACGTGGCCATGGACGTGATGCGCCATCGCATTCTCATCACGTACGAGGCCGAAGCCGAGGACGTGAAGTCTGAGGACATCGTCGCCACTGTCCTGCAGACCGTCGACGTGCCATGACCAGCGTCCCCACCGTGGCCCCAGGCCGCGCCGGTCGTTCGGCGGCGGCCACCCCCACGGAACTTCTGAACTCCATTCGGCGTATTGAGATACGCGCGCGCCGGCTGCTGAACTCGGCCTTTGTTGGCGAGTACCACTCGGTGTTCAAGGGCCAAGGCATGGAGTTCGCCGACGTGCGGGAGTATGTGCCAGGGGACGATATTCGCTCCATCGACTGGAGCGTGACCGCCCGCCTGAACCAACCCTTCGTCAAGCAGTTCGTCGAAGAGCGGGAGCTGACGGTCATCCTGATAGTCGACGTGTCGGCGTCGGGCGCGTTCGGCAGCGGCGGACGGTCGAAGCTGGAGCTGGCGACCGAGCTTGCGGCGCTGCTCGCCTTCTCCGCCATCCGCAATAACGACAAGGTGGGCCTCTTGGCCTTCAGCGACCGGGTGGAAAGCTACCTGCCGCCCCGGAAGGGCCGCCAGCATGCGCTGCGGCTCATTCGCGATCTGGTGTTCGTCAAGCCTCAAGGGCGGGGCACCGACATTAGCACAGCGCTCGCTTTCCTCGGCCGGGTGCAGAAGCGGCACGCCGTGGTCTTTCTCATCTCCGACTTCTACGCCAAGAACTTCAGCTCCACCCTGCGGGTCAGCGGCCGCCGGCACGATATCGCCGCTTTGGCCATCACCGACCCTGCGGAGCTGGAGCTGCCGGTGCGTGGCCTCATTCGCTTGGAGGATGCGGAAACCGGGCAGGAGGTGGTGGTAGACGCCGGCAGCCACAAGGTGCGGGAGGCCTACCACCGCCTGGCACTGGAGGCTCAAGCGGCGCGCGACCACGTGCTGAGTCATGTCAACGTGGACACCGTGCAGGTGCGCACCGACGAGCCGTACATCAAGCCTTTGTACAAGTTCTTTCAGCGCCGGGCTCGCAGGAACTGACCCATGCGAGGGACCGGTCTGTTGCTGGCCGCTCTGCTGCTTGGGATGACAACCGGCGCGCGCGCCACCGCTGCCCCCTTGTTGGACGACCCGATAGCGGTCACCGTTACCGTCAACGCCAGTGCCGTGCAAACCGGCGACCACGTGAGGCTGCGGGTGGCCGTCACGCATCCTCAGGGCGCCAAGCTGCAGTTTCCCGAGCCGGCCACGTTGCAGGCCCGTAACCTGGAGGTGCTGCGTGTACAGCCCGGCCAGGGCGCCCGCTCGCTCGCCGGCGAGGTGACCACCGCCAACGAATACGTGCTGGCGGCGTTCGCTCCCGGCGCCTACCGCATACCCGACGTGCGGGTGGGCTACGAGACGGCGGACGGCGCCACGGGCACGGTGACCGCCAGCCACGGCCTGCAGCTCACCGTCGAGAGTGTGCTTGCCAGCCAGCCCAACGCCTCGCTGCAAGACATCCGGCCGCCGCTGGCGCTGCCGCAACCGCCCGGCGTGCAGGTACGCCCGCTGGCCCAGGTGGCGCTGGCCATTGCCCTGCCACTGCTATTCCTGTTGCTCTTGCGCCGTCTGCTGCGCAACCGTCGGGCCATCCTGCAGCCGGTGGTGGTGCTCTCGCCCGAGGCCCGGGTGTGGGGTGCACTGCAAGAGGCCGCGGGCATGCTGACCGCGGGCAGCGCAGACTTCACGGCGTACTACACCGCTGTGTCGGCGGCAGTGCGCGAGTACCTGGAGGCGCGGACTGATTTGATGGCCCGTGCCTTCACCACCCGCGAGCTGAGGCGGAGCATGGAGCTCCGTGGCACCGACCGCTGGCACGCCCGCGTGATCCTGAGCCTGCTGGATGAATGCGACGCCGTGAAGTGGGCCCACGACGCCCGCGACCTGGCCCGCGCTCAGCGCGCCATGACCATGGCCCACGAGGTGGTGGACCTGGTGGAGGCTGCTGCCGAACCGGCGCCTGCGCCCAGCCCAACCCTGAAGCCGGTGGGGGTGCAGTCGTGAGCGTACGGCTGATGGAGCCCTGGCTGCTGCTGCTGGTGGCGGGGGTCATCCCGCTGATGGTGTGGCACCTGCGCAGCCGGAACCAGCGGGCAGGACGGGTGCGCTTCTCCACGCTAGGGGTGCTGGCGCAGCTCCCAGGCACCGCCCGCATCGCCTGGCGCCCGGCGCTCGACGTGCTGCGGTTGCTGGCGCTGCTGCTCATCGTGCTGGCGTTGGCCCGTCCGGCAGTCACCCGCACCGCCGAGGCCAGCCCGCGCGCCGGCATCGACTTGGTGTTGGCTATCGACACCTCGTACTCGATGTCCGAGTACGACCTTGGTCCAAGGTCGCGGCTGGAATATGCCAAAGAGACGGTGCAGGAGTTCATCTCCAATCGCACCGGTGATCGCCTGGGGTTGGTGGTGTTCGCGGGGGAGGCGGTGGGGGTCAGCCCCCTGACGCAAGACTACCCTGTGCTGCTGGGCATGGTGACCGACGTGAACCACGGCAGGCTGCCCGAGGGCACCGCTATCGGCAACGGGCTGGCCACATCGGTCAACCTGGTGCGTGAGGGGCAGGGCAAGAGTCGCATAGTGATTCTGCTGACCGACGGTCAAAGCAACGCCGGCGACGTCACCCCCGATGTAGCCACGAGAATGGCCCAAACGCTGAACATTCGCACCTACACGGTAGGCGTGGGCGCAGCCACCGGCGGGCCGGGTGGCGGGCGGCGCAGCGGCATCGATGAGGAAGGGCTTAGGCGCATTGCCGACGCGACTGGCGGCGCCTACTTCCGCGCCACCGATGACGAGACGCTGGCCCAGATTTACCGTACCATCGATCAACTGGAGAAGAACGAGCTGGGCACTCAGCGTGAAGTGCAAGTGCAGGACCTGAGCGGCTTCGCCCTACTGGCAGCCGCGCTGCTGCTGGCTCTTGAGGTGCTGTTGGGCAACACCCTGTTCCGGAAGGTGGCATAGCTATGGGCATTGCTTCGCCGGTCACGCTGTTCTTGCTGATAGCCGTCGTCGCACTCGGCCTGCTGATGTGGACCACCCTGCGCTGGCAGACGGCCGCGCAGCGTGTCCTCGCCGGTGGGTCCGGAGCTACGCTGCTGACCGGAGCGGGCAGCTCGCGTCGCCGGCTCCTGAAGGCGGGCCTGCTGCTGGCGGCGTTGGTGGCGCTCATCGGCGGCGCAGCTGGTCCCTACACCGGCCATGGCCCCGAGCCCATCAAGCCGCAGCGCACCGACGTGCTGGTCGTCCTCGATGTCTCATTGAGCATGCTGGCGCAAGACGTACAGCCCTCCCGCTTCGAGACTGCCCGCAGCAGTATTCGCACTCTGCTCGATTCTCTGCAGAGCGACCGGGTGGGCGTGGCGGTGTTCGGTGGACGAACGGCGCTGCGGGCCCCGTTCACCCTGGATTACACCGCCGTCCGCAGTGCGGTCGATGCCATCGCCCCTGACTCGGCGCCCACGCCTGGCAGCAGCCTCGCCGAGGCCTTGCGCACCGGCCTCTCAGCGTTGCGCAACAGCGACGCGCCCCGCAAAGGCATCCTACTAATCACCGATGGTGAAGACCTGGGGGTGGAGCTGGAGGCAGCGACCGCTGAGTTGAAGGCCGCCGGCATCCCGGTCAACACCCTGGGCGTCGGCACCCCGCAGGGCGGGCCCATCCCCGTGCGCGACGCCCGCACCGGCGCCGTGAGCAACAAGCTCGACAACCGTGGTCAGACCGTTACCACGCGCCTTGGCGAGCAGACGCTGCGGGACATTGCAGCCCAGACCGGCGGCGCCTACCTGCAGGCTTCCAGTGGCGGGCGCGAGTTGTTGCGGCTGTACGATGCGCTGCGTGCGCCGACGCTGGTACCGGTGGAAGAGACGGCGCAGGTACCCGATAACAGCCTTACCCCCTGGCTCGCTCTGCTGGCCTTCTCCCTGTTGCTGACCGACCTGCTGGTGGGCGAACGGCGCGTGCCGCAAGCCCGGCGCGCCCCCAGCGCCGCAGTGGTAGCCACCGCCGGTATGCTGGTGCTGCTGCCCGCCTGCGCCGATGCGGTGGATGAAGCTTTCCTGCTGAATCAAGATGGTCTGGTGGCCTACGACCGCGGTCAGTACGACGCAGCGCTGGAGCAGTTCCGCAAAGCGCAAGTCAAGCGGCCTGACCTACCGTTGCTCGACTTCAACGCCGGCGCCGGCCTGTACAAGAAAAGCAAGGACGAGCGGGCGATTCGTGAGTGGCAGCGGGCGCTGCAAACCGACGACGAGAGCCTGCGGCGCGGGGCCGAGTTCAATACCGGGAACGCGCTGTTCTTGCTGGGGCGATACGAGGACGCCGCCGAGGCCTATCGTCGCGTGTTGCGCACCAGCCCCGGCGATGTGGACGCCAAGATCAATCTGGAGCTGGCGTTGCAGAAGCTGCAACCATCCCAGCAGCCACCGCCGGTGGGCACTCCGCGCACCGAACCCCGTGGCGACGATGACCCCGGCCCTCGGGGCAACCAGCAGCAGCCACCTCAGCAGGACTCGCAGGGACAGCAGGGGCCGAACCCGCAGCAGAACCAGCAGCCGCCGCAGGGAGGCCAGAACCCGCAGCCCAACAACCCTCAGCAGGGGCAAGACCAGCAGCAGGGGCAGCCTGGGCAACCCTCCGGACAGCAGGGCCAGCCACAGCCCCCACAACAGCCACAGCTCTCTCCTCAAGAGCAGGAGCGACAAACCCGCGAGAACCTGCGTGAGGCTATTGGCGAGGCGGGCGAGGAGCTCACCATCGAAGAGACGCTCCGCATCCTTGAGGCGCTGCGGAGTCGCGAGCAGCAGTTGCAGGGCCAGTACAACCGTCCGCCCGAGACGCCCGGCCGCCCCAACCCTCGCCCCGACCGCGACTGGTAACCCACCCCAGATTGCCGTTGATAGCCCACCGGCGACTGCCGCCATCGCCCTGCCCGTCCGTTGGCCGCAGCCGCCGTGGGGCGACGGCTCGTCCCTCGTCGAGAGCGTAGCGACTAGTAGCAAGGTCCGGCGATAGACAAACGCTGCCGCCCGTAGCCCAGGGCTTGGGGTCTATGACCAACAGGCAACCGGAAACGCCCCCTCCGGTTGAGGGGGCGTTTGTGATCGAACTATCCCGGTCTAGTGGTCGGGCCTGGGCGATCCGCTGGCCAGTGGTGGCCGCACCGGGGTGCTGGTGGGGCCGGTGCGGGGCGCCCCCGCCGGTTGCGGGCCACCAATGTTGACGGTGCCGCTCACACACAGGTGCTCCGGATACGGCCCGCCATAGTAGTGAGAGGTGAACGAGCCCGACCGGGTGGCGGTGAACTCCCACCGCTTGCGCAGGCCAGTGCCGCCCGCTACATCCTGCCCCTGCACGCCAGAGAGTTCAGCGCCGATGATCAGGCCGAACTGTCGGTTGCGGCTGCCGGTCACAAACACGAAGGTTTTCTCGCCCTGCTGCGGGTTGGGCGGCAGGAACTCCATGCGCTCATCGCCGTCGCATCCCCACACTGGGCTGGCGTCCGAGGCTGGCGGGGCTGCTGCGGCCGGAGCGCCACCGCCTACCGGGATGCCCCCACCCACCGGAGCGGGTGGGGCGGCCGGTGGGAAGAACGGCGTGCCGCCGATTGGTGTCGGCACAATGACCTGTCCAGTAATGGGGTCCACCTGCAGGCCGCCGAAGGTCGAGGGCGTTGCCGTAGGTGTTCCGGTGGCAGTGGCTGTCGGCGTGATCGTGCTGGTGGCAGTTGCCGTGGGCAGCGGCACCGTAGCGGTTGGGCTGGGGCCTTCAGTGGGTGTTGCTACCCCGGGCCCACGGGTAGGGGTGGCCGAAGCGCTGGGTTCAATGCCGATGCATGCGGCATTCGCCAGCCCAATGGCCACCGAGAGTATTCCAATTCTAAGTGCTAGCGTCACGGCCGGTCGCCCCGGCGTCCGAATTCGAAGCTGCAGGAACGCCAAAAGCAGGCTCCTGCCATATCAAACATAATAACAAGCAGAGCGCGCGAAACATTAGATACGTCAAGTGTCAAGGGGCACCTGACCTAAGCAGCAAAGGCCAGCGGGTGCCAGCGGGGCCGGTGCGCTGCCGAAATCCGCCGTAAACTAGAACTACATGCCACCACCAACCATTCTCAAGCAAGTGCAAGCGCTGCCCGATAACCCCGGCGTCTACATCATGAAGGACGCCAAGGGTGCGGTGATCTACGTGGGGAAGGCCACCCGCCTGAAAGACCGGGTGCGGTCCTACTTCGGCGCGCCCTCCGGCCTCGCGCCCAAGACCCGCCGCCTGGTGGGCAGCGTCGCTGAACTCGAGTACATCGTCACCGGCTCCGAATCCGAGGCGCTGTTGCTGGAGAACAACCTCATCAAGCGCTACCAGCCGCGCTATAACGTTCGGCTGCGCGACGACAAAACCTACCCCTACCTGAAGATCGACGTGAACGAGCCCTGGCCGCGGGTGCTCATCACCCGCCGGCGCGAGCAGGACGGCGCCCGTTACTTCGGGCCGTATACCAACAGCGGGTCGGTGCGATCGACCATGGCGCTGGTCAAGAAGCTGTTTCCCTACCGGAGCTGCAACAAGCCCATCACCGGCACCGACGACCGCCCCTGCCTCGATTTCCACATTCACCGCTGCCTAGGCCCCTGCATCGGCGCGGTGCAGCAGCAGGAGTACGGCGCCGTCATCGACGAGGTCATCCTGTTCCTGGAGGGCAAGCAGGAGCAGGTGGCCAAGGATCTGCGGGTAAAGATGGAGGCCGCCGCCGAGGAGCTGGCCTTCGAGCGGGCCGCAGTGCTCCGCGACCAGATCAAGGCCGTGGAACGGGTCATCGAGCGCCAGAAAATTGTGGCCGCCAAGCGCGACGACGAGGACGTCATCGCCTTTGCCCAGCAGGATGCGCAGTGCTGCATCGAGGTGTTTCTGATCCGTCAGGGCAAGCTGTTTGGCCGCGAGCACTTTGTGCTGGAAGGCACCCAGGACGAGACGCCGGCCGCCATCATGGTCAGCTTCTTGCAGCAATACTACGCCTCGCAGTCCAACATCCCCCCGCTGTTGTTGCTGCAGCACGCCCCGGAGAACGAGGCGCTGGTGACCGAGTGGCTGCGCGAGCAGCGTGGCAAGGCCATCTACCTGGAGGTGCCGCAGAAGGGGCATAAGCGCCAGTTGGTGGACATGGTAGCCACCAACGCCGCCGAGACGCTGCAGCAGATGCACGTGAAGTGGCTGGCCGATACCGGCAAGACCGCCGCGGCGCTGACGGAACTGCAGGAGACGCTGGAACTGCCGCGCATCCCCCGCCGCATGGAGGCCTACGACATCTCGAACATCAGCGGCACCAACGCCGTGGGCAGCATGGTAGTGTTCGAGGACGGCCGCCCCAAGCCCAGCGAGTACCGCCGCTTCCGCATCAAGGGCGCCGGCGGGCCCGACGACTTCGGCATGATGCAAGAGATGCTGCGCCGCCGGTTCGCCCGTACCAAGGACATGCTGACCGAGGAGCAGCTCTCGGAGCTGGCCGAGGGCGCCGACCCCGAGGACCTGGGCCTGGGCTACACCGAAGACGAGAGCGAGGCCCAGCGGGTGAAGTGGGGCACGCTACCCGACCTGGTGATCATCGACGGCGGGCGGGGCCACCTGAACGCGGTGCTGGAAGTGATGCACGAGCTGGGAGTGCACTTCATCCCCACCTGCTCGCTGGCCAAGCAGCAGGAGGAGGTGTTTTTGCCCCACGTGGAGGAGAGCGTGATGCTGCCCAAGACCTCGCAGGGCCTCTACCTGGTGCAGCGCATCCGCGACGAGGCCCACCGCTTCGCCATCACCTACCACCGCAACGTCCGCTCGAAAGCCGCCACCAAGAGCGCGCTCGAGGAAGTCCCCGGCCTCGGCCCCAAGAAGCGCAAGGCGCTCATCGACCACTTCGGCTCGCTCAAGGCCGTGCGCGAAGCCCTGGTGGAGGACATCGCCGCCGTCCGCGGCATGACCGCGAGCCTCGCGGCCAAGGTGAAGGAGCTGGTGTAGGGATGGGTGAGCGTGCCGGGGTTGATGGGGCACCCGCTCGAAGCGTACGTACTGGCTCTGTGCCCGCTCCTTGAACTGGTAAGGCGCGGTGCCGGCATTGGGCTCGGTCTGCAGCGTCGGCCGGTCCTGCTTCTCGAAGTGCCGCTTGCTCCAGATCATCATGGAGGCCGATTGTTCCGACGCGTAGCTGCTGAGGAAGTTGGAATCAGGCCGCGGCAGCTTGTACACCGCAGCGTAGTCGCCCTGCGGCTCGATGCCGGACACCGTGCGCCGCCAATATTGCGCCAGCCCGTTGGGATGCTCGTCGGCCTTGCGTTCCAGGTACGAGGGCAGTAGGTCCGCAGACGTGAACTCGCCGTAGCCCTTGTGGAACTGCACGCCTCTGCGGAGCTGCACACGGTAGGATGCGCCGTCGGGTTCCAGTTCCCAGCTCGTCGCCAGCTCCGGCGCCAGCTTGCCGGTAGCGGGATCGAGGCCGATCAGGCTCTCGTACATCGGTCGCAGCGGCACCAGCGCGCCCGCCACCACGGTGTTGGGGTCGTTGGTGTCGTCGGAGATCGCGTCGACAGCGAACACCACACGCTGCACCTTGGACTGGGCCGGGCCCGCGTCGGCTGGGGGCTGGCTGGGCGCCGGCGCCGGCGTGGCGCATCCGCCCAGCGCGATCGCCGCTAAAGCGGCCTGAACGACCACACGCGGCCACGTAGATAAACGCATACAGACCTCCCCTGATGGCTGCGGCCTACGCCGGCTGGTGGATGCCCTGCTGCGTCACGTAGTCGTACAGGTTGCCGGCGTTCAGCCGCTGCACCCGCGGCGACATGCCGTCCTGGCCGGCGTCCATGGGGTAGCGGTCGGTGAACGCCGGCAGGTTGTCTACGCACTCCTGGCGGGTCATACCGCGGCCCACTGCCTGCCGCACGTAGTCCACCCACTCGCGAATGAACGCTTCCTGTTCATCTAGGCAGTCGTGCCCACATAGCGGACCGTGACCGGGCACGAGCTGCTCTTGCGGGAGCGCCCGCAGCGCGTCCAGCGCCTGGTAGCATTGCTCGGGCCGCGCCTCCTGTAGCCATGTCTGCACCTTACAGAACACGTTGTCGCTGGTGAACACCACACCCTCTTCCTCTACCACTACGGCGGCCTGGTAGGGGGTATGCCCCGGATGGTGAATCAGGCGGAACGTGTGGTTGCCCACATGCAGCGTCAGCTCGTTGTCGAAGGTGATGACGGGCGCCTTGGGGCGATAGCCCTCCAGCAGCCCCGGCTCGTTGGGCCCCATGGCGCCGGCCCACGCAATGTGCTGGTCGACGTTGGTGGCCAGAATGCGGCTGCGCACCCCGGCGTGAGCCACCACCGGTGCGTCGAAGAAGCTGTTGCCGGTCCAGTGATCGCCGTGGGGCTCGGTGTTCAGGATGTAGCGTAGCGGCAGCCCCGTCCCCTCGAGCTGTGCCCGCAGCTTCAGCGCGTCGCTGGGCAGGTTCGGCGTGTCGATCAGGACGATGCCGTCGGAGGTCACCACCCAACCGTGGTTGCACCCGCGCAGGCCGTTCTCCACGAACAGGTTCTTACTGAGCTGTTGCATGCGCCCTCCCGGAACGTGCGATTTAGCGGCAGTATAGCAGCCGGAACGCAGCCTCCCAACTGGCCGATTGGCGGCCTAGATTCGCCAAGGCCTCACGGTTAACAGCAGCAGCCGGGCGATCATGCGATCGTCCGGCTGCGCTTATCGAACAGGACTCGGCGGCTAGCGGCCGCGGTACTCAGCGCTGTTCATGATGCCTGCACGGACATCGTCGAGGCTCATGCCGCTATCCACCCACGAGCGCAGGCCGCCGCAGTCCGCGGGCATGGGGTCGCGCTTCAGCAACGACTGATACAACGACCGCACTGCGCTCACGCGGGCGCCCTCGCTGCTGCCACCGATGCCGTTGCGCACCTGCAGCAGCGTCAGGTTTGACTTCACCCAGGACTCCAGGCCGGGGGCATCGGCGTTGCGGCAGAGCTGACTGCGGTAGCTACTCGCCACTAGCCCGCTGCGGTCGTTGCGCGCCTTGAAGCCCTCCACCGACACGCGGTACACGTCGCTCGCCGCTACGTATCGCATGCAGTACTGGGTGGGGTACAGGCCGTCGAATTCGAACGCCTGCGGCTGAGGGATCGCGACGCAGGTGTCGGGTTTGGTCAACAGGTACTCCAGGGTGATCATCGGCTCTAGGAACGTCACCGACCCATCGTACGAACCGTAGATCCAGGTGTGCGTGAACTTCTTGCCGGTGAATTCCGGTCCGGCCACGTCCAGCAGGTGGTTGCCCATTTGCGGCACCACGGCGCCCACCGCGATGTAACCCGGCGCCACCAACTCGGCCGGCACCGGGGTCATGCCGCGATTGAAGGTCTCGCAGCTCACGCCCTCACCCTTGCCGGGGCACTCACCACCGGCGATGGCGGCCACGGCGGCTTGACTCTGGTAATAGAAGTGAAAGTCGAAGTGCGGCAGGTCATAAACGCCGGGAGGAACGTGATCTGCCGGGTTCCAATCGACCATCACGAAGCTAAATCCCGCTGGCGCTGCCGATGCAGGGAACGCCGGATTGAACACCATGGGATGCCGGCTGACCGGCAGTCCCTTCATCCCGCTCCCCGAG
>Ga0194132_10009959_pt1 | contig 12854 bp, 10 predicted proteins | sample TA2KigOf80mmetaG_FD_148612 | JGI IMG/M metagenome (GOLD analysis project Ga0194132, IMG submission 148612) | Freshwater microbial communities from Lake Tanganyika, Tanzania - TA2015054 Kigoma Offshore 80m | ecosystem: Environmental > Aquatic > Freshwater > Lake | place: Tanzania: Lake... | reverse complement strand
CGCGGTAGGCGGTTTCGATCCCCGCTGCGGCGGCGGACTGGAGCAGGGCCTTCACCTGGCCGGGCCCGTAGAGGATGTCGCCCGCGATCCCCACGCCGTGGAGTCGCACATCCGACGCCGCGAGGCCGGCAAGCGCGGCTGCGACCCCACCCCGCTCGCGGCCGATGTCGTGGCGATCCATCGCCCCGGCCAGCGACCGGTAGGTGTCGCGATCGAAACGGTCGACGAGCTTGCGTCCCTGGTACTCGAGATAGCTCACGATCGACGGCGTGCCGTCGGCCTCCCGCGCCCGGCCGAACCGCTCGTCGAAGTCGGCCTCGCTGCGGTACGTCGTCATGGCCAGCTGCCGGGCGATGGCCATCCCCTCGTCACCGAGGCGCTCGACCAGCCGGAGCTGGATGTGGTTCCAGGCGATCGCCATGGGCCCGGTCGCGGCCGGTGCCGCGATGGGCAGCAGCGCGCGAACGGCCGCTGGTCGCAACAGCCCGAGTTCGAGCACCACCATGCCGCCGAGCGACCCGCCGGTGACCAGTTCGACCCGTTCGATGCCGACCGCATCGAGCAGGCGCCAGATGGCGCGCGCCTGGTCGCGCGGGGTGACGGCCGGGAAGGTCGGCCCATAGCGCTGCCCGGTTCGCGGGTCGCGTGAGGTCGGCCCGGTCGTGCCGTAGCAGCCGCCGAGCAGGTTGGCGCAGATGACCCCGTAGCGCTCGGTGTCGATCGCGAGCCCGGGCCCGATGAGTGGCTTCCACCAATCGCCCGCAGCGTCGGCGGAGCCCGTGAGCGCGTGCACAGCCACGACCTGCGGGGCGTCCGCCGGCCCCGGGCCGTCGTGGCGGTAGGCCACCGTCAGCTCCGGCAGCGGCCCCGCCTCGTCAAGCTCGAGCGGGCCGAGCGTCGCGAACTCGATGCGCCCGGTGCCCAGGGGGAGCCCGGAGCGGCGGCGGGGGGCCGCCGCTCCGGGAGGGGCGGGTGTCGCAAGCGACGCCCCGCCCGGCGGGGACGCCGTCGCCGGCGCCCCCGCGATGGCTGGTGGATCGCCCGTCATCCACGCGCTCCGACGGCGTCGGACCCGACGGCGGCCGCCAGGGCCTGGTCCAGGTCCGCGATCAGATCGTCGGCGTGCTCGAGGCCGATCGAAAGCCGGATGAGGTCCGGCGTGACTCCGGTCGACTCCTGCTCCGCGGGCTCGAGCTGTGAGTGGGTGGTCGAAGCCGGGTGGATGATCAGGGACTTGGCGTCGCCGACGTTTGCGAGCAGGCTGAAGACCTTCACGCTGTCGATGAGGCGCCGGCCGGCGTCCACGCCGCCTCGCACCCCGAAGGCGATGATTCCGCCAAAGCCGCCGGACAGGTAGCGCTTGGCGAGCCCGTGGCTGGGATGGCTCGCCAGGCCCGGGTAGCTGACCCAGGTGACCTCGGGCTGGCCCTCGAGCCACCGGGCGACCCGAAGCGCGTTCTCGCTGTGGCGCTGGATCCGGAGCGGCAGGGTCTCGAGGCCCTGGAGGAACAGGAACGCGTTGAACGGGCTGAGCGCCGGTCCGATGTCGCGCAGGCCCTGCACCCGGAGCTTGAGGATGAACGCAAGCGGCCCGAAGGCGTTCACGTAGCTGACGCCGTGGTATGACGGATCCGGGTCGACGAAGTCCTTCCGGAAGCGCGGCTGGCTCCAGTCGAACTTGCCGCTGTCAATCACCACGCCACCGATCGCGGTGCCGTGGCCGCCGATCCACTTGGTCGCCGAATGGATGACCACGTCCGCGCCATGCTCGATCGGCTTCGTGAGGAGCGGCGCGAACGTGTTGTCGACGAAGAGCGGGACGCCGGCAGCGTGCGCGGCGTCGGCGATGGCCCGGATGTCGTGGACGTCAAGGCGCGGATTGCCGATCGTCTCGAGGAAGACAAGGCGGGTGTTCTCGTCGATCGCCCGTGCGAACGCCTGCGGATCGGTCCCGTCGACGAAGGTCGTCGTGATGCCGATCTTGGGCAGCGTGTAGGCAAAGAGGTTGTACGTGCCGCCGTACAGGCTGGAGCTGCTGACGATGTTGTGGCCGGTGCCCGCCACGTTGAGAATCGAGAGCGTCTCGGCGGCCTGGCCCGACGCGACGCCGAGCGCACCGACGCCGCCTTCGAGCGCGGCGATCCGCTCCTCGAACACGCCCGTCGTGGGGTTCATGATCCGGGTGTAGATGTTCCCGAACTCCTGGAGCCCGAAGAGCCGCGCGGCGTGGGCCGCGTCGTTGAAGACGTAGCTCGTGGTCGCGTAGATCGGCACCGCGCGCGCGTTCGTGGCCGGATCCGGCTTCTGGCCGGCATGCAGCGCGAGGGTCTCGGCGTGGAGCGCTGCGGGCCCGGTGCCGTTAGTGCCGTTGGTGTCTGACACGAAGGGTTCCTCCTAATCGTTCTTGAGCCGTGGTGGCGTGGCGGGGTGTGCTGGTCGTGGCGTGGGGTCCCTGCCGGTTCGGTGTCGGCGGCTACCCGTCGCTTCTGCTGGAGAAAACAAAAGACCGCAGTTCCCTTCTGGAACTGCGGCCCCGGAACCGGTCCTTGGCCCCGGTCACCTCACTGCGGTGCGCGCGGGCCTCAGACCCCATCCTCCATGCGGCGGGGCCGCCAGCGCATACACATTGCCCAGAAGGCACTGCTGTGCATCATCGCCGGGAATAGTAAAGGTTGGCGGCCGATCCTGCAAGGCCATCGTGCGAGGGGTCGCCGGCGACGACGAACCTTAGTCGTCGACACTGCGTCGCCGACTCCGGTGATCGCCAGCAGTGCCTGCTCGTCGAAGGTGCCGTCCGACGATCGGTCAGCCGGCGGCGTCCTGTTCGCGCGTGTCCTCCAGCCATGGCTGGAGGAATGAAGCAACGTCGGATCGGTCGAGGACGTCACGCACCACGAGCGTGCCGATGGCGTCGAGCAGCGCAGGCATGGCTGCCGCCATCGCCTTCGCGTCGCCTACGGGAACGCGCCGGTCCCAGTAGACCCGCCGCGACCGGCCGAACCACGGCACGCCCCAAGACGTACTCCACGCTCGGATGGCTGCCTGTGCCGAGTCGAGTTCCTCGATCCGATCGGCCATCAGCGCCGCTCGCCTGACGGCCCGCTCCGCTCGCTCGCCGGACGGATCGTCGGACGCCGCCCGAAGGGCCGTCAGACGCCGCGCCTCCTCGAGGGTCAGGTTCGAGACGCGCTCGAGGAATCGAAGTACCTCGGAGTCGTTGGGACCGTACCCCTCCATTCCTTCACGATCGTTCGTCCGCTCCGCCCTCGTCAAGGCCCTGGCGCACGGAATCCGATTGGGCCCGGCGGGTGCCACGGGACAGCGCGCGCTACCATTGGTGAACAATCGAAGAACGCCTCCGGGGAGCGCATGCGCGCTGAGAGTGTGGTCACGGCCACAGACCCGCCGAACCTGATCTGGTTCGTACCAGCGAAGGAAGCAGGCAGACCTGACTCGACGCCGCCCGGCTGTCTTCCCGGTGCGGCGTTGTCCGTGTTCGGAGGTTCGAGCCAGGTGTCCGCCAGCCCCGATGTCCGCGTCGCCCCGATCGTCGCGCTCCTGTTGGCCGTTGCCGTCCTCGCTTCGGCCTGCTCGGGTGGCGGCGCGTCACCGAGCCTGACCGCACCGCCGACTGCGGCACCGACGACTGCCGCGACCAGCCCCCCGACCGCTGCCGCCACCTCGACGCCAGTCGCCTCGGTGACGCGCGCGACTGTCCGCCTCGCGCTCGATTGGACCCCCAATACCAACCACACGGGCTTCTTCGTCGCGGCGGCCAACGGCTGGTACGACACGGCCGGGATCGAGTTGGCGGTCCTGCCGTACACGGGCACCTCGCCTGAGACGCTGCTCGCCGCCGGCCAGGCCGACTGCGGCATCTCCTTCCAGGACGCGCTGACGTTTGCCGTCGCGGCCGGGGCGCCCATCGTCTCGGTCATGGCGATCCTGCAGCACACCGCGCAGGAGATCGCGGTCCTTGCAGCGGGCGACATCGAGCGACCCCGCGACCTCGACGGGAAGACGTACGGCGGATTCGGCTACCCGAACGAGGAGCCCACCGTTCGGGCCGTCATCCAGAACGACGGCGGCAGGGGCACGTTCAACGTCGTGACGCTCAACGCGGCCGTCTACGAAGCGCTCTTCTCGAAGCAGGTCGACTTCGCCATCACGTTCACGGCCTGGGAGGGGATCGAAGCGACGCAGCGGGGCATCGCCCTGCGCACCTTCAAGTTCACGGACTACGGCTTCCCGGACTTCTATCAGGTCGTCCTTGCCTGCAACACCGACTGGCTGCTGGAGCACGTCGACATCGCGCGCACGTTCCTGGCCGCGACGGTCCGTGGCTGCGAGTTCGCGCACGAACAGCCCGCCGAGGCGGCCGCACTGCTCATCGCCGAGAACCTCGGAGTCTTCGACGCGAACCCAGATCTCCCGCGTGAGAGCGCTGCGTTCCTCGCCGCGCAGGGCCTCTACGTCGACGTCGAGGGCCGCGTGGGACGGCAGACCACCGCCCAGTGGGCGGGCTATTCGGGGTTTCTCTACGACAAGGGCCTGCTGGTCGATGGGAACGGCCGGCCGCTCACGGCGCCCCCGGACTACGCGGCCCTCTACACGAACGCGTACCTGCCATGAGCCTTCGGGGGCTCGGACCGCCATTCCTGCTGGGCGCGCTGCTGCTCGTCCTGTGGGAGGTCTACGTCGCAGCGTCCGGCATCAGCCCGCTGGTGCTTCCGTCGCCGTCGCGCATCGTCGGCGCGCTGGTGGACTTCCGCGACCTGGCGTGGGCCCACACCGTTCCCACGCTGGTCGAGACGACGGTCGGGTTCACCGTTTCGGTCGTAGCAGCGGTTGGCTTCGCCGTTGCGATGGACCAGGTGCCCGCCGTCCGGCGGGCGGTCTACCCGCTCCTGGTCGGCTCGCAGACCGTGCCGATCATCGCGATCGCACCGCTGATCGTGATCTGGTTCGGTTTCGGGCTGTTGCCCAAGGTGCTGGTCATCGTCCTGGTCACGTTCTTCCCGATCACGGTGGCGCTGCTCGACGGGTTCGCGACGCCGACGCGCGACGCGGCCGACCTCATGCGCACGCTGGGCGCCTCAGACCGGCAGGTGTTCACGAAGCTGCGCTGGCCCGCGGCGCTGCCGTCGTTCTTCACGGGCATGCGGATCGCGGCGACCTATGCCGTGGTCGGGGCGATCTTCGCGGAGTACGTCGGAGCCTTCCAGGGCCTCGGGATCTGGATGCAGCTGGCGCGCAACGCGTTCCGGGCCGACCTGGTCTTCGTGGCGATCCTCATCGCAACCGCGCTCGCGATCGGGCTGTTCCTCGCCGTCGGGGCGCTCGAGCGCCTCGCCATCCCCTGGTACACGGAGTCGCGCCGTCGGCGATGACCGGTTCTTCTCCGGCCGGTGTAGGGTTCCGACCGTGATCGAGCAGCCATCATCCGATGATGCCGGGCAGATCCAGGTCCAGGAGGCGGTCCTGGGCTGGGGTCGCGCCGCCGGCCGCCGCCTCCGATTCCGCGAGACGACCGACCCGTACCGGGTGCTGGTGGCCGAGACCATGGCCCAGCAGACCCAGGTCAGCCGGGTCGAGCCCGCGATCGAGTCCTTCCTGGCCACGTTCCCGACCGTCGAGGCCCTCGCGGCCGCTTCGGCGGGGGACGTCCTGCGGGCCTGGCGTGGCCTGGGCTACAACCGCCGGGCCCTGAACCTCTGGCGCGCCGCCAGCGTCATCGTGGAGCGTCACGAGGGGGTCTTCCCCCGGGACCCGCTCGCCCTCGCGGGCCTGCCGGGGGTGGGGCCATACACAGCGCGCGCCGTCGCCGTCCATGCCTTCAGGGCACGGCTGGCCCCGGTGGACACCAACGTCCGTCGCGTTCTTGGTCGCTTCGCGGGACGAGCGCTCGAAGGCCGGGCATTGCAGGCCTATGCCGACGCAATGGTGCCGGCCGAGGCCGCCGCCTGGACGAACGCCCTCATGGACATCGGGGCCCTGGCGTGCCGGCCTGGGCGTCCGATCTGCGAAGCGTGCCCGCTGGCACCCTGGTGCGCAACGGCGAAGGCGGGCGCGGGCGAACCGGGCGCACTGAGCGCCCCACGGAGGCGCGCCAGCGCGAGGCCGCGCCCGCCGTCTGCGGGTCAGCCGCCGTCCTTCGAGCAGACGAGGCGCTGGCTCCGAGGCCGGATCCTGGACCGGCTGCGCGACGCGCCCGATGGAAGCTGGGCGGCCTTCGAGGACCCGTTGGGCGACCATGCGCATGACGACGTGGTGGCGATGCTCGGGGTGCTCGCCGCCGAAGGGCTCCTGGAGCGCCACCGGACGGCCCCGGCCCTCGCCCGACTGCCGCGATGAGCGCTCTCGCCCGTCGGTCGCGCGTCGCGCGGGTAGCGCCGACCGCGTCATCGGACCGCGGCCGTGACCGTGTCGCTGCCGAGCGTGCCCGCGCCAATCCGGCCATCCAGGCGGAGCCTCAATCGATCGGGACCGGGTCCGCGCGCGACCCACTCGCTCGCGAGATCAAGCTGCTGGGCTCGCTGCTCGGCCAGGTGATCGTCGAGCAGGCCGGGCCCGATTTCCTGGACCTCGTGGAACGTGTGCGCCGCCAGATGATCGCGCTCCGCCAGCGCGACGATCCGGCCGAGCGCGCGCGACTCGCCACCGAGTTGGACGCCCTCGACCTGACGCGGATCGAGGCGCTGATCCGCTCGTTCAGCCTGTATTTCCAGCTCGCGAACCTCGCCGAAGAGCGGCAGCGCGTGCGCACGCTGCGGCGCCGGGCACGCCGCGCCCCGTCCGGACTGCTGGAGGACTCGGCCGGTGAGGCGGTCCGAACCCTGTGGCGGCAGGGCCGGGGTCTCACCGAGCTCGTCGCGATGCTGGGGCGTACGCGGATCCGGCCCGTGCTGACCGCGCACCCGACCGAGGCGCGCCGGCGGACGCTGCTGGTCGCGCTCCGGCGGTGCTACCGGCTGCTCGAGCGTCTCGACGATCCGCGCCTCACGCCCGATGAGGATCGCGACATCCGACGCCGGCTGCGAGAGGAGATCACGCTCCTCTGGCGTACGTCGGACCTGAGGAGCGTGTCGCCGTCGCCCCTCGACGAGGTACGGACCGCACTGACCTTCTTCGATGAGACGGTGTTCACGACGGTCCCGCAGGTGTACCGGACCCTCGATGAGGTGCTCGACCGCGTGGAGGAGGCCGAGGGCCGGCGGCGGACGGTCGCCGGTGCCGCGCCTGCCGAACGCACGAGGGCCGCTGCGACGCTTGCGGGCGCCGCCGCGAGCGATACCGGGCGGACGGGGACGCGGCCGCCGTATGTCCCATCGATGGTCCATTGGGGCAGCTGGATCGGCGGTGACCGCGACGGCAATCCGAACGTGACGGCGGAGGTGACCCTGCAGGCGCTGCGGATCCACGCCGATCACATCCTCCGCGGCCTCGAGGCGGTCGCTGCCCGCCTGAGCAATACCGTGGCGATCGCGGCGACGCGATCGCAGCTTTCCCATGCCCTCCAGCTGCGACTCGCCCAGGACGCCGAGGCGCTTCCGGAGCTGTCGCGCCAGCTTGTCACCCGGTTCCCCGATGAGCCGTTCCGCCAGCGACTGGGCGCGATGGCGGAGCGCATCCGGCGCACCCGGGCCCATCTCACCGAGACGCCGGCGCCGCTCGCGGGCCGCTACTCGGCTGCCGAGGCTCTCCTGGCCGAGGTCGTCGAGCTGCAGGACGCCATCGCTGCCGTCGGGGCCGGGAGGGTGGCGTGGGGCGAGGTGCAGGATTTCCGCTGGCAGATCGAGACATTCGGGTTCCACCTGGCCTCGCTTGAAGTCCGCCAGCACAGCGACGTGCTGGCCGCGGCACTCGGCGCACTCCAGGCGGGCGCGCTGCGACGCGAACTCGCGCCCGGCGTCGACGCCGCGGAGGTCGTCGCGACCTTCCGCGCGATGGCGATCATCCAGGCTCGCTACGGGGAGCGCGCCAGCCGGCGCTTCGTGATCAGCTTCACCCGCGGCGTGGGCGACGTGCTGGGCGTTCTCGAGATCGCCCGGCGCGCGGCGGATCCGGCGATCCCCGCCGCCGAGATCGACGGGTTGCCGGCGGCGATGCCGGCCCTGGACGTTGTGCCGCTCTTCGAATCCGCCGATGCGCTCGAGGGTGCGGGCGCGATCCTGGACGCGATGCTCCGAGATCCTGCCTACCGCCGTCACCTGGCCGGGCGGGGCGATCGCCAGGAGGTCATGCTCGGCTACTCCGATTCGAACAAGGAATCAGGCTTCCTTGCCGCGAACTGGATGCTGTACCGGGCCCAGGGCCAGCTGGTCGAGGCGGCGGAGCTCCACGGCGTTGAGTTGACGCTGTTTCACGGGCGTGGCGGTGCAATCGGGCGTGGTGGGGGACCGACCAACCGCGCGATTCTCGCCCAGGCGCCCGGATCGGTCGACGGCCGACTCAAGTTCACCGAGCAGGGCGAGGTCATCGCTGCGCGCTATGCGAACCCCGCGATCGCGCGCAGGCACCTCGAGCAGATCACGAACGCGGTCCTGCTGGCCTCGACTCCGGAGCACGAGAGCGCCATGGCCGAAGCCGCTGAGGCCGGCGCGCCGATCATCGCCGAGCTTGCGGACCGGGCCCAGCGTGCCTATCGGGCATTGGTCTGGGACGAGCCGGGCTTCGCGGAGTTCTTCCGCCATATCACCCCGATCAGCGAGCTCTCTGCGCTCCGCATCGGCTCACGGCCGGCCGCCCGCGGCCGGACAGCGCGGGGCGAAGGCCGAGGCCAGGGACCAGACCCGGCGGGGCCGCCCCCGTTCTCGATCACGGACCTGCGGGCGATCCCGTGGGTGTTCGCATGGTCGCAGTCGCGCATCAACCTGCCCGGCTGGTACGGGCTGGGTGCGGCGCTGGAAGGCTATCTGGCCGCACACGGCGAATCGGCGATGACCGCATTGTCGGACCTCTACCGGCGCTGGCCGTTCTTCGCGGCCGTCCTCGACAACGCCGAGATGTCGCTTGCCAAGGCCGACGTCGGCGTCGCTCGGGCGTTCGCACGCCTGGCCGAGGGCCCCGAGGCGGAGCGTCTCTGGAGCGCGATCGAATCGGAACTCGCGCGCTCGGTGACGCTGCTGTTGCGATTGGTGGGGCGGGAACGGCTGCTCGACGCGTCGCCGGTCCTCCAGCGGTCCATCGTGCTGCGGAACCCCTACGTGGACTCCATCTCGGAACTCCAGGTCCGGCTCCTGGCCCGCCTGCGCTCACTCTCGCCCGACGACCCGTCGCGCGACGCGGTGCTGCGACTCGTCCAGCAGGCCGTGAACGGCGTCGCGGCCGGTGTCCAGAACACCGGGTAGCCTCCATCTGATGGCCAGCCCGACCCGAGCCAGGCACCGCGCCCCCGAGGAGCCGCCCTCGTCCCGTGGCGCCGCGGACGATCCGCAGATCTTCGAGTTGGACCTCACCGGCCTGGCGCGCCGATGGGCCGACGCGATGAACGCTTCGCCGATCAGCGCCGAAACCATGACGGGCACCGATCGACGCGCCCAGGCACTCGGCGTGCCTGGCTGGCGGCTGATGGAGCACGCCGGTGCTGCGTCGGCGGCGGTGGTCCGGGCGCTGGCCGCAGAGCGGGACCGATGGGGCCGCGGACCGATCCTGGTTCTGGCGGGCCCCGGCAACAACGGCGGCGACGGGTTCGTGGCGGCACGTCATCTCGCGTCGCTCGGCCCCGAGGTGATCGTCGTCCTCGTGGCGTCTGAGCCGCGCCCCCGCAGCCCGGATTCCGCCCGCGCCTGGGATCGGCTCGACAAGGCCGCCGGTGTCACGCGCATGCACGCCCCCGCCGCGCGCGATCTCGCGGTGCTCGGTCGGGGAGTCGAGCGCGCCTCGGTCGTCGTCGACGCCCTGTTGGGGACCGGCGTCAAGGGCCCCCTGCGCGATCCTGTCCTGTCTGCCGTGGCCCTGGTGCGGCGGGCGCGGGCGGTCGGGGTGCCGGTGGTGGCTCTTGACACGCCGACCGCGGTGGACCTCACGACCGGGGAGGCCAGCGACCCGGTCGTCCGTGCCGACGCGACGGTCACCTTCCACCGGCCCAAGCTCGGCCTGCGGACCCGCGCTAGCACTGCCCTCGCCGGGCGCATCCTTGTCGCGCCGATCGGGATCCCACCGGGAGCGGACCGTGGCTGAGCCCGAATCCGCGCCGGCCCCCGGCTGGCGAGAGGTGCTGGTCATTGCCGGCCTCCTGGTCGGCCTGGTCTTCGCGGTCCAGGTCGGCACCAGCCTTCTCCCACCTTCGATCCAGTCGGTGGTGTTTCATTCGCCGCTGGCCATCGTGGTGCTGGCCGTCGGCACCATCATTCTGCTGATCCGGATTGCACGCCGGCCGTCGGCTTGAGTCGGTGATTCCCCGGATTTCATCGATCCGCGTCCGCGAATTTCTCACCCGGCGCCGGTACCGAATTCCCCCCTATACAGGTCCGGGGGCACGGCGTATGCTCCGGCCCGTAACGTCGCGGGTAGGGTCCGCGACCACAGACCACGTAGCACGACGAACCGGTTCGACTCCTCTCTGGCTGACGCGAGACCGACGGATCGCGCGGCTACCGAGAGGAGTTTTTCTTCGTGTACACCGACAAGACCCTGACCTGTGCCGACTGCGGGCAGCAGTTCGTGTTCACGGCAAGTGAGCAGGACTTCTACGCGCAGCGGGGCTTCTCGGAGCCCCGACGGTGCGGCAGCTGCCGCGCGAGCCGCAAAGCGGCCCGCGGGAACGGCGGCGGCGGGGGAGGTTATGGGGCGGGCGGGGGCTATAGCAGCGGCGGCAGCTACGGCGGCGGCGGGTACAGCTCCGGCGGGTACAGCTCCGGCGGTGGCGGTGGCGGTGGTTACGGCGAGCGTGACCGCGGCCCCCGCGAGATGTTCACGGCGACCTGCAGCAACTGCGGTCGCGAAGCCCAGGTCCCGTTCCGCCCGACCAGCGGCAAGCCCGTCTATTGCAGCGACTGCTTCCGGAGCATCCGCGGCGCCTGACGCCACGGGCCTCTGGCCCTCGCTCGAACATCGACCCGGGTTCGTCAGCCAGCCCGGGTCGTTTCTTTCGGGGACCGGCGCATGACTGCCACGTGGCTCGCACGTCCAGTGTTCCTCGCCGTCGCCCTCCTGGTGGCGTCGGCAGCGGCCGGGGCCGGCCCGGCGGCAGCCGAAGTTCGGGCCGCGCCCGGCGACAGGCCCAGCGTGGTCGTCCTCATCGGAGGGCTCTGCAGTTCGCTGGCAACGGGTTCGCTGCCGTCGGCGTTCGAGGGCCCCGGTGGGCTCGCGACACGCCTGCGGGCCGAAGGCTGGACGGCCGACGAGATCCTCGCGTTCAGCTATCGAGGCGGCATGGTCGATGTGGCCGGGCGCTGGACCCCGGAGCCATACGACTGCGAGGACACGCGGGCGCGGACCATCGCCGACGACGCGGCCACGCTGGACCGGCAAATGCGGGGCCTTCTCGAGCGCCGGCCGGGCACGGACGTCCACGTCGTGGGGTACAGCCTCGGCGGGGTGGTGGCGTTCGCCTACCTCGCGCTGCTCGAGAGCACCGGAACCTGGACGCTGCCGGGTGGCGGGCGCCTCGCCACCGTCGTGTCGCTTGACTCGCCGCTGGGGGGCCTGCCGTTCGTGGAGGCCGCCTGCGGGATCGGAGGCGACGTCTGCGCGGCTGTCGAGCCATGCCCCGCGCCGCCAGCGCTGATCGACCTGGGCACCGTCTGGAAAACGGGCAGCGGCAAGCCGGCCGGCGCCGATCGCTCGCTCGGACGCCTGTTCGGGCGGACCATTTCCAACCAGTCGCTCGCGGCACTCGCCGCAGCGTCGCACGACGTGGCGATCCTCACTGTCGGCAACGTCCGGGATTGGGTCTACGCCCCGATCGGCCTCTTCCGGGACGTGGTCAACTTCGTTGACACGCAGTGGCTGCGCAGTGACGCCGCCGGATCCGGGCTCTACGCGCGCGCCATCGACAGCGGGCCCGCGACCTGCCCCGGCGACGACCCCACCGGCGCCAGCTGCAACCATGGGCGGGTTCTGGCCGATCCGGCCGTCCACGACGGCATTGTGGCCGCGATCGCCCGGCGGACACCCGCTGCGGCTCTGACCTGCCCGGCCGGCCGCGGCGGCTGCCTCGCGCTGCAGCCCCGCCCCTCGCCGATGCTGACAAGCACGATCGCTCCCGGCGTGGTCACGGTCGGCACGACGGGCTTCACGACCGGGCCGGTCCGCGTGAATGCAAGTTCTCGCGTGACGCTGCGGTTCATGGGAGGCGCGGTGCTGGCCGGCAGGCGCCTGGAGATCTGGAGCCGGACGCGGACCGGCGCCTAACGCTTCGTGACCTCGCGCATTGCCGACGCCACGGGCGCCGTGCGCTACTACGCGCCGCCGGTGGCGGCGTGGACGGCGTTCCAGGCGCGCTTCGCGGGCGACCTTGCCAGTGGCGCCGCGGTCAGCCCGGGCCGGGTGGCCGACATCCGCTGACGTCGCGTCTCAGCGCCCGGACCGTTCGGGGGCGCGGACCGGCCGCCCATCCACGTGGACGACCCCATCGACGGTCACCCTCGCGTCCGCATCGAGGTTCATCGTGAGCAGGGCCCGGTCCGCGAGGGCGGCCACGACCAGTGCCGTGATCGTCACCGCCCCGAAGATCAACAGCATCCGTGACGTCCCGAGGCTGTCGGCCAGCGCACCGCTCGTCAGACCGCCGATCGGGTTGATGCCCCAGAACGCGATCTCGAAGATCGAGAGCACGCGACCGCGCATCCGGGCCGGCGACAGCGCCTGGAGCAGGGCGATCGTGGTGGTGCGAAAGACGATCAGGACGC
>Ga0194132_10009958_pt1 | contig 12855 bp, 13 predicted proteins | sample TA2KigOf80mmetaG_FD_148612 | JGI IMG/M metagenome (GOLD analysis project Ga0194132, IMG submission 148612) | Freshwater microbial communities from Lake Tanganyika, Tanzania - TA2015054 Kigoma Offshore 80m | ecosystem: Environmental > Aquatic > Freshwater > Lake | place: Tanzania: Lake... | reverse complement strand
CTTTGCCAACACCTCGACGGCCAAAAACTCTCCGCCGGCACCGAGCTTGCCTTTGACGACGATGCCCTGACCTTCGCGGAACAAATCGGGAAGGAAGCCGGCGTAGCGCACCGGCACCGAGTGCTTCATGTCGGTCACGCGAAAGCGCACCGTGACGCCGTCGGCGCCGCGCCGCACACTGCCGACCTCGACAAGGCCGCCGAGCCGCAGCACCCGCCCGGGCGGGGTCTGTAAGGTGGCGAGCTCCGTCGGGTTGGCAAAGAACTCCATGCTGCGATCGAAGGCGGTCAGCGCCAGAACGCTTGCGCCGCCGAGAGCGACGAGACCGGCGATGACCGCGAGCATCCGATAGTGCTTGCGTTTTCGCCGGCGCCTCACGGCTCGCCCCCACTCGCCGCTTCATCCATCCGGCGCGTCCGACGGGGATCGAGCGCCGCTAGCGCGCGTTCATCGCGGCGCAAGGCGCGCACACTCCCGACGACCAGACCAATCATCACGACGGCGGTCACTCCGAACGCCGGCCACACATAAGCGGCATAGCCGCCCATCGCTAAGAATTCGCGAAAGGAGTTCACGCTGCGGTCAACCACCGAACCTGGCTTACGCCGTTTCGGATCTGCGAACGCCTCGCCCCGCCGCGTTCGATCTCACTATGCCGCCGCGCGCAATCGGGCGTCCAGGTACGCGCGTCACTCGGTTGCCTGCAGCGCCCGCCACGCACGCAGCCGGCGCGCCGCCAGTTCGCGGCGCATCCGGATGATCAGAACGGTGACAAAGAACGCGAGGTAGCCGAGCGCCATCAGCAGGAGCGGCCCGAGGAACGCGCTGTGAATGGTCGGACCGTCGGCGCGCAGGATGCTGGCCGGTTGGTGGAGGGTGTTCCACCAGTCGACCGAGAACTTGATGATCGGCAGGTTGACCACCCCGACCAAGGCGAGCATGGCGGCGGCCCTGCCCGCCTTCTGTGGGTCTTCGATCGCCTGCCACAAGGACATGTAGCCGAGATACAAGAAGAACAAGATGAGAACAGAGGTCAGTCGGGCGTCCCACACCCACCAAGTGCCCCACATCGGTTGTCCCCACAGCGAACCGGTGGCGAGCGCGATGAGAGTGAACGCCGCGCCGATCGGCGCCGCGGCCTTGCCCGTGAGGTCGGCGAGGGGATGCTTCCAGATCAGCGCGCTCGCGCTCGCCGCCGCGAGCAGCGCATAGACCATGAGGGCCATCCACGCCGCCGGCACGTGGACGAACATGATGCGCACGCTCTCGCCCTGTTGGTAGTCGGCCGGCGCCACCAGCAGGCTCAAGTACAGGCCAACGCCGAGCAGGACGACCGTCGCGCCCGCGGTCCACGGCAGAATTGCGCCCGAGAGGCGAGCCAAGCGCGCCGGATTGGCGAGACGGTGGAGCGCGGCCGTGGACGGCATGGCCATGTCCGCTGTTTACTCCCGCACGGTATGAACCGCAAGCGACGGACACGCACGGCCGCGCCGGTTGTTGACGCGCCGTGCGGCTGGTACGCTCCGCATCAGCCTGCGGCGACCTTACCGGAGATAGCATGGCAAGCGATGCAACGGTCTTCACGGACACGGCGCTGTTGCGCGGTTTCGTCGGCGCGCCGATGGATCTGGCGGTGCAGAAGTCGCTGCCGAAGCTCGACCGGTTGTGCCGGAAGTTCATCGCCGACTCGCCGTTTCTCTGCCTCGGCACCGCCGATCGCCACGGCACGGCCGATGTCTCGCCACGCGGCGACCCGCCGGGCTTCGTTCAGGTGCTCGACGACACGACCATACTGATCCCCGAGCGCCCGGGCAACCGCCGCGTCGACTCGCTAGCCAACATCGTCGAGAACCCGAATGTCGGCATCTTGTTCTTCGTTCCCGGGATCGAGGAGACGCTTCGCCTCAACGGCCGCGCCAGCGTCATCCGCGACTCGGCGCTGCTCGCCGGCCTGGCGGTCAACGGCAAGGCGCCGAAGCTGGCGATCCGGGTCGAGGTCCAAGAGGTGTTCCTGCATTGTGCAAAGGCGCTCAAACGCTCGAAGCTGTGGGACCCGGCGCGCCATCGCAGCAGGAAGGATTTCCCCAGCATCGGGCGGGCGATCCTCGAGCAGACTCGATCGAACGCCTACGACGCGGACGAGGTCGACCGACTCGTCGAGGACGACTACAAGAACAACCTCTACTGAGCCTCAGACGGCGTAGAAGCCGTTGATGCTCTCGGCGACGTAGGCGACGTCGCCGGGCGTCAGGTGCTGGTGGATCGGGATCGGATAGTGGATCGCGGTGCCGATTCCGCGCTGCGCCAGGGCCCGTTGCAGCGCCTCCCGCCTTCGACCTCGACGATGAAGGTGTGGAAGGTGTTGAACTCGGGGTCACGGCACGGCGCCCAGGTGGTGGCGCGCGGGTCGAGCTCGCAGCGATAGATCGCGGCGCTGGCGCGACGGCGCTCGATCACGGCGCCGAGACCCTCCAGACGCGTGAGCAGCCCCGCCGCTTGAATCGTCTCGAGGCGCGACACCATGCCCCAATCGAGCGCCGTCTCGCGGTTGATGAGGCCGTGGCTGCGCAGTTGCCGCACCCGGTCCGCGACGGCGTCGTCGTCGGTGGTCAGGAAGCCGCCATCGCCCGCGTTCGAGAGGTGATGGCCGCGGCCACCGCAGCCGGATCGATGTTGAGGTCGGGGCGCACGTCGGCGAATATCGGCCGGGCACCAGCCACCACGATGGCTCCAGCCGAGGCGAGGCGACTCTCAAGCTCCTCGATCGCTGCGCCACCGACGAAGTCGCCGCGCTCGAACACGCCAGCGATGGCCGGCATCAGCCGCTCGCGCTCGGCGGCGAACTTGGCGGCGAAGTTGACGTAGGGAACGTGCCGCACCGTCGCGCCCCGCCTCAGCGCCCGGCGCAGAAGGCACGCACCGTGTTGTCGGCGCGAACCCGGTCAGCGATCGCGCGGTCGAAGAACTGCGCGAGCGTCACGGTCTGGCCGTGGTGGTCGGTGACTTCCGCGGCGAGGGGAAGACGACCCAAGGTCGCGAAGTAGGCGCTCAGCCTGTCCTGCATCATGCGATCACTCTATTTCAGGAGTGCGGCGAGGTACTTGAGGAGAGCGATCCTTTCGATCGACTGGCGATGGCCGACGATGCCGACCTTCATGGCGCCCACGGCGTTGCCAATGGTGCCGACCAGTTCGATCGGCGCGCCAGACGCGACGAGCGGCGCGGTCACCGCCAGAAACGCATCGCCCGCACCCACGGTATCCACGACCTGACGGGTAGACGCCGGCACGCGCCCCATGCTCTCGGCCGGCGAATAGGTCAGGCAGCCGCGCTCGCCATCGGTGATGGCGAAGGTGTCGCAGGCGATCGCCGGCTGGAGCTTGTTTGCGATCACCTGCTCGAGCGGGCTGAAGCGATCGGACGCGGCCAGGCGCGCTTCGGGGCTGTCGATGCAAACGTAGTCGGCACGCTCGTAGAGGGTAATCAGATTGTAGCCCTGGTTCGCGCTGTTGGTCTGGGCGTTGACAGCCAGGAACCGCGCGGCATCGGTAATCGTCGCGATCGCCTTCGGCGTCATCATGCCGTGGCCGAAGTCAGTCACGATCGCCATGTCGCAGCGTGCTGCCGTATCGTCGATCGCGTCGCAGAGCTGGCGATCGAGCATCGGCGGCAACGGCGCATCGTCGAAGAAATAGACTTCGAACAGCTTGCGCATGTGGGATGGCTCGACGAACCGCGTCTTGCGCGTGGTTGGCACACCGCCGTGACAAAGGAAGTTGACGGTGACGTTCGGCTTGAGGCTCTCGCGGATCGCCGTCTCGTAGGAGTCCTGGGTCCCGAGGGTGGTGACCACCTCGACGTAGGCACAGAAGCCGGCGACGTGGTTCGCCGCGGCGATGACGCCGCCGGCGAAGACCTCGCGGCCAGAGAAGCGGCTCGCGATGATGTTCTCCTTCGCCGCCTTGCCCATGGCCTTGGCGTAGAGGTACTCGTCGATGATCGCTTCGCCGACGAGGAGCACGCGGAGATCCTTGATCGCATCGATCGCGCTCAGCGTACGCGCGAGGCCATCGCGTTTGCGCAGGGCGTCTAGGAACCCCTGGGCTTCGGGCTCGAAGCGCGCGAAGTGCTGGTTGAGGAGCGTCGAGGAGCTGAACGTCATGTCGTCGGTGTAGACGACGCGGCCGCCGACACGCTCCACCGCGGCGCGCTCATCGGCGATCTTGCCGGTCAGGTCCTCGCTCTCGTTGCGGTAGTCAGGACCCTTGACGTAGGCGCCCGGGCGCACGAGCCCAATGGTCTCCTCTGCGGTCGGCCACTGATTGACCACCACATGATCGACGCAGTGGAGCGCGCCCAGCATCTCGGCGCGGAGCCGTTCGCCGAACACTGGGCAGCCGGGACCCTTGTTGACGAAGCGGTCGGGCGTCACCGAGACGACGAGGACATCGCCCTCCTCGTGCGCCGCCTCGAGGTGGCGCACGTGCCCCATGTGCACGAGGTCGAACACGCCATGCGCCAGCACGATACGCCGGCCGGTGCTACGCGCCTCGTTCGCGACCGCCGCGATCTCCTCGATCGTGCGCACCTTGTCACGGCCCCGAAGCTGCCCCGCTGCCGTGCTCAGCGCCTGAGGCGCCGGAGCCGGGCACGAATTGCCGCCATCGAGGGGCATTGGGAAGACATTGCCGGGCAAGCGCGACACAGCGCCGAGGTGTCCGCGCTCTAAGATCGGATCGACGGTGGCGGGCAAGGCGAAGGTCACGGCGCGCGGTCTCTATGGCGGGGATTGTGGTCCCCGGCTCCCCTGCGGGAGCCGTGCCGAGGGTGACGGCGCTACCACTAGATTAGGGTTAAAGGAAGCGCGCCGTGGCCCGATCCCTGCAGCGGCAATCGCGGAGCAGTCAGGAGCGCGCGCCATGGCCCCCGCGATCGGACCGCCGAAGCTGCACCTGTCGCGCTTCGACAACAACCTGCTGATCGACTTCTTCCGTTCCGGTGCGACCTTCCGCCCGGGGCTGCAGGCCGAGATCCTCAAACGCGGTGAACTCGGTGCCCTCCTCCGCCAGCGCGAGACCGGCGTCACGCCGCCGTGGGAGATTCCGGAGAAGGCGCCCGAGTCGCCTGTCTCTTCGCACTTTTTCCGGGACGCCTTTGATCGACCGCAACGATCCGCTGTTCGCGTGAAACGACGTCGACGACGATTTCAAGCGTCTGTTCTCGCTCTACAAGGGGCTCGATCGCCTGCGCGAGCTCGCGGAGTTCGCCGAGAGGCCGGCCCCCGACGCCCAGCTCGCCTTGCTCAATCGCCGCTTCCAGTCGCTGCTCGGCGGGGCGCGGTCCTTCGTTGATGGAACCCGATCGAGCAGCTTCTCGCTGATCTTCGAGCTCAAGATCTCGGTCATGCAGTCCATCATCGAGTTGCCGGCAGACGCGCTCAGCCCCTCGCGCGAGAGGCCAGCGATCACGGCCGTACGGACCGACCCGATCGCGGGCCTCGCCGGCAACGAGACCTTCACCATCGCCGTGACGCGATCGAGCGTCACCACGAACGTGACCATCGGTCTGTCGCAAGTGAGCGGCGGGCTCAACATCGACAACATCGTGAGCCACATCAACGGCACGCTCGCGACCGCGGGCGTCGGAACGACGTTCTCGGTGAAGCGCTACAACGAGACTGCAGTCGGGATCGCCGTCAACGGTGTGTCGAGTGAGGCGCTGTCGTTCGCCGCCGGCGCCACCGACGTTTCGAGCGCGGCGTACGTGGTCGGCAACACGGCCGGCGGCGGCGGTGGCTCGGCCTTCCTAAGCAAGCTTCAGGAACTCACTGCGGCCGCGCCGACACGGGCCTTCTTCGAGCGCATCGATGCGCCGCGAGCGAATGATCGTGCGCACGGCGTGGCGGTGGACAGCGCCGGTAACGTCTATGTCGTCGGCTCGACCCAAGGCAACCTGAGCGAGGAGGAAAACACGGCGGATGTTCGCGACGTGTTCCTCCGCAAGTTTGACGCCACCGGCAACGTCATCTTCACCCGCCTCTTGGGCGCGGCGGAGGACGCCGCCGGCTTTGGGCTGGCGATCGACAGCGAGGACAACGTCATCGTCGCCGGCCAGGTGCGCGGGCACTTGTCACCCGGCAGCGTGGGCGGCCTCAACGACACGTTCGTCACGAAGTTCGACTCGACGGGCTCCGAGCTGTTCACCCGCCAGCTCGCGCCGGCCGCAGACGCCGCCGCGCTCGCGGTGGCAGTGGATGCGGCCGGCAACATCTTCGTCGCCGGCCGAACCGGAGCGGCGATCGCCACCGGCCAGACGCACGGCGGCGGCATGGACGGGTTCCTGACCAAGCTCGATGCCGATGGCGACAAGCTCTACGATCAGCAGTTCGGCGGCGCGGGCGATGAAAGCGCCGCCGCCATCCACGTCACGGCAGGGGGCACGGTCTTCGTCGCGGGCGCGGCCGACGGCAACGGGTTTCTCCGCAAGTTCGCCGACACCAGGTCGAGCGCGACGCTGTCCTACGTCCACGATCTCGGCGCGCTCGGCAGCGCGGGGCACGCGCTGGTCAACGAGGAACTCGGCATCAAGCGGCTCGGGATCAAAGCGTTGAACGGATCGACCGTGGATCTCCTCTGCGGCCGCGAGGGATTCGACGCGCTGCGCGGCCTTAGCCTCAGACCGTCGCGTCTGTTCGGCCCGGTCAACGGCGCGGCTGCCGAGTCGGCGGCGGCCTCGACCTTCGACCTCGGTCTAAGTCACGACGATGAACCTCGCCACCCGCAATGGAGCCGCCGAGGCGGCTACACTGATTACCAACGCACAGCGAGTGATCCGCGACACCTTCCGGTTCATCACCGAAGGGCCCGAGCCGCCGGCGAAGGACCCCGGCAAGGCACCCTCAACCAGATCGCGGCCTACGAAGCCGCGGCGCGGCGCCTCGAGCTGGCCGGCTCGACCGCATCCCAGTTCGCCAGCTTCTTCGGCGGCTAGAGGCGCGACGGCGCTTGACCACACGCGGGGCGCGTGGGACGTTTCGGCAATCCCCTGCCCGCCGCTCGACGTGCTCGGTCCCAGCGAACGCATCCTCGTCATCAAGCACGGCGCGCTCGGCGATTTCGTGCTCGCGACGGGGGCCTTCAAGGCGATCCGCCGTCACCATCCGGAGGCCGCGATCACGCTGCTCACGGCAGAGGCGTTCGTCGAGCCGGCGCAGGCGTGCGGTTGGTTCGACGCGGTATGGACCGACACGCGGCCGCCACTCTGGCAGGTGGCGCGCTCGCGCGACCTGATGCGCCGCCTGCGCGCCGGCCGGTTCACCCGGGTCTATGACCTTCAGAACAGCGACCGGACGGGGGCCTATTTTCGGCTGTGGGGCCGGCCACGACCCGAGTGGTCGGGCGTCGCCCGTGGCGCCTCTCACCGCCACGACACACCCCACCGCGGCCGGCTCCACACCCTGGCGCGCCAGGCCGAGCAGCTCGCGCTGGCCGGGATCGCGACTGTGCCGGCAACAGATGTCGCGTGGGCGATCGCCGATACGGCGGCACTCGGCCTGGAGCGACCCTATGCGCTGCTCGTTCCCGGTGGCTCGGCGCACCGACCACAGAAACGCTGGCCGCCCGATCACTTTGCCGCGCTCGCCAGCAGGCTCGTGGAACGCGGCATACGCCCGGCCATCATCGGCGCGGCCGGCGAGAGCGAGCTCGCGGCGCACCTCCGCGCGGCGGTCCCCGAGGCGGCCGACTTGTGCCGCCGCACGAGCTTCGCTGCGCTTGCGGCGCTCGCTCGCGGCGCCGACCTCGCGGTCGGCAACGACACCGGTCCGATGCACCTGATCGCCGCCACGGACTGCCCCTCGCTCGTGCTGTTCTCGGCGGCCTCCGACCCGGCACGTACCGCGCCGGTCGGTGCCCGCGTGCGCGTGCTCCGGCACGATCCCCTGGCGGCCCTCTCCGTCGAGCAGGTTCTCGGCGCGTTGCCGGCGGCACCGTCGTGACGGAGGGGGGGCCCATCATGGGCGTCGTGCTGGCGCTGGCGGCCGTCGTGCTGGCGGCGGTAGCGGTGTTGGCTTCGCGCGGCACGGTGCCCCTGCTCGGCGTGCTCGCGGTCCTCTGTCTGACGGCACGCCCCGTCCGCCAGCGCCTCGGCACGCTCGTGCGCGAGCCGCTCGGCGCGACGCTGGCGAGCTTCTTGGTGTGGGCGCTGGCAACGACATCGTGGTCGCCCGAACGCGCCCACGGCCAGAGCGTGGTGCTGAGCGCCGCCCTGCTCGCACTGGCCGGTCTGGTGTCGACGCTGGCGGCGCGCACGGTGCCAGTACGCGGCGCGCGTCTCGCCGCGGGCGGCCTGGTATGGGGTGCCGCTCTGCTTCTGGCGCTGACCGCGATCGAGCTGATGAGTGGCAGCGCCCTCCTTGGCCTGGCGCGCGCGCTGGTCGGAGCCAGCGGCGCGGTCACCGTCAACAGCATCAACCCGGCGACCGCCATCCTGGCGCTGCTCGCTGTCGCGGCGCTGCCGGTTCTGGCGCGACGCAGCGGCGGGCTCGCGGTGCTCTTTCTCCTTGCCGTGCTCGCGGTGCTGGCCCTGGCACCGATGGCGGCGGCCGCGATCGCGGCCGCGCTCGGCGCACTGGTCGCCGCCCTCGCCCTGCGGGCGCCGCGGGCCACGACCGGCTTCGTCCTCGCGGTCATTCTGCTCGCTCTGCTCGGTGCGCCGCTCCTGCGGAGCCTAGTCGATCCCGACGCGGCCTGGATCGGCGAGTTGCCCGCCTCGTGGCGCCACCGTGTTCTGATGTGGCAGTTCGTCGCCGAGCGGATCGCCGAGCGTCCGTGGTTCGGCTGGGGCTTCGATGCCGCGCGCGGCATTCCCGGCGGGGACGCCGAGCTGTTCGTCGGCGCGCTGACGGTGCCGCTGCACCCGCACAACCTGGCGCTGCAGGTTTGGCTCGAGCTCGGCGCCGTCGGCGCCGTCCTGTTCGCGGCGATCGCGCTCGTGGTGCTCGGCGCGCCGCTGCGCCCCGAGGGCGCCGTGGACGCTCCGGCCGCGGCGGCTCTGGCCGCGACGTGGGCGGTACTCGCCTTCGCGAACTACGGCGCATGGCAGAACTGGTGGCTGGCGCTCGCCTGGTTGATCGCGACGCTCGCCATTGCCGCGGCCCGCGCCGCCGCGGCCGAGCCGGAATGACTAGGCGAAGCTCGCGCGGTAGACGAACAGCTCAGGCACGCCGCCGGTGTGGAGAAAGGCGATATTATCGGTCGCCTTGAAGTACCCGCCCCGCACCAGCCCGAGGAGCCCGGCGAACGCCTTGCCGGTGTAGACGGGGTCGAGCACGATGCCTTCGAGCCGCGCCGCGAGCTCGACCGCCTCGACCATCTCGGGGGACGGCCGGCCATACCCCGAGCCGCGGAACTCGCCGTTGACCGCGATCGCATCGGCCGCCAGACCGCCCTTCAGGCCGATCAGCTCCGCGGCCTCCTCGGCGATCGCGCGGACGTGAGCGGCAACCACGCCGTCGTCCTGATAGACGTTGATCCCGAGGACGCGTGTCCGGCTGCTCGCCGCGGCGAAGCCCACGACCAGGCCGCTCTGGCTCGAGCCGCTCGCCGTCGCTGTCACCACGTAGTCGAGCGGCACATCGACGGCATCGGCTTGAATCTCGATCTCGCGCGCCGCGGCGAGGTAGCCCAGCGCCCCCAGTACGTTCGAGCCGCCGACCGGAATGATGTAAGGCCTGCCGCCGCGCCGGCGGACGTCCTCGGCCCGCTCGGCCATGGCGTGTCCGGCGTCGCTGCCGGCGGCGACGAGATGGAGCTCGGCGCCGAGCAGGCGGTTCAGGAGCACGTTGCCGTTGCGCTCGTACTCGGGGTCGTCGATCGGCTGGCTGCGGACCAGCACGTGCTCGCAGCCCAAGCCGAGCTTGGCGGCGGCCGCGGCCGTCTGCCGCGTATGATTGGATTGCACCGCGCCCGCGGTGATCAGGGTGTCGGCCCCCTTGGCGAGGGCATCACCGATCAGGTACTCGAGCTTGCGCGTCTTGTTGCCGCCGGTCGCGAGCCCGGTGCAGTCGTCGCGCTTGATGTAGAGCCGCGGGCCGCCGAGGTGCCGGGTCAGCCGCGGCATGAACTCGAAGGGTGTCGGCAGGTGCGCGAGCGGGGCGCGGGGGAAGCGAACGAGTTGCATGTCGGTCCTAGCAGTCGAGCGTGTTGTCGAGCTCCCACTGGGTCAGCGTGGTGGCGTAGCTCCGCCACTGCTGGAGCTTGAGCTTGCAGTACGAATCGACCAGCTCCGCGCCGAACGCATCGCGCAGCACCTTGCTCTTGCCGAACACCCGGATGGCATCCAGGAGGTTGAGCGGCAGCCGGCGAATCCGGCGCAAGCGTTGTCCCTCGGTGTACATGTTGATATCGAGGCGCTTGCCGGGATCGCGCTGGTTGTCGATGCCATCGAGGCCGGCCGCCAGGACGCCGGCCTGCATCAAATAGGGATTGGCCGCGCCGTCCATCAACCGCAGCTCGAAGCGGTCGCGGTCGGGGATGCGGATCATGTGGGTACGGTTGTTGCCCGAGTAGCTGATGGCATTGGGCGACCAGGTGGCGCCGGACAGCGTCACTGTCGCGTCGATGCGCTTGTAGCTGTTGATCGTCGGATTGAAGATCGCCGCCAGCGCATCCGCCGAATGGATCACGCCGCCGAGGAAGTTGTAGGCCAGCGCCGAAAGCCCTAGCTCGCCCCTGGGATCGTGGAACACGTTCTTCTTGCCGGCACGGTCCCACAGCGAGACATGGGCATGGCAGCCATTCCCGGTGAGGCGGAGGAACGGCTTCGGCATGAAGGTGGCACGAAGGCCATGCTTCTCCGCCAGGGTCTTGACCATGTACTTGAAGAGGACGTGGCGGTCGGCGGTGACCAGGCAGTCGTCGTACTCCCAGTTCATCTCGAACTGGCCGTTCGCGTCCTCGTGATCGGTCTGATAGGGCTTCCAACGGAGCTGGATCATGTGATCGCAGATCTCGGTGATGACGTTATAGCGCCGCATCAGGGCCGACTGGTCATAGCACGGCTTGGTCTGGGTATCGCGCGTGTCCGCGATCTCGGTGCCGTTGTGCTCGAGGAGGAAGAACTCGCACTCGACGCCGCTCTTCATGCGGTAGCCGGCCTTGTCGGCCCGCGCGATCAGCTTCTTGAGCAGCACCCGAGGTGCCTGCTCGACCGGCTTGCCCTCCATCACCAGATCGCCGGCGACCCAGCCAACCTCGGGCTGCCAGGGGAGTTGCATCAAGCTGTCGGGGTCCGGGATCGCGAACATGTCGGGGTGGGCCGGCGTCATGTCGAGCCAAGTGGCGAAACCGGCGAAACCGGCGCCGTCCCGCTGCATCTGGCCGATCGCCCGCGCCGGGACGAGCTTCGAGCGCAGCACCCCGAACAGGTCGACGAAGCTGACCAGGAAGTACTTGATGCCAAGCTCCTTGGCGGCCTTTTGCAGGTCTTGAGCCATTGCGCTCCTCCGACGCTCCAGCGGTCGCGCGCAGTATGACCGCGGCCCCCGGGGCGCGCAACGCGGCAGGCGCACCGCGCTGCATGCCGGCCAGGCAGCGACCCCGTAGCCTATCGATTCGGTCAAACCGCGGTCGCGACCCGGCCATGCCAGGACGCGGCCGTCGTCGCCGCGCGAAGCGCGATTGCGGTTAGCGCCGCGCCTCCACGAGAGCCCTGAACCCGGGGTGGTTGATCAGCGACGCTGCCAGCCAGGCCGCCATCCGCCTGCTCCCGGCGTCCCGGAAATGGCCCGAATCGGCGTAATGCGTGCCATCCCCCGGCACCACCCCTGCCGCCTCGAACACCGCCGCGCCGGTTCGCTGGCCAACCCGACGAATGGCGCGGTCGTAGACCTCGAGCGCCTCGAGCATGCCGGTGATCGACAGATAGGGCATGAAGAACACGTTGGACGCCGAGGCGCGGGTGCGCGCAAGCCATGACTGGCTGCGATCCAGTCGGCCGGCGGTCGTCAGCAGCGTCACGACGGGGTCACCGTAGCTGCCCCGTCAACTGTCCAGAATTGGTAGCGGGTAATCTACCCGGTTCCTTTGTCACTCCGAGGGGGGGCGACGATGAGGCGAGGGGATCGCCGCCAGCTATCGAATCGGGAGCCCATCGGCAGGTGCTGGTTTCAGAAGCCGGAACCTGGACGATCCTGGTCACGGCGCCGAGCGGCACCTCCTGCGCCGTCGCCTCGGGCGAGGCCTGGCAGTCGCTCCCCCTCACCGTCGCCGGCACCGATTCCTAGCCGATACCGCTGCCGGGCTCGGAGGAGCTCCCGCCAAGCCGAGAAAGTCCAGGATCGCCCGGTTCAGTCGCACGATGTCTTCGTCGTCGAGCTGGCCGACCCGCTCCCGCGAGACCGTGGTGAGCCTGTCCACCATCAGCCGGGGAACTACCCGCAGGCCGTTGCGCTCGCTCGGCGTGATCACGAGCCGGAACAGGGGGGCCTCGTCGCGTCCGTGGTGAAGACACAGCTCGTGATCGAGTCGGTGGCCCGGCGCCCAACCCCGCGAGACAGCCCCGTAGCGTGTGCCCTAGCAGATCAAGGCCGGCCGGGGACCCAATCGGTGCCGGCGAGGGGGATGCCGGCCATCGCGGCGGCCTCGACGGTCAGCGCCTGGAGGTCTTCGGGCTCGAGGTTGCGCACGTGGCTCTTGCCGCAGGCCCGCGCGATGGTCTGCAGCTCGAGCACCATCACCGAGAGGAAGTTGCGCAGCCAGCGCGCGCCCTGCTCGGGCTTGAGCCGGGCCTCGAGCTCGGGGAGTTGCGTGGTGACCCCGACCGGGCAGCGCCCGGTGTGACAGTGGTGGCAGTAGC
>Ga0194132_10009956_pt1 | contig 12856 bp, 10 predicted proteins | sample TA2KigOf80mmetaG_FD_148612 | JGI IMG/M metagenome (GOLD analysis project Ga0194132, IMG submission 148612) | Freshwater microbial communities from Lake Tanganyika, Tanzania - TA2015054 Kigoma Offshore 80m | ecosystem: Environmental > Aquatic > Freshwater > Lake | place: Tanzania: Lake... | reverse complement strand
TCGATGATCATTAGCGTCACGGCGGTCCACCGAATCACCATGGACGCCACAAAACTCTACAGGCATCTTCGCGAGCCGCCGCGAATCAGGTCACTGCAAAAGTCATGCTTTTCTTAGCGCCTATGGGAAAGCGCTGCTGGTCAGAGGTCCGAGGCCCCCGGCGTTCTCAGCGGCAAATTGCGGCCGCCGGCGGCGAAATTCGACCAAACCGCGGCGCATCGACCTGTTAGCGATTGAATTACATAGCTTCTTTAGAGAGGAACCTTGCCTTTTGAGTGCCGCCTTGCTACCGTAAGAAGGTTCTGATCTGGAATAAACTCTACTAATACTAGTGTTTACCTCTGATTGCGCCGCGAAGCTATTAATCGTTGCCTATCCGAGGTAGAGCCTACAACGAAGAGCACCTGACCTGGTGCGAACATCCTAGGGCAAGGGACCCGCTGATGGGCGACGCGGTTCAACAGCTCGACACCGAGACGGTCGACCTGCGGGACGGCCTGAGCAGCCCGATTGTCACCAAGCTGACCCAGCTGCTCCGCGTCACCGAGCAGGCGCTGCTGTCTCAAGAAAGCGCGTCGATCAAACAAATTTCACAGCTCGCGCATGGCTTGGTGCAGGAAATTTCCGAACACTTGAAGCGCCAGGACAAGCGCATTGCCGAACTCGAGAACCTCGCCACCACCGACGGGCTGACGAAGGTTCTCAACCGCCGCGGCTTCGAAGAGCGTCTTTCGCACGAACTATCCATTGCCAAACGCCATGGCGTCGGCGGCGTATTGATCTTCGTCGACCTCGACGAATTCAAGCCGATCAACGACACCCATGGCCATGCCGCCGGCGATGAAGTTCTCACGACGGTTTCGAATTTGATCAAGACGCAGGTGCGCGACACCGACTACGTCGGTCGCCTTGGCGGCGACGAGTTCGCGATCCTGTTGCCGCGCTCGAACAAGCAGAACGGCGTGCGCCGTGCCGAGGATTTGGACCGCAAGATCAATAACGCCTACGCCAACTGGAACGGCACGAATATCCAGATCAAGGCGAGCTGCGGCATGCACATGTACTCGGCCGACGCCGAGATCAAACCGCTGCTCGAAGCCGCCGACGCGGCGATGTACGCGATCAAGCAGGAGCGGCGCAGCCGCCTCGGCCTCAAGTCGCGCTAGGCGCGGCCTTCTTCTCTTCCGACGTCTTCGGCAAATCCAGCTTGATGTGCAGCTCGCGCAATTGCTTCGGGCTCACGGTGTTCGGCGCCTGCATCAGCAGATCTTCCGCCTTGCCGGTCATCGGGAACAGAATCACCTCGCGGATGTTCGGCTCGTCCGCCAGCAGCATGACGATACGATCGATGCCGGGTGCCGAGCCGCCGTGCGGCGGCGCGCCGTACTTGAAGGCGTTGAGCAGGCCGCCGAAACGCGTTTCGACATCGTCCTTGGTGTAACCGGCAATCTCGAATGCCTTGTACATCACCTCGGGACGATGGTTCCGGATCGCGCCCGACGACAGCTCGACGCCGTTGCAGACAATGTCATACTGAAACGCCTTGATCTCGAGCGGGTCCTTGGTGGTCAGCGCTTCGAGCTCGCCTTGCGGCATCGAAAACGGGTTGTGGCTGAACTCGATCGCCCCGGTGTCCGGGTTCTTTTCGTACATCGGAAAGTCGACGATCCAGCAGAATTTGAAGTGGTTCTGTTCCAACAAACCGAGCTCGGCGCAAACTTTGGTGCGTACCAGGCCGGCGAATTTTTCGGCGACCGATTTCTTGTCGCAGGCGAAGAACACGCTGTCGCCGTCCTGCACGCCGGTGAGAGTTTTGATCCTGGCGACGCGGTCGGCGTCCAGGTTCTTGGCGATCGGGCCCTTGGCCTCGCCGTCTTTGTAGATAATGTACCCAAGGCCGCCGGCGCCGTTCTCGCGCGCCCAGTCGTTCAGCTTGTCGAACCAGCTCCGCGCCTGGTCGGCAGACTTGGGCGCCGGAATCGCGCGAACGATCGAGCCCTTGTCGATGGCCTTGGCGAACAGACCGAATCCCGAGCCCCTGAACGCGTCGGTGACATCGGTGACCAAGAGCGGGTTCCGCAAATCAGGCTTGTCGCTGCCATACCTGAGCATCGCCTCTTCGTAGGGGATGCGCACGAACGGCGGCTTGGAGACGGACCGGCCACGGACGAATTCCTCGAAAACACCGGCCATGACCGGCTCGATGGTCGAGAACACGTCGTCCTGCGTCGCAAAGGCCATCTCAAAGTCGAGCTGATAAAACTCGCCCGGCGAACGATCGGCGCGGCTGTCTTCGTCGCGGAAGCAGGGCGCGATCTGGAAATAGCGATCGAAGCCGGACGTCATCAGCAACTGTTTGAACTGCTGCGGGGCCTGCGGCAGGGCGTAGAACTTGCCGGGATGCATGCGGGCCGGGACCAGAAAGTCGCGCGCGCCTTCGGGCGAACTCGCGGTCAGGATCGGCGTTTGGAATTCGACGAAGCCCGCGTCCCACATGCGGCGACGGATGCTGGCGATGACACGGCTGCGCAGCAGCATGTTGTCGCGCATCTTTTCGCGGCGAAGATCGAGGAAGCGGTAGGTCAACCGCATATCTTCGGAGTAATCCTGCTCGCCAGCGACCTGCATCGGCAGGACGGCGGCATCGGACAACAGATCGACGCGGGCGGCGACCACTTCGACCTTGCCGGTCGCGAGCTTGTCGTTGACGGTCTCGGCGACGCGCGGCACCACCTTGCCGGTCACCGAGATCACGCTTTCCGGCGGCACGCCTTCGAGCTGCTTGAAGATCGGGCTCGAAGAATCGGCGACGCACTGGGTGATGCCGTACATGTCCCTGAGGTCGACAAACAGCAAATTCCCGTGATCGCGCTTGCGGTGGACCCAGCCGGCAATACGGACCTCTTTGCCGGCATCCTCCAGGCGAAGGGCGGCGCAGGTGTGACTCCGGTAACGATGCATCGGCGGGACTCGCTGAAAATGGCCGGTTTTGCGCGAATTCAGGCTTCGCGCGGGGCGGCTGGAAAGCACACCGGACGGCCCCGTTTGTCAAGGCGGGGCAACGGGTTGGCAGGCAAATCCATCGATTGATGCAAACCCGGCAGGGGATTACACCCGTGGCCCATGAACCCCGGCCCTCACCTCATTTCCGATACCGCGAGCCTGACTGCGTTGTGCCAGCGGCTTGCGCGCGAAGAGTTTGTGACGGTCGACACCGAGTTCATGCGCGAGACGACCTACTGGGCCAAGCTCTGCCTGATCCAGATCGGCGGCGACAAGGAGGCCCACGCCATCGACCCGCTGGCGCCCGGCATCGATCTGAAACCGCTTTACGATCTGTTCGCCAACGAGAACGTGCTCAAGGTGTTTCACGCCGCGCGGCAGGACCTCGAGATCTTCCTCCATGAGAGCGGCAGCCTCCCGCACCCGGTTTTCGACACGCAAGTTGCCGCCATGGTGTGCGGCTTCGGCGACCAGGTTGGATACGAGACCCTGGTCTCGAAACTCGCCGGCGCGCAACTCGACAAATCGCAGCGCTTCACCGATTGGTCACGCCGGCCCCTCACCGATCGCCAGGTCAAGTACGCCCTCGGCGATGTGACGCACCTCCGCAAGGTTTTCGCCAAGCTCGCCGAGACACTTGATCGAAATGGGCGCACGCAGTGGCTGAACGAAGAAATGATGGTCCTCACCAGCGAGAAGACCTATCGCATCGATCCGCGTGACGCCTGGAAGCGGATCAAGGCGCGGCTTCGCGGCAGTCGCATGGCTGCCGTTCTGCGCGAGCTTGCCGCCTGGCGCGAGGAAACCGCACGAACCCTCGACTGGCCACGTCAGCGCGTGGCCAAGGACGAGGCGCTGGCCGAGCTGGCTGCCCATCCGCCGGAGACGGTCGACGACATCAAGCGTTCACGCCTGGCCAAGCAACTTGGCGCCGAGCGCTTTGCCGCGGGCGTCATTGCCGCGGGTCAACGCGGCCGGGCGCTGCCCGAGTCCGAGTGGCCGAAGGTCCAGCACAACGACCCCATCGACCAAGGCCCGCGCGCCATGGTCGAGCTGCTCAAGCTGTTGTTAAAGGTCAAGAGCGAGGCCCATCACGTCGCGCCTCGATTGATCGCCTCCTCGGATGATATTGAGGAAATCGCCAAATCCGACACCGCCGACGTCGAAGCGCTCCATGGCTGGCGCCGCGATATTTACGGCGCGGATGCGCTCAAGCTCAAGGCCGGGAAACTTGCTGTGGCGTTGGGGAAGGATGGGGCGACGGTGGAGTTTTTTGAGCGGTAGCGTCGGCACTCGCCCTATTCACCGCTTCAATATTCTTTCCATCCGGATCAATCACAAACGCCGCGTAGTAATTGTCGGCGTACCGCGGGCGTAGCCCCGGTGGACCGTTGCACGTGCCGCCGGCGGCGAGTGCCGCACGGTGGAACGCGTCGACCGCGGCGCGGGTCGGCGCAAGAAAAGCGAGGTGAATGGGACCGACCGCGGCTTCGCCGTTTCGAATCCAGAAGACGGGATCTGGCAGCACGCCAAAACCAATCACCTCGTGGCCGCCCGGACGCTTGTGATGAAGCACGGGCCGTAGGCCGAGCGGCTCAAGCGCCTGCGTGTAGAACGCCAGGCTGCGGGCGAGGTCTGAAACCGCGATGTCGAGGTGGTGGATCATTTGTTCAATTATCGCGCCGCTTGCCACATGGACCGCGGCCTTCGCCGGGGTGACGAATTGAAATAGTGATCGCTCTGCGCCTTAGTCACCGCCGTCATGCCGCGCTTTATGCGCAGCATCCAGAGGTTTGTGTTTCAAAACAAGCCAATAAACTCTGGACCCCGCGCCGGCGCGCGGGGTGACGGAACCACGAATGTGCAAAGCACATTCGTGGTTCCGTTACTTCCACTCGATCCGATGTTCGAGCCCGAGATGTTGCGCCAGCCGCTGCAACCGCCTCGGAAACGACCCAGCCTTAAACAGCCCTTCGCTCTCGCTCATCACCAGCACCAAAGTCTTGCCCTCGCGCACCAATTTGGTGCGCTTGACGATGCCGGTGACGCCGGGGGCGAGGACATAGGAGAGCCGCAGCGCCAATCCGATTGTGCGAATACGAGCAATGCGGTTGTCCTCCAGCAGCGCGTGGGCCTGTTCGATGATCGGTCCGCTTGGCTCGGTCCCGTAGCGATAGAACATGGCAAGCGCGAGACCGGCGCGGTCCTCGTGGCTGAGCCCCAAGAACGGCAGTCGAAGCACGCGGAGGAACGCCTGTTCGCCGCGATAGTCGGGGTGCTCCATCCACCAGGCGTCGCGCAGAACGCAGGCCGTAAGCCGCAGGCGTTTCTGAATCTCGGTTTCGTCCGGGAACAACGGCGCCATCCAGGCAAACACTTCGTGGCCGACTTCGGGCGCACGCCCCGCGGATCGCGCCATGTTCTCGGCCAGGCTGACGAGAGGGTCCTGCTTTTTGATGTCCTCGGGCAACTCGCGGAAGAACTGGCCTTCGCGCATGCCGTAGATCGAGAAGAACACATTCTTCGGCTTGGTCACTTCAAGCAGGCGCTCGAGCACCGCCGCCGCCAGAGGCAGCGTGGCAAGCCGGTTTTTCGAGACACCCTTGATCTGTTCGAGCGACTTGGCGCTCATGCGCGCGATCACTTCGAACAATGAAACCGCCTGCTCGCGCGCCAGGCTGAAACTATCGAGCACGTGCAGCGAGTAGTTCATCTGCGAGATGCAGACCCGCGCGAGTGCGCGCCAGGCGCCGCCGACGGCATAGAGATTTCGATCCTTGGCAGCGCCAGGCACCCAATCCTGCTTATCGAGCGCCGTGTCGATAATGTTGATCGCCTTGGTGCGGTTGCCATCGGAGGCCTCCGTCAGGCGCAGCAATCCGAGCGGCAATGTGGTGTGATCGCTCATGTCGCCCTTGGCGACGTTGACCAGCTCCAACGAGCCGCCGCCGAGATCGGCCACCACGCCATTGGCGTCGGGCGTGCCGCAGAGCACTCCGAGGGCCGAGCGCTTGGCTTCCTGCTTGCCGGTCAACACCTGGACGTTGATGCCGCAGCGCTTCTCAATCGCCTTGACGAACTCGGGACCATCCTTGGCATCGCGCACGGCGGCGGTCGCGAGCACGTCGAGGCGCGAGACTTCCATCGATTCGGAGATGCGGGCGAAACGGGCCACCGTGTCGAAGGCCATCTTGACGCCCTCGGCGTTGAGCAGCCCCGTTTTCTCGAGCCCCTTGCCGAGGGCGCAGGTGGCTTTTTCGTTGTGCAGCGGGATCGGCGTGCGCGTTTCGCCGTTGTAAACGACGAGGCGCACGGTGTTGGAACCGATGTCAATGATGCCGACCGGACGTTGCCGCCCGCGGGAGCCTTCAGCCATGCGCGCATCCGCCAAACACACCGTCGTCATTCCGGCGAACGCCGGAATCCGGATTTTCGTTCAACGCAGCGAACAAAAACCTCGATTCTGGCTTTCGCCAGGTTGACAACATGAAGCAAGCGGAGCGCTTGATATCAGCTTTGTGGCGGCCTGGGAACCGGCTTGGGGGCGCGGGCGCGGGTACGTTCCAGCGCGCTCCCGCGCCCCGACAGGCTGGGGTTGGTCATGAAGAATTCGTGCGCCGAAAACGGCTTTTTGCCAGGAGGGGTTCGATGATAGCGACCGTCGGCATCAAGTTCCCAGCTTTGCTGCGTGTCGTTGAGGTTGGCGACCATGATTTGTTCGAGGACCTGCTGATGCACGGTCGGATTTTCGATCGGCACCAGACTCTCGACGCGGGCAATCAGATTGCGCGGCATCCAGTCGGCGGAGGACACGTACACCTTTGCGTGTTTCGACGGCAATGGGTATCCGGCGCCAAAACAAACAATGCGCGAATGTTCGAGGAACCGGCCGACGATGCTCTTTACGCGGATATTATCGGACAAGCCCGGCACGCCGGGGCGCAGACAGCAAATGCCGCGCACGACGAGTTCGATCCGCACGCCGGCGCTTGAAGCACGGTACAATGCGTCGATGATGTCAGACGACACCAGCGAGTTCATCTTGGCCCAGATGGTCGCCGGCTTGCGGGCACGGGCGAAGGCGATTTCGTCCTCGATAAGCGCGTGAAGTTTCTCGGATAGGCCCAAGGGTGCGATGGCGAGCTTCTCGAGCCGATCCGGCTTGGCGTAACCGGTCATGTAATTGAACACCTTGGCGGCGTCCCGGCAAAGCGCCGCGTCGCAGGTGAAGTACGAGAGATCGGTATAAATCTTCGCCGTGACCGGGTGATAGTTGCCGGTGCCGAAGTGCACGTACGACCGGGTTTCGTGGCCTTCGCGACGTACGACCAGCGAAATCTTGGCGTGGGTCTTCAAGTTGACGAAACCGAACACGACGTTGGCCCCGGCGCGCTCCAGATCCCTCGCCCAGCGAATGTTGGCTTCTTCGTCGAACCGCGCCTTGAGTTCGACCATGGCCGTCACCGATTTGCCGGCTTCGGCGGCCTCGATCAGCGCCTCGACGATGGGACTGTCCTTACTGGTGCGATAGAGCGTCTGCTTGATCGACAACACGTTAGGATCGCGCGCCGCCTGGCGCAGGAACTGCACGACAACGTCAAAGGACTCGTACGGGTGGTGGACAATGATGTCCTTCTGGCGGATGGCGGCGAAGCAGTCTCCGCCAAAGTCGCGGATCCGTTCCGGGAACCGCGCGTTGTAGGGCTGGAACAGCAGGTCGGGACGCGAGTCGATGATGAGGTGGCGAAGATCGGTCTGGCCAATCATGCCATCGATCTTGAACGTATCCGCCGGCGAGACATTCATTTCATCGCAGATCAGCTTGACCTGGTCCGCCGTCATGTTGCCGCTGAGCGCGAGTCGAATACACTCGCCCAAGCGTCGCCGCTTGAGAGCCGATTCGAAACTGGAAACGAGGTCCTGCGCTTCCTCGTCCACTTCCATTTCGGAATCTCGGATGACGCGGAAGTGGCCGGTGGCGTGAACTTTATAACCGGGAAACAAGTGCTCGGAAAACAGCTGGACAACGTCCTCCATCAGGACAAAGCGCGTGCCGACCTTGCCGATCTGCACGAAACGCACGACTTGCGGCGGGATCGGCACCAAGGCCCGCATGGTTTCGGCGTCGGCGATCCGGACCAGTTCGAGGATCAAGGCGTGACCAAGGTTGGGAATGAACGGAAACGGGTGAGCCGGATCGATGGCGAGCGGCGTCAGCACGGGAAAAATGTGTTCCATGAAATGTGCGTCGAGCGCGACGTAATCGGCATTCGTCAGATCGCCGGGCGCGACTACGATAATGCCTTCCTTGGTCAACAGCGACGACAACTCGCCCCAGATCGCGTCCTGCATCTTGAACAGATCGCGAACATAGGCATTGATGCGATCGAGCTGCTCTTGAGGCGTCAGGCCATCGTCCGATGTGAGCGCAACGCCGGCGGTAACCTGACCTTTCAGTCCGGCGACGCGCACCATGTAGAATTCGTCGAGGTTGCTGGCCGAGATCGAGAGAAAGCGTACCCGTTCCAGCAATGGATGACGCGGGTTGCCCGCCTCCTCCAAGACCCTGGCGTTAAAGGCCAACCACGACAGTTCGCGATTGACGAACCGGTGATGTGTCGCAATCGCCTCGATCGGGAGCTCCGGGTCCCATTCGGGCCGCGTCGGTGCCGCAGATTCCATGGAGCTATCGACCTCTACACCACGACATTATCAAGCCGGGAGATGACCGTATTGTTACACGATGGCGGATAATGGCAACGATTCCGCCCTTGCGAACGCCACGCGTCAAGGCGATATCCAGATCATGACCTTGAAGCTGGTATTACTCCGCCACGCCAAGACCCAGGCCGATTCTGCCACGGGACGCGACTTCGATCGCGCGCTGACGCTACGCGGCAAGCGCGACTGCACACGATTGGCGGCTGAGCTGGGGAGCCGGCGTTTCACGGCCGATGCCGTGGTCTGCTCGCCGGCGCGACGAACCCGACAGACATTCGCCGGCCTTCGCCGCGCACTCCGCCAGCCCGCGGTATCGTTTCCACCGTGCTTATACCTCGCCTCACCAAGGGATCTGATGTCGGTCATTCGCGCCCAGCGGCGAACCGTCAAGTCCCTGGTCGCGATTGCTCACAATCCCGGACTACATGCCCTGGCGGTTGCCCTGTGCGGCGATCGCGGCCGGCGGAAGGATATCGACCGCCTTTACGACCGCTTCCCCACCTGCACATGGTGCGAGATCGCCTTCGATCTCGCGACATGGCGGCTGGCGCGGCGCGGCGCCGGTCGGCTGGTGCGACTGCTCCGGCCCCGCGACATGTCAGATTGAATCGGTCAGGCGCTTGACCAACGGGACGGTTATGGCGCGGCCCTCGGCCATCGCGCTCTCGTCGGCGGCTGCGACAATCCGGCGCGCCGCATCGAAACTGCGGTCGATGCGCCGGACGAGATACGTCACCACCTCGGGGCCGATGGCAATCTGCCGATCGGCAAAGAGCTTCACCAAGATCGCGGCGAACATCTCGTCATCGGGCGGCTGAATGCCGACGGCGGTGAGCGCTTTCAGGCGTGAGGCAAGATCGGGCAGCGCCACAGTCCAGCGCGCCGGCGGCTCCCGGCCCGTGATCAACAGCCCCCTCGCCGATTCCCTGAGTGCATTGAGCACATGAAGAATCGCACGAGGATGGGCGAGGCTGTCGCCATCCTCGATCACAAGGGCGCGTTTCTCGTTGGCCAAAACCTCGGCGCGGCGAAGATCGATATCGGCGGCCGGCACGATTGCGGCGTCGGCCCGCGTCGCAAAAACCCGCGCCAGGTGACTTTTGCCGCATCCGGCGGGACCAAAAATGGCCAGCGCGCGGTTCGGCCATTCTGGCCACCGATCGATCCACGCCACGGCATCGGAATTGGCGGGGCCGACCAGAAAGTCGGCGCGACCCATCGCCGGACGGTGGCCGAGGTCGAGCGGAATCTGACGCGACTCGGACATCTAGGACTAAAATGCTGGCGGGGCGCTTGCCGAGTCCGCTGGCCGCGCGCCCCGTACCGCGATCATCCAAATGCCGTCGGCTTCGGCCAAGTCTAGGGCCTGAAGCGCCATCGCGGCGCGCAGCTGCTCGGTCGTGCCGGCGTGAGCCACCGCGACCTGGACGCGACTGCGGGTGATGGCCTGCAGGTCAACCCGGTTGACGATCGGGACATTGCGCAGCTTGGTCTTCAGCGACAACCAATCGGCCAAGGCGGCGATATCCGAGATCGCGACGATCTCGCCGGCGACTCCGACCTCGAGCTGAGTGCGCCGCTTCCAGGCTTCCTCAACCTCGCGCAACGTCGCGGCCGCCGCCTGGTCGAGCGCGGGATCCAACAATGAGAGACCACGTCCGGCGGTGGCGAGTGTTATGTCAAACCGCCCGCCGCCATTCCGAAATTCGCTGACCATCGCTTGCACGGCGTCGGGCGTTTCGAGCGATGGCTCGACAACGGCGAGAACGACGCCATCGCCGCCACGAGCCTCGGCAAATGCACGGAGCGCGTCGACATCGCCGGCAAGGGCCTGATCGGCAGTCAGGGCCGCGATGTCCGCCATGTCGCCGAGCGGCATGACCAAAGGCACCAGGCCGTCTCCCGGGGGCAGCCTTGAGAAAGCCGAGAGCCAGGGATCGGGATCGCCCCACAACACGGCAGGCAGCGCAGCGTCGAGGCGCGCGACCGGCACAACGATCAACGGACGGCTCGGGATTTCCGCGAATGGCACCTGACGGCTGCCAAACAGCGCACGCACGCTTGATGGATTGAATTTGATCGTAAGGTCGGCGAGATAGCGCACCGCCGACGATCTTTCGTTTGCAACAGAAAATTCCTGGACCAGGTCGATCACGTCGGCCTGGGACAAATTGGCGACCGACGCTTGCGCCTCGACCGGCAGGAGGCGCCTAATTAATCGGCGATAAGCGGCCATGCGCCCCTGATCGAGACCGCGCTCGCGCGCGGCGACGGTGTTTGGGCCCGAAGCATCCACCGGCACCGCCTCGATCAGGAACGGATCGCGCGGCGGCATGGGCTCGACAACGGCGACCGGCGGCGGCGCGACGGCGGTGGGCTCGACTGCGTCGCTGGCCGAGATTAGATCGCCGATCGGGTCGGCGGCCGGGTCAACGGCCTGCTCAAGGGTCGGATCAAGGGCCGGATCAAGAGCAGGTTCAACGACCGGTTCAACGGCCAAGTCGACAGAAGGTTCGGCCACGGCGCCATCTGCGATCGGTTCTATCGTTGGCGGCGGCGCCGGCAGCGGCGCGCTCTCTACCGGTTGGGCAGTCACAGGACCGCTCAAACCGGCGACCAGAAGCGCCGCGCTCAGGGCGGCACGCGTGCTTGCCAAGGCGAAGCATTGCATTATGTTGCGCCCGTCCGTCATCACCGCACAAACCTGTCCTACGCGCATGTCTCAGCCCCGCAACGGTTTATCGTACAAAGACGCCGGGGTCGACATCGATGCCGGCAACGCCCTGGTCGACGCAATCAAACCATTGGCCAAAAGTACGGCAAGAATCGGGGCAGATGCGGCCCTCGGCGGCTTTGGCGCCTACATCGACCCCAAAGCGGCCGGATTCAAGGACCCGGTTCTGGTCGCCACCACCGATGGCGTGGGCACCAAGCTCCTGATCGCCCAGGCCGCCAATATTCATCACGGCATCGGCATCGATCTGGTGGCGATGTCGGTGAACGACCTGGTCGTCCAGGGAGCACAACCGCTGTTCTTCCTCGACTATTTCGCCACCGGAAAGTTGGACGTCGCCGCCGCCCGGGCCGTGATCGCCGGCATCGCCGAAGGCTGCAAGATGGCGGATTGCGCCCTGGTCGGCGGCGAAACAGCCGAGATGCCGGGAATGTACGCGCCGGGGCACTACGATCTGGCCGGATTTGCGGTCGGCGCGGTCGAACGCGGCGAGGCCCTGACCGGCGCCGATGTCGCCGAGGGCGATGTGCTGCTCGGGGTCGCTTCGTCGGGCTTTCACTCGAATGGGTACTCGCTGGTGCGGAAAGTGGTCGAGGTCTCGGGTCTGGCGTACGACGCGCCGGCGCCTTTTGACGCCGCACGTAGCCTGGGCGACGCCCTGCTGACGCCGACCCGGATCTATGTTCGAAGCTGCCTTGCCGCAGTGCGCGCCAAGACGATCAAAGCCCTCGCCCACATCACCGGCGGCGGGTTCATCGACAACATTCCGCGGGTGTTGCCCGATGGGTTTGGCGTCGAGGTCGACGCCGGCAAGATCCAATTGCCGCCGATGATGCGCTGGCTGGCCAGAGCCGGCGGCGTCGCCGCGCTCGAAATGGCGCGCACGTTCAATTGCGGCGTCGGCATGGTGGCCGTGACGGCGCCGGACAAGGTTGCGGCGGCCGAGGAGATCCTCACCAAGCACGGCGAGCGCGTCATCCGCATCGGACGTGTCAGCCGCATCAATGCCGAACCGCGAGTCCGGATGCAAAACCTGAAAGCGTGGGAATAGGTGTAATTCCGGTGACATTTCCGGCGACAGCGCACTCCATTCAATTGAGTGCGCTGCCGCCGGGATTAAGATTGAGCCGGCCGGCGACGATGTCGCGGAGCGTTTGGGGAAAGAGTTCGCGCTCTTTCGCCTGAACCCGCCCCGCCAGCGTGTCGGGCGTGTCGCCCGGCAGCACCGGCACTTCGGCCTGGGCGACGATCGGGCCGTGATCGTATTCGCCGTCGACGATGTGAATGGTCGCGCCGGTGCGCGTCTCCCCCGCCTTCAGCACCGCTTCGTGCACGAACGTGCCATACATCCCCTGCCCGCCGAATTTCGGCAGCAGCGCCGGATGCACGTTGAGAATG
>Ga0194132_10009953_pt1 | contig 12861 bp, 15 predicted proteins | sample TA2KigOf80mmetaG_FD_148612 | JGI IMG/M metagenome (GOLD analysis project Ga0194132, IMG submission 148612) | Freshwater microbial communities from Lake Tanganyika, Tanzania - TA2015054 Kigoma Offshore 80m | ecosystem: Environmental > Aquatic > Freshwater > Lake | place: Tanzania: Lake... | reverse complement strand
CGCCGGGCATGCGCGTGGCGGTCGTCGCCGCCGCCGGGGTGTTCGTCCTGATCCTCACGGGCGCCTACGTCCGGGGCGACGGCGCCACCGCCGCGTGCTCCGCGTGGCCGCTCTGCTCGCCCGACGCCCTCCTTCCGGGCGGCGGGGCCCAGCTCGTTCACATGGGGCATCGTGTCGCCTCCGCGATCGTCGGCCTCCTGGTCGCGGCCGCGGTCATGGCCGGGTGGCGCGTGCGGGCCCAGGTGCCCGGTGCCGGACCGCTGGCCGTCGCCACCGGCGCCCTCTTCGCCGCGCAGATCGTGCTCGGCGCGCTGAACCCCCTCTCCGCCTTCGCGCCATGGGCGCTCGGCGTCCATCCCGCGACGGCGTCCGCGCTGTGGGTCGCCTCCGTCGCCCTCGCGGCCGTCCTGTGGCGCCCGCCGGTGGCCCTCGACACGCTCCGGGACTACGTCGCGCTCACCAAGCCGGGGGTGATGTCCCTGCTCCTGCTGACGGCACTCGGCGGCACGTTCGCCGCGGCGCGCGGGATCCCGCCGCTGCACATCGTCCTGGCGACGCTCGTCGGTGGCGCGGCGGCGAGCGGCGGCGCCGCGGCGCTCAACCACTTCTTCGACCGTGACATCGACGAGCGCATGCGCCGCACGAGCGCGCGCCCGGTCGTGGCCAACCGCGTGCGCGGCTCGCATGCGGTCGCCTACGGCATCGCGCTGAACGTGTTCGCCTTCACGCTGCTCTCGCTCGTGGCGAACGTGCTCGCGGCATCGCTCGCGATCGCGGGCACGCTCTTCTACATCATCGTCTACACACTGTGGCTCAAGCGCACGACCGTGCAGAACATCGTGATCGGGGGCGCGGCCGGAGCGTTTCCCCCGCTCGTCGGGTGGGCGGCGGTCACCGGGTCGCTCGACCTCGCCGCATGGCTGCTCTTCGCGATCATCTTCGCCTGGACTCCCGCGCACTTCTGGGCCCTCGCCCTTCTGATCAAGGAGGACTACGCGCGCGCGGGTGTGCCGATGCTGCCCGTGGTCCGCGGCGATCGCGAGACGGCGGTGGGGATCCTGCGCTACGCGCTCGTCCTCCTCCCGCTCACGATCCTGCTGTTCGTGATCGGCGCCGCCGGTGCGCCGTACCTCATCGCGGCGATCATCCTCGGCGCGCTGTTCGTCCTCTTCGCGGTGCGGCTCGTGCGCGCGAGCGATCTCCGTTTGCGGGCGGTGGCGCGGACGACCTACCTGTACTCGCTGCTGTACCTCGCGCTGCTGTTCGTCGCGCTGATGGTGGATTCCACGCTCACCGTCCTCCACCTTGTGTGATGCGCAGCCGCGCTGAGCCGCCGCCGGCTCGACTTCGCTCCGCAGGCCAAACCCTCGTCGCTCAGGCCTCGTTGATGTGACCGTCCTGGCGGCGGTCGCCCTTGCGGCATTCGTCTACGCGCGCGGCGCACGGACCCTGCGACAGCATCCCCCATACCGATCCGCGCTCTTCTTCCTCGGCCTCCTCGCCATCCTGATCGCCCTCGTCCCACCGCTCGACGCGGCGGCGCACGAGCTCTTCTACGCGCACATGGCCCAGCACATGCTGCTCACGGTCGTCGCCGCGCCGCTCCTGCTCCTCGGGCATCCCGTGCGCCCGCTCGGACGCGGCGTGCCGCGGGCCATGCGGCGCGCGGTGGTCGCACCCATCGCGCGCGCGCGCGCCGTGCGCGGGGTGCTGAACGGACTACGGCATCCGCTCGTCGCCGCGGCCGTGTACGTCTCGGGGTTGTACCTCTGGCACTTCCCGCCGTTCTACGACGCGGCGGTCGCCGACGCGGCGATCCATCAAATCGAGCACTCGTACTTCCTCGCGAGCGCGCTGCTGTTCTGGAGCAACGTGGTCGATCCCGAGCCCTTCCGTGCCCGGCTCCCGTATCCGTTCCGCATCCTGTACCTGCTGCTGTCGGGCGCCGCGCAGAACACGATCCTCGGTGGGCTCCTCTCGTTCTCGAGCCGCGTGCTCTACGGCTCCTACCAGGAGACGGCACCGGCGCGCGGAGTGGACCCGCTGACTGATCAGCAGGCCGGCGGCGCGATGATGTGGGTCCCCGGCGACGTGATCTTCCTGGCCGCCGCCTCCGTCTGCTTCTTCCTGTTCCTCGAGCGCGAGGAGCGGCAGCAGCTCGAGCGAGAGCGTTCTTCACGGGAATCTCACAGTCCTCAGGGCGGGCCTCGCCGAACGGGCGGCTAGCCGATTCGGTATCGCACGAACGGCGACCATCGGCCCTGCGGTGCGATTGTGTTCTTGGCAACACTGTCCCGCGCCATGCGCCACAGTGCGCAAACCGTGCCGGATGCCGAGAACAGTGTGCCGCACGCTCTACTCGGGGCTTGGAGTCGTTGGGTATTCTGTGCAGCATGCTGAAGGCTCCAATCGCTCTGATGACCGCCGGAATCGTCGGTCTGGCCGCGTGCCAGGCGGCGCCGAAGGCCGACATCACCAGCACGCAGATGGTCATCGATCTGTCCGACTACCGGGTCACGCCGAACCTCCAGACTTTGAAGGCGGGCAAGGCGAAGATCGGCGTGCGCAACACGGCGGGAATGGTGCACGAGGTCGTCCTGCTGAAGACCGACACCGCGGCGGACAAGCTGCAGGTCGACGGCGGGTCGGCGAAGGCGAAGGAAGAGGGGACGAAGGTCGCCTCGGTGCTGAACCTGGGGTCGGGCGGCGTGGCCGCGATGGACGTCGATCTCACGCCGGGCAGCTACGTCCTGATCTGCAACATCGCCGGGCACTATCAGCTCGGCATGCGGTCAGCGTTCAAAGTCGAGTAACTGCGTCGCCGCGGGAACGCGGGGACGAGGGGAACGGAGGTCCAAACCATGGCGGAATCTGTCGGCGCACCGAGGCACTACTCATCGGGACTCGCGAAGTCGGGCGGCTTCCCGTGCCGCTACGGCAGCTGTGACGAGCGCTTCTTCGTCGCGCGGCCGGACTCGATGAAGGACCTGCTCGCGGCAAGTCAGGCCCGCAGCGACCACGAGGTCGAGGCGCACGGCTACACCCACAAGTCGTGGGAGGTCGAGCCTGCTCGTCCGTTCAGCCAGGGCCCCGCGCCGCGCTCGCGCGGCAAGCGGCGCGTCGAGGTCTAACGACCGCCCACACTGACTGTCCCCCACCACCCACCTCAGGAGGCCGGCGGCGAAAGCCGCCGGTCTTCCTTTTCTGATGCAGAGGGGTGTGAAGGCGGCGGGTCTAGCGGAGCGTCACCAGGTAGCGGACGATGTCGTCGACGACCGCGTCCGAGAGGCCGAGCGCGGGCATCGTCGTGCCCGGCTTCACGGCCTGCGGATTCTGGATCCAGCGCTTGAGGTTGGCTTCGTTCACCGGGCTCAGGACTCCGGCGATGTTTGGCTTGCTCGCGATCTTGCTGAGGTCGGGACCGACCTTGCCTTGGGACGTGGTGCCGGCGACGACGTGGCAGCCGACGCATGCGTTCGCGAGGTAGGTTGCGCGGAACCGCGCGAGCTCGGGCGGGTTGAGGCGGTTGTACTCGGCGACCGCGTTGCGGGTCCACGCGGCGTATTCCGCTTTGGGCACGACGACCAGGTTGACGAGCATGTCGGCGTGGCCGGCGCCGCAGAACTCCGTGCACTGACCTTTGTAGGTGCCGGGCCGGTCGGCCTGAATCCAGAGCGACGTCTGGCGGCCGGGGACCGCGTCCTTCTTACCCCCGATGACCGGGACCGCGAACGAGTGGATGACGTCCACCGCTTCCAGCTCGATCTTGATCTTGGTGTTCGCCGGGATGGTGAGCGTTTCGGCCGTTTGGAGCGGCTTGTTCTCGTTGGTGCGGAAGGCCGGCTGGTCCGGGTAGGTGTAGATCCACGACCACCGCTGGCCCTTCACGTGAATGGTCATCTCGGCGTTCGAGGTGTCGTTGATGAAGTTCAGCTTCGGCACCGCGAGGGCCGTCATGCTCAGGACCATGGCGGTCGGGATGAGCGTCCACGCGAACTCGAGCAAGTTGTGGCTGTGGAACTGCTTGGCGACATGCCCCGCCCGCTCCCGGAACTTGAAGCCGGCGTAGATGAGGCCGCCGTCGACGATCACGAGGACGACCACCGCCATGGCGAAGAAGATCCAGTAGAGCCCAGCGGCCTCGCGCGCGATAGGACCCTGCGGATCGTTGACCCAGGACATCGCTTGGAGAGTAGAGGCTGATTTGGACATGCGCCAACCGGCACCCTAGAGTCTGGAGCCGTGCGCGGACATCACAACGGCGGGCACGGCGGGACCCCTCCCGGGATCCATCTTCCGCCTCCCAGTTTGTCCCCGGCCCTGATCGGGCTCGGCATCTTCATCCTCTCGTACGGACTGCTCTACGCACTGCCGCTCCTGATCATCGGCGGGGCGATCTTCCTGTTCGGTCTCATCACTTGGCTCATCGACGACGCTCGCGCCTTCATGGCCGCCGATCACGGTGTCCACGGCGGGGGATCCGGCCACGGGACGGGACCGGGCCACTGATGGCGACCAGCGAGCGCCTCGTGGTGCGCGGCCGGCGTGAGGGCCCCGCGGCCCGCCTTCCGGCGGCGCCGCCCGACCACCAGTCGCAGTCGACCAACTTCTCGAGCGGCCTGTGGGCCGCCATCCTGTTCGTCTCCTCGGAGTTCATGTTCTTCGCGGCCCTGTTCACGACCTACTTCTACCTGCGCGGCCGCATCCCGCACTGGGAGCCGGTGTTCGGCGAGAAGCCGTTATGGCAGGGGCTCCCGCTCGCCATCACCGTCCTGCTCCTCGCCTCCAGCGTCACCATGCAGCTCGCGGTATGGGCGATCCAGAAGAACAAGCTGACCGCGGCGAAGGCGTGGATGGTTGCGACCCTCGTTCTGGGCTTCACCTTCCTCGGCGGTCAGGCCTACGAGTACATGCACCTCGGCTTCTTGCCCAAGGACGGCATCTTCGCCGGGGTGTTCTTCCTGCTGACCGGGTTCCACGGCGCGCACGTCACCGGAGGCGCGCTCTTCATCGTGTACTGCACCATCCGCACGTTCAAGAACCACTTCGGTCCGCAGCGCCACCTCGCGGTCGAGGCCGCGAGCATTTACTGGCACTTCGTCGACGTGATCTGGGTCGGCCTCTTCACCACGATTTACATCGTGGGGTGAGTGAAACGAGCCCAGCGATGCACAGCGAGCGGCGCTAGTCGCGAAGTCTTTCATCGGGGGGTAGCGGCCTCCGGCTCACTTCTCCGCGAGCAGCGTCCGGAGGCTCTCCACCACCGTCTCGAGTTTCTCGTCCGTGTGGAACAGCGCACGCTCCCGGCCGCGTGCGTCGATCAGATAGATCGCGTCCGAGTGCTCGACTGGCCTCCCCGGTTCCGACTCCGCGCGCACGCCGAACGCGGTCCACACCGGCTGGAGCTGCTCGCGCCGGCCGATGAGGTAGTGCCAGTCGGCCTGCAGCCGATGCACGGCCGAGAAGGCGCGGATCGCCTCGGGTGTATCGCGAGCCGGGTCCGTCGACACGGCGACGATGGTGACGCGGGACCCGTCGGCGCCGACGCGCTCGCGGGCAGTGCGCAGCAGCTGCGCGGTGAGGGGGCAGCTGTCCGGGCACTGCGTGTACAGGAACGTGAGCACGACGACTTTCCCGCGCAGGCTGCCGAGCGAAAGCGACCGTCCGGTGACGCCGTCCTGGAGCGTGAAGTCCGGCGCCGGGCTCGCGGCGAGCGTCGTGCCGGCGAGCGGCGCGCGCATGCCGGCCCCGCATGCGGTGACGAGGAGGGCCGCGGCGAGCGCGAGGGCTACCCGTTGGACCACCGATCGACGATACGGGCGACGTCCCTGGACGCGCGTCTTGGGCCTTAAGTCCTATTCCGGGTCGGCGAGACCGGTCCTCCGCTTCATCCGGGTCCAGGTAGAAATCGCCGGCGGGGTGAGGAGGACCCCGTCAATGTCTATCCGTCGTCTCTTCCAGATCGTCGCGTTCGTCAGCGCGATGGCTCCCGCCTTCGCCGCCCCCCTCGCCGGCACCGCGGACGCGTGCCCAGGTGACGCCGGCGGTGGGGACTGCTAGGGAGAACGGCGCTGGCGACCGGAAAATCGACCCACGCGAAGAAACGGCGTGCCTGGCAGCCCCGGGAATCGCAGCCCGGGCCTGCCGACCGAGATGAATACGAGGCATCTGGGCCCACTGAACCCCGACCGGCACCGCCCCGGTCTCGGTCCGGAGTTCAGGAGTAAAAAGCTTTGACTCGAAGGGTAACCGTCCGTAAAGTGTTCTTACCATGAGCGCCGTACGGTCTCCGACGGTCGCCGATGTGGGCGCCCGAATCCGCTCCCTGCGCGTCGCGAGAGGCCTGACGCAGGCGCAGCTGGCGGGGCAGTCCTACACCAAGGCCTACGTCTCGATGCTCGAGTCGGGCCGCACGCGGGCTTCGATGAAAGCACTGGAGCACATCGCGGCAGCGCTCGGGGTCCAGCCGTCCGATCTCCTCGGCGGGCAGACCGCTCCGGCCGCGCCGCAGTACCAGCTCCTCGAGGCGCGCCGCTTCATCGAGGAGGGGACCTGGCGTCCTGCGGCCGACATCCTCGAGAAGCTCGAAGAGGGCCTCACCGCGGTCGATCAGGTCGTCCGCCTGCGCTACCTCGCCGTCGCCTACAACGGCCTGGGCCAGCCCAAGCAGGCGTTCCCAGTCATCGAGCGCGCGCAGAAGATGGCCGACCTCCTCGGCGACGAGAGCGAGAGAGTCCGCATCGAGTCGGTGCTCGCGATGGCCTACAAGACGACGTACGCGTACGACGAGGCGCAGCGGCATCTGAAGCGCTGCATCGAGGCCTGCGAGACGGGCGTCCTGAGCGACCCGCCGTTCCTCTTCCGCCGGCTCGTCGACCTCGCGAACATCTACTCCGCGCAGCGCCAGCCCAAGCAGGCACTCGCGATGTTTGAGCGTGCGATGGCGCTGGGCGAGCGGTTCCCGAACCGCACCTATCTCGCCGGGGTCTACTCAGGCATGGCCCGCAGCTACCACGAGGTCGGTGACCTCGAGCTGGCCATCCGCTACGCGCAGCGCAGCCTCGACCTCTACGAAGAGCTCGGCCTCCTGGACCAGGTCGCCTGCATGCTCGACGACGCCGCGCTCCTTTACGCGGAGTACGGCAACGGCGAGCGGGCTCGCGAGTGCGTCGATCGGGCGGCGCAGCTCGCGCAGGAGACCGAGCACGAGGGGACGCTCGCATCGGTTCAAGCCACCACCGCCGAGATCCTCGCCAAGACCGATCCCGACGCCGCGCTCGAGGCGGCGCTCCAAGCGCTGAAGGTCGCGCGCAAGGCCGACATGGTCGAGGCGCAGATCCGGACGCACGCGCTGCTCGGTGAGCTGCGCGCCGTCTCGAACGCGACCGCAGCGAAGCGCTCGTTCAACCACGCGCGCCAGCTCGCCGAGGAGCGCGCGCCGCACCTGCTGCGCATAGTCTACGACCGCTGGTCGCGCGCCGCCGAGGCGGCGGGCGATCGCGAGGAGGCGCTCCGCTTGGCGCGCCGCGCGCTCGAGGCCGTGACCGTTTGACGCCCGGCAAAGTCGTACCCTCGCGCCCATGACCCTCACCGCGGCCACCGTCCGGGAGCTCGTCCGTGGCTCCCTGCTGGAGCGCATCGGGGGCACCCCGCTCGTGCCGCTCCGCCGCCTCGCCGCCGGTCTCCGCGCGGAGGTGTTGGCCAAGCTCGAGTACTTCAACCCGGGCGGCAGCGTGAAGGACCGCGCCGCGCTGTGGATGATCCTCGACGCCGAGCGGAGCGGCCGTCTGCGTCCGGGGATGGCCGTGCTCGACGCGACCAGCGGCAATACCGGCATCGCCCTCGCACTGATCGGCCGCATCCGCGGCCATCCGGTCGAGCTGTGCATGCCGGACAAGGTGTCCGAGGAGCGCAAGCGCATCGTGCGTGCGTACGGCGCGGCGCTCACGCTGACCGACCCGCTCGAAGGGACCGACGGCGCCATCGTCGAAGCGCGCAGGCGTGCCGCGGCGTCGCCCGATCGCTACTGCTACGTCGACCAGTACTCGAGCCCGGCGAATCCCCTGGCGCACCGCGAGACGACCGGCCCGGAAATCTGGGAGCAGACGGGCGGCACGGTGACGCACTTCGTCGCCGGGGTCGGCACATCCGGCACGATCGGCGGCGTCTCGGCGGCGCTCCGGCCGCGCGGCGTGCGCATCGTGGCGCTCCAGCCCGACAGCGGGTTCCACGGCATCGAGGGGTGGAAGCACATGCCCACCGCGCTGCGTCCGGCCATCTGGGATGAGGGGTGCGCGGACGTGCATGCCACGATCGACACCGAGGCGGCCCACGGGATGGCCCGGCGGCTCGCGAGCGAGGAGGGCATTCTGTGCGGCCCGTCCGGCGGCGCCGCCGTGGCGGGGGCGCTCGCCGTGGCGAGGGAACAGGCCGGGCGTATCGTCGTGTTGATCGCGGATGGGGGAGAGCGGTATCTCTCCACGCCACTCTGGCGGTGAAAGGGTTTGCCCGATGGCGGTGACGGTCCGTTTGCCCGGCGTGCTGCGCGACGCGGTCGGCGGCCAAACGCGCCTCTCCGCCGCCGGCTCGACGCTGCGCGACGTGGTGGCGGACATCGAGCGCCGCCACCCGGGCTTCCGCGAACGCGTGCTCGACGAGTCCGGCGAAATCCGCTCGTACGTGAACGTCTACATCGGCGATGCGGACGCCCGCGGGAGCGGCGGCGCCGGCGCGGCCGTGCCGGACGGCGCCGAGGTCATGGTCATCCCGGCGATGGCCGGAGGGCGCGGCTGACGGAGCGGCTCGTCCTGTCTCGAGCCCAGCGCGACGGGATCGTCGCCCACGCGCGCTCGGAGGCGCCGAAGGAGTGCTGCGGGCTGATCGCCGGGCGAGACGGCGTCGCGACGCGCGTGCTCCGCTGCACGAACGAAAGTCCGACGCCCGAGGTGCGCTACAGCCTGCGCGAGATCCGCCGCGTGATCGAGATCGAGGATGCCGGCGAGGAGCTCCTCGCGATCTACCACTCGCACCCGCGCTCCCCGGCGTATCCGTCGCCGACGGACCGCCGCGAGGCGCATTGGCCGAACGCGGCCTACCTGCTCGTGTCGCTCCGCGATCCGCACGCGCCTGCGCCGGAGATGTACGCCTACCGAATCGCCGATCACGACGCCGTCATGCAGATCGAGCTGGTCATCGAATAAAACAGATGCGGGGCCCGCAGACCCCGCATCGTGCCTCTACCAGGCGGGTTTCGACGGTTCCCGGCGTCCAGCCCTATTCACTGGGCCCTCGTGGGATCCGCGCATCAAACGCGGTCTCTCTCCACAGCTGTGGTCGGCCGGGAGTGGCCGCCTACAGTGCCCCCTTCCGTCGAGGGCGTCGTGTATCAACCTGTAGACGCACCTGCATCAGATGCAGCCGAACCATGTGAACCCTCCCTGGTTCCTTGCGGTCTCGCCTGCAGCCCCTCGCGGGGCTCGTCATCGTTGTGCCACGCTCGCGTGCGCCTGTCAAGGGCCGAAGGGCCGCTCAGTTCCCGGTCCGGGAAACACCTCGCGCGAGCGCGGAGCGGATCGCATCGGGCACCGTCTTACTCGCGGGCCACCACGATTCCACCGCATCCTCAGCCGCCGCGACCGCGGCCTCGGCCAGAAGCGCGACACCGCTTCGAACGTCCGCCATATGCACGACCTCTGGGATGAGGCGTTCATCGGGCGAGACGTTGTGATAGTTCACGTTCGGCAAAGCGATTCCTGTTGCGAGGTGGCCCAGGCGCACGAACGCCGATGCCTCGCACGTCCCGCCGGTGAGCAGGGCGCGCTGCGTCGCGATCGCCTTCGCGGCGAGGCGCTCCTGTCCGACGCGCAGCGCCCGCTCCGCTTCGTTGCTGAACGTGTTGTGCAGGTCGCCGGCGCGGACGACGATCCCCGACCCGGGCACCGCCGAGGGCAGCTCCCGGCTCGCCTCGATCGAGATGACGTATGCGTCGCGCGGAAGCGTGCCGAGCTCGGCGGCCAGACGCGCTCCGTACAGCCCCGTCTCCTCGGCGCGCGTGAAGAGGAGATGCACGTCGAACGGCCTCGTTTCGCGGGCGAGCGACGCGGCCGCCAGGAGCGCCATGGCGCACCCGGCGAGATCGTCGGCGGCGCGCAGATGCAGCCGCTCGCCGTCGCGCGCGAAGGCGGGCACGTCGAGGACGGCCCACATGCCCGGCTCGATCGCCCCGTCCGCCCTGATCCGCATGGTGCCGGGCGAGCCGGCGACCGAGTCGCGCTCCTCGCGGAAGTCGTCGAGCACCGCCGTCACCGGCCCCCTCTCGTCGTCGTGGTGGACGAGGACGGGGATGGGGGCGCGCGAGAGGACGGAGATCGGCCGGACACCGCCGAGCATGCGTGCGCGGCCGACTCCCGAGCGCGCGGAGACGACCTCGAAGCCCGGGTGGTCGGTGTGTGCGACGAAGGCGACCGCGCGCGTGGCGCCTTGAGCGCCCGCGATCCGCGCGTGGATCTGGCCGAAGCGATCGCGCTCGGCATCGACGCCCAACCGGTGCAGCTCGGCGGCGATGGCCCGCAGCACACGGTGCTCGTGATACGAGGTGGTTGGCTCGCCCGCGACGGCGCGGAGCGTCCCGAGGGCTCGGGTGTCGTCGATCAGGGCTGCGTCCTGTCGTAGGCGCGCTGCCGCGCGGCAGTGTCGATCTTCCGTATCAGGTACGTGCTGCTGTTCTGCGTCACGGGAGCCCCCTCTGCGTCTTAGGTTGTTCAGTATGAGCAGAGCCCGCGAGCTGCTGCAGCGGTGGCCGGCCGGACGGTTCGCGCTCGCGCTCGCCCGGGAGTTCGACGCGGACGACCTCGGCGGCATGGCGGCGGAGATGGCCTACCGCTTCCTCTTCGCGCTGGTGCCGTCGCTCCTGTTCGTCGTGACGCTGTTCGGCTTCGTGGGGCCCGCACTCGGGGTGGAGGGCGTCACAAGCAGGCTCCTGGAGCAGTCCCGCACGGTGCTGCCGTCCGACATCCACCAGGTCCTGGTGCGCTACGTCGACACCCTGCTGCGCGAGGCCGGCTCCGGCGCCCTGCTCACGCTCGGCGCGGCGGGCGCGCTCTGGGGCGCGTCGGGGGGGATCGGCGCGCTGATCAAGGGGCTCAATCGCGCGTACGACGTGGGTACGCCGCGCGCGCTGTGGCATCACCACGCGCTCGCCGTCGCCGCGGCGCTCGTGGTGCCGCTGTTCATGCTCGCGATGATCGTGCTCGCGAGCCTGAGCCAGGCGCTCGCCACATGGCTCGCCGACGCGATGGGGATGGGCGAACCGCTGGCGGCGCTGCTCGTCGCGCTCCAGCTGCCGGTCTTCGGCATCGTGTTCGCACTCCTGCTCTCGCTCGCCTACTACGCGCTGCCCAACGTGCGCCAGCGCTATGTGGAGGTGCTTCCCGGCAGCCTGCTCGCCACGGTCGGCTTCGTCGTGCTGGCGCAGGCCTTCGGGCTGTTCACGCGCAGTCTGCCGAGCGAGGTGACCGTGGGCGCGATCAGCGCCGCGTTCGCGTTCCTGCTGTGGCTCGATCTCGCGGCGACGCTCCTGCTGCTGGGCGCCGAGGTGAATTCGCTGCTCCTCCCCGGGAACCGCGCCCGCTGGCTCGCCGATAGCACGAGGCGAGGTGGTCGTTGACCAGCCCCACCGCCTGCATGTGCGCGTACATCACGACCGGACCGACGAAGGTGAAGCCGCGCCTGCGGAGATCCTTGCTCAGCGCCACGGACTCCGGCGATTCGGCCGGGATGTCCGCGAGCGTGCGCGGCGCGCGGCGCGGACGGCGGGGCGCGAACGACCGGAGGTACGCGTCGAACGAGCCGTGCTCGCGGGCAACGGCGAGGAAGGCCCGGGCATTCCCGATCGCCGACGCGATCTTCAGGCGGTTGCGGATGATTCCGGCGTCGGCGAGGAGCGAGCGGGCCTTCGCGTCGTCGAACCGCGCAACGCGCCGCGGATCGAAGCCGGCGAACGCCCTGCGGTAGGCACCGCGCCTGCGGAGCACCGTCTCCCACGAGAGCCCTGCCTGCGCGCCCTCGAGGATGAGGAACTCGAAGTGCCGCCGGTCGTCCGCGATGTCCACTCCCCACTCGCGGTCGTGGTACTCGACGAGCAGCGGGCTCGTCGCCCAGCCGCAGCGCGTCGCGGTCATCTGGGTGCGCATGACCCCTGCGGCTGTGTGCTCGCCGCGGCGCGATACGCGCCGGTGACGCTGGCCTCGACCGCCTGGCCCGTGCCGCTCTCCGACCCGTTGAACGCGCGCGTCACCTGCGCGCCGCACGGATCGCTGATGCGCACGACGATGACGATCGGGTGGCCGCCGGTCCCGTCGTGGGGGCACTGCTGCTCGTTGTCGTGCGGGCCCCAGCGCATGGTGCGCCCGCCGTCGGACAGGACGAAGGAGCCGCAGCCGGGCATGCCCGCGGCGAACCACTCGTAGCGCAGCGGGTCGCCGTCGGGGTCGGTGGCCTGGACCGAGTAGGTGGTGTTCGGCACCACGAACACGGACGTGATCGGGCCGGCGGTCGGCGGCCGGTTGTTCGCGACGGACGGCGCCGGCGTGCCGATCTGCGTGGTGGCCGTCGGCGGCGCGACCGCGGTGCCGCCGCCGCGCGTGAGCATGAACACGAGCAGGGCGACGATCGCGACGCCCACGCCGATCCAGCCCCAGAGCGGGAACGTGAAGCCGGTCTTGGGGACGTCCTTCCCCGAGCGCGCGGCCGCGCCATCGATGAGGAGTCCCGAGCCCGGCACGCGCTCGGGCGCCACGAGGGCCTGGCTCCGGCCGATCGCGTCGAAGAGGCCGGGGCGCTGCGCGTCCGCCCAGCTCGAGA
>Ga0194132_10009952_pt1 | contig 12862 bp, 14 predicted proteins | sample TA2KigOf80mmetaG_FD_148612 | JGI IMG/M metagenome (GOLD analysis project Ga0194132, IMG submission 148612) | Freshwater microbial communities from Lake Tanganyika, Tanzania - TA2015054 Kigoma Offshore 80m | ecosystem: Environmental > Aquatic > Freshwater > Lake | place: Tanzania: Lake... | reverse complement strand
TTCTGCCGCTGCGTTTGCCGCCGCCTTCTGAATGGTCAGCATTTCGGCAGGTGTCTTGGCGATCTCGGATGCCAGTTCGAACACGGCGCTGTCGAGCTGCCCGGCAGGGACCGCGCGGTTGATCATTCCCATCTGCGCGGCTTCTGCCCCGGTCACCGCGCGGGCGGTAAACAGCATTTCCTTGGTATGGCGTATGCCCGCGGTTAGCGGCCAGAGCCCATGGTCCGGGGCAAGGCCGAAAATCCGCGCTTCCGGCTGGCCAAACAGCGCGTCCTGGGCGGCAACAACGAGGTCGCATTCCATGGCGACCATCAGCCCGCCTGCGAGACAGTGGCCGTGGACTTGGGCAATGGTGGGCTTCGCGCATTCCCAGAGCCGGCGCCATGTGGCCATTTCGCCCAGCACCCAGTGCAGTCCCTGGGCGGAAGTCCGGGAGCGGGACGGCTTGGTGCCGATGGACTCCGCTGGGCTAAGATCATTGCCCGCACAGAACGCCTTGCCAGCGCCGCGCACGACGATGACGCGGACAGCGTCGTCGCTCAGCAACTGGTCGAGCGCCGCATCGAATGCGTCCTTCAGCGCTGCGGAAATCGCGTTGCGCTTTTCAGGGCGATTCAGCACAAGATAGCCGATGCGCCCGCGCCGCTCGGTCAGGACCAATGGGCTGGCGGTCACTTGGCGCGCCGCAGGCTGGAGGACAAACCGGCCGCCGAATTGCGGCGAACGGTGAAGGGCATGCGTGGGCGCCCGTCTGCCCCGAGGAATCCGGGGCGAAACACCTGCCACCGTTCTGTTTCTTCGAGCGTGAGCACGGGCGCCATGGGTGCGCCAGTCGCCATCGCGCGTTCCAGGAGTTCCTTGCGGTCGAGTGCGGCCAGTTCGGCCTCCAGCAACGGGCGCACCTTGCTGTCGTCTTCGGACAGCGTGAACGGATTCTGGAATGGCTTGTCCTTGGACCACTCGGGGTTCCCCAGGGCGTTGAGTATCGCCAGCCAGTCCGGCCGGGAACGGGCCTGCACTGCGAGGAAGCCATCCCGGCAAGGGAAGAACCCCTGCGGAAACACGCCGCCATGTTCAACCGCCACTCGGCCATTTCGCCGCCAGCCGTAGGGAACGCCGGCGTGATTGCCGGAGTTTTGCTCGGCAAACGCCCTCAGGGCATCGGCGGCAGACACATCGATCCTGGTAGGGACTTCACCGGACTCGGCATTGGTTGCGACCAGCAGTCCCAGCGCCAGGCTGGCGCCGAACAGGCCTGCCCATTTTTCGGCAATGTGGGCGGGTAGCACGCCCGGGGGGCCGTCCGGTTCGCCGATGACGGTCGACACGCCCGAAACCGCGCAGGCAAGATCGCCCGTGCCAGGGCGACCCACTTCGAAATCCCACATCCAGATTTGCGTGAGGGCAGGTATGCCGGCTGAAGCGGCACGAGCGGTCGCTCGGTCACGGGGATTTGCACTGTGGTCTTGGGTATCACCGCTGATGAAAACCGCCAGGGGAGAAGGATTCAGTTCGGCGGCGGCATCCACCGACTTGACGCCCACCAGCGTGGCGCCGAACTGGGCCAGCCAGCGCACCGCATGCAGCATCGAGCGGTTGCTGCCAACGACCGCGAACCGTGGCGCCCCCACGGACAACGAGCGGTCATTCGTCGTCTTCGATTCAACGTTCTTCATGGCCGGCCCGCATCGCTGGACTTCATCGCTTGCGCTTCGAGCGACTCGTATTGCTCCGGCTTCCAGCCGAGCAGGGTACCCAATACATAGGCATTGCCCTCTCCCAGTGTCGGGGCGGTCTTGCGCAGCGGCGCGCGGCTGCCATCGACCCACCAGGGCGCCGCAACGATATTCTCCGCCCCCGTCATGGGATGGACGGTCGGGATCAAGGTCCCCGATAGCGCGGAGCCTGCACCGAACTCCAACGGCTGCTCAATGACCCGAATCGCCTTGGCGCCAATGCCCTCGAACGCGGCAATGGCCAAATCGGCGGGCAGGGTCGTGGCAGAGGCGCGCACGCGCTCGAAGTCTGCATCGCTCGTCCCGGCGCTCAACGCGACGCAAAGGTGCTGTGCATCGCCCGTCGGCACGACGCGCGAACTGCCGGCAGGCAGCTCTCCACCAGAACCTAGCGACTCTCCAATCGCCGCTATGTCCTTGTCATCGTCATCGCTGACATGGGCGGCTGCTTCAAGTTGCGAGACTTCGATGTGCGATCCCCGACCCGTTCGACGGGCCTCGAGCACCCCGGCAATCGCGGCGATCAGTCCGTAGCATGCTGCGTTGGGGTCGGAGGCAACAAAGGTGGGTGAGCCGAGGAATCCACCGGTGCGTGGATCGACCACTTTCGCCTCCACCCCGGAAAGCGACGACAGCGCAAGCCCGTAGGCACGCATGTCTGCCAGCCGTGAGGTCGATCCGAACCCGGCCAGGGATAACAGCACGATCGCCGGATTCGCCGCGCTCAGCGCATCGTAGCCAGCGCCAAGGCGATCGATGGTTCCATAGGTGAAATTTTCGATGACGAGATCGGATTTGCGCGCCAGATCGATCAGGGCGTCCCTGTGGACCGGGTCCTTGAGGTCGAGCGTTACGCCGGTCTTGTTTCGATTGAGGCCATGGAAGGACTGCGACATTTCTCGACGAATCCGCTCGGGCACCTTACCCGTGAGCCGCTCGACGCCGCGCGTACGGTAGAGATCGAAGCGCTTGTACCACTCGACCTTGATGACTTCGGCGCCCAGGTCGGCGAGCAACTGGCCGACCAAGGGGCCGGACCAGACCCAGCACAGTTCGATGACGCGAACGCCCTTGAGCAGCAGCGCAGTACTCATGCCGCCTGCTCGAGGCGCCGCGTGTCCGGGGAGCGGTTGTGACCGCTCCCCGCCACCTCCAGTGACCTAAGCATGCGCGGATCAGGCCGCGCCGGCTACGCGGATGCGGGTGTCATCCTGGAACTTCGGGAAGACCTCGTCGGCAAAGCGACGCAGCACTCGCTTGTTCTGTTCGCGGCTGTTCTGCGGCGGGAAGTGCAGGATCAGCGAGGTCGCGCCAGTGGTTTCCTTCATGTACTGGATCTTCTCGATTACCGTCTTGGACGACCCATAGATGATCGTGTCCTCGCAAAGGTCGGAATAGTCGGCCGCCTGGTACTTGTCCTTGATCTCCTGCGACAGCGTTCCCAGGTAGCCTGAGGTCGAGGAGGTCGTGAACGATTTCACATGCCGCACCACCGCCGCGCCGGCCTCCGCCTTGGCCTGTGCATCGGTCTCGGCCACGTACACCATGCGCCCGATGCCAACCGAGCCGTGCCCCGGGTTCTTGTTGTAAGGAGCTTTCGTCAACTGGCACTGCTCCCGGAAGTACTTGGTCTTCTTGGCCAATTCCTTCATCGGCGTGAGCGTCGAGGTCAGCAGGCCCAGGCCGTAGCGCGCGCACAGCGCAATCGATTCGTCCGAGGCCGCTCCCAGGTACATGGGGGGGTGCGGTGTTTGCACGGGGTGCGGCAGTACTTCGTAACCGTCCACGATGTTGATGTCAGGCAGGTGCACACCTTTATGTACGATCCGATGGTCGTGAAAGAGCTTCATCATCACTTCAAGCGCTTCGGCCTGGTAGGTGCGCCGGTTCTCGAAATCCGCCCCAAGGGCATCGAACTCGTGCCGCCGGTAGCCTGAGCCGATTCCGAAGGCGATCCGGCCATTGGTCAGAATGTCGACGAAGGATATGTTCTCGACCAGTCGCACCACGTTGTGCAGTGGCACCACCATGACGCCGCTGCACAGCGTGATGCGCTTGGTCAAAGGCGCAAGATAGGCAATGTAGGTGAGGGGATCAGGCAAGATGCCATAGCCTGTGCTGGCGTGGTGCTCGGCGATCCAGACATAGTCGTATCCGATCTTGTCGGCCTCGATGATCTCCTGCGTGACGCGCTCGTGCACTTGGCGGTATGGATAGACTTCCTTGTCCTTGTCCGGCTGGGACAACTCGATAATTCCGAACTTCATGGGACTCATCCTTTCCAGGGCAAATCGGATTCTTCCAAGGTGTCCTGACAAATGCTTCGCATCTGTATCAAGCTGGGCCGCGATGCGTCAGCTCAAGCCGGACATTGGTGGATTGCAGGTCTCTCGGCTGGGAATATTACTCGATCATCGCCGTACTGGGGCCGCCCTTCTAGGCGCCCGTGGGAATGACAGTGCCAATGCTCATTTGTTCGCGCTCGTTGTACGGGGCATGCATGGGACCGTCCCGGGACATCATGACATAGTGCGGTTCGATAGGGCGGAAGTTGGTAAAAGCAAGGCCGCCCTGATCCACGCCAAAGGCGTAGGTCGTATTTGCGTCCACGGCCAGGGCCGTCCCGGGCTTGAGGATCCGGCGCCCGACGATCATGCCGCCCTTGACGACGAAAATGATCTCGTCCTCGGGATGAAAGTGGGGAAGGCTCTGCGGGCGCGGATTCACGATTTCGGACTTGTGCAGCCACAACTCGCAGTTGGGGCACTGCGAGTCGAGCCAGAAAGTAGTGGTCACGTCGTATTGCTCGTTCTTTACCTTGAGGAGGCCGTCCCGATCGGATACGTGCACATGGCCGCCAGGTCGCGAGTCCTGCATCGGGTGTGGAATTCTGCTGTGATAGTGCAGGAGTGTTGCGCCATTTTCACCGGCTTGAACGACTGCATTGGCGCCGTGCTCTATGCAGATGACGGCATCAGTACTCGTAGTCCGCCCACCGACGTTGGCAGCGCCCTTCCAGACGTGGAGCACATGACCGACGTTCGGTGAATTCCATTGAATACTCGCGCCGGACTTCAACTCGTGCATCCAGAGCCATAGCGGGCGATCCGGCCCGTGAATCATGGCGCGCGTTTGCAATGAACCTTGCGCGGATAGCCCTGCCAGGCCCGGAAACTCCCCCAGGCCTACTTCCTCTGCGCTGACGATGTTTATGTGACCCACAGTCCTCCCTCCCTAGCTGTGATGTTCCAATAGGTTGTTTCTGTTCAATCGGTCTGAGTTTGAGAGACTGGAAGGTGCGACCCGTTCCGCATCTTTCAAAGGATCAGCAGGATGAACAACGTGGAATGAAGCGGCTTGCAAACAGGATCCCGAGCATTGGCGCGACCCCAACCTCCTGGAAGAACGGATACACAAATGATCGAACGTGCCAGATCGCTACTACTGCACCGGAACCACACAGCTCGCGTTGCGGGCAGTCTTTCCCCTGCGCCGCACGACCTGCCGCATCTCATTCACGTAATCCGAGCGCTCGATCATCATCTTCCTCAGTTCCGTGCACTGCTCATAAGGCATGGTCGGGGCGCTCTCCGGAAGCGTGACGTCCATGCGCTCCATGCAATCATAAATGACATGTGGTGCCACGGCTTCGCCGATGCTCCTGCCCACAGCAATCAAGCCATGCCAGGGGATGACGATGGCGACATGCTTGTTGCCCAAGGCAGGGCCGACTGCCTTGAAGTCGTCGTTCGGGCTGATGACCGTTCGTTCATAGAACGGGGGTCGAGACATTATTGAAAATTCTCGGCGGTCGACCGAATGCCGCTTGCGCCGTGCTGCAGAAGCCGTGCGAGTGCAGGACCGAATGGACATCGCTGCTCTGTTTGTAGATGCCGTGGTGAAAGTCAATGCCTTTGCTGGGGACATGATCCGAATCGATGACCTTGCCATCGATGTCGATCATGGTGGCGTCCTCAAGCTGCATTTCCTCGAAGGTCCGGTCGAAGACATGCGAGTATTAGAACGGCTCGCTGGGGATGCGCACCGACACATGCCCGCCCACGCCGGCGCCCAGTCCATGCGCAGCCAGCCCGCGGCATGCCTCCAGCACTTGTTGACGCAGCAGTTCATTCCCGACGGGCATGTTTTTCTTCTCGAGACGTTTTACGATCCCACGATTCAGATCAGTTTGGGTGGCCAGGAAGCGAAGTTGGCCGACGTCCTTTTGGTTGTGAGAACTAATTGCACGAGGCCGCAATCAGAGCATGGATTAGGGTTATTTTCCAGCCACCTTGAACGTCAATGTGAAGCAGCGTCTTGTTGACGCCATTGTGCGATGTCCTCACAATGTGCGGCCTCACGGGCGGCAAGGTTCCGATGCGTCTGCGTGTGTGGTCCGATCAATGCTGAGGCGTGAGGCCAAGTGCATAGGGGGAAGGCGGTGAGCTGGGGAACGATTACCGAGGGAAAAATCGCGGAAGCGGCAACACTGATCGGCGTGCCGCTGCGGCGCGAGCGCATGCAATGGATCGAGACGGCTTCGCGGGACACGATCCGGCACTTCGCCTGGGGCATCGGCGACAACAATCCCCTGTGGCTCGACCGCGATTACGGGGCTGCGTCGATCTGGAAAACGAACCTTGCGCCGCCGTGCATCCTCTACGCGGTGGACAGCACCATCGTTGCCCCCAAGCTGCAGGGCGTGCAGTGGGTCTACGCCGGAACGGACTGGACCTGGTTCGAGCCGATCCGTCTCAACGACAGTTTTCGCGTGGAGGCGAGGTTGCTGCGGCAGGAGCGCAAGTCCGGTCGGCGCTTTCCGCTGTGGGTGCTGCAGTCGGGCGAGGTGCGTTATTTCAACCAGCATGAGCGGCTGATTGCGATCGCCATCGGCCACTGTGCGCGCACGCCGCGCGGCGACAAGCTCACCGAAGCGCGCGGGGGCAAGCCCACGGAAGCGGTACCGCCCCACAAGTACACGGCTGCGGAAATCGACGACATCGAAAGGCAGGTGCTTGCCGAGCCGCGCACCGGCGACAAGCCTCTGTACTGGGAGGACGTGGAGATGGGCAGCGATATTCCACCTGTTGTCCGGGGGCCGCTCAGCATCATCGACGTCATGGCCTGGTATTCCGGGCAACAGGGTGCGCAGCCCTACGGTGGGGTGCATGGCGACGCCATCCGCTATCGCCAGCGCCACGCCGACTATCATGTCAACGAAGCAACCGGCACCAAGGAGGCGGCGGGGCGCGGGCACCTGGAAGCGGCCACGGGCCGCGACGTCGGCATGGGCGGGGCCTATGACATTGGCCCGCAGCGTATCTCCTGGGCGCAGCACATGCTGACCAACTGGATCGGCGATCACGGGTTTCTCCACAAGCTGAATGTCTCCGTGCGGCGGCCGAACATGGTCGGCGACACGCTGTGGTGGCGCGGAAAGATCAAGGCCAAGGAGTTGTGCGACGGTAACTGCATGGTGGACCTGGACCTCGAGGCCATCAACCAGGTCGGGGCGCAGTCTGCGTACGGCACGGCGACAGTGGTCCTGCCCTCGCGTGCGCACGGTGCTGTGCACCTGCCACTGAAGACCCAATAGCTCCTCCCCGGTAGGAACATGCCGAAGATTCTCGACCATGAACCCCATGCGCTGACGCTGCGCGATCTGGTACTGCTGCGCAGCGCCAGCGGAAAGAAGCCGTTCCTGATCTGCCGCGACGAAGTGCTGACCTACGCGGAAGCCCACAGCCGCTCCAATGAGGTCGCCAACCGCCTGCTGGAATTCGGTGTTCGCAAGGGCGACGTGGTCGCCACGTTCATGTACAACTCGGTGGCGCAGGCGCTCATTTGGTTCGGCTGCGCCAAGATCGGCGCCATCTATGCACCCCTGAACGTGTCGCTGGTCAGGGACGACCTCGCCTACAGCCTGAACGACAGCGGGGCCACCATGCTGATCCTGGACGAGGAGCTGGCAACGGCCTACAACGCCTGCCGGAACGGGCTGACTCGCAGCCTCCAGCTCTTCGTATACGGCGCGGTTAGCGCGGTACAGGACGGGAAGGCGCTGCGGTTCGATCGCCTGCTGGGCGCCAGCAGCCAGATGCCGGATGCCGACGTCCGCCCTACCGACCCGGCGGCGATCATCTATACCGGCGGCAGCACCAGCATGCCCAAGGCGGTGCTGGCCTCGCACCTCTACTTCATGGCCGCCGCAATCCGTTACGGTGAAATTGCGCAGGTCACATCTGAGGACGTGGGTTTCGCCAATTCGCATTTCTTTCACATTGGCGGGCAGCAGTTCGGCGTCACCGGACCGCTCTACCATGGCATGACCGGGGTCATGGAGAAGTGGTTCAGCGTCACGCGCTACCTGGACACCGCACGCAGGTACGGCGCAACCGTCATCGACCCGATCGGCACCATGATTGCTGCACTGATGAACCGCCCGGCATCACCGCTCGATCGCGACCATCGCATGCGTGTCGGCATCGGCATTGCTTCGGGGCAGATCCGGCGCGAAGTGCGCGACGGATTCGAGCAGCGTTTCGGTGTGACCCTGCTCGAGGTGTATTCCATGACGGAAATGGGCGTTCTCATCTGCAGCGAGCGGATGCACGACCGCCGCGCCGGCAGCTGCGGGCGCACGCATGGCTGGGCGGATGTCCGCATCGTGGACCCGGATGACAACCCGGTGCCGCCCGGAACGCCCGGACAGATACTATTGCGCCCCAACACCTTCAACACGACGATGATGCGCTATGTGAACAAGCCCGAGGAAACCATCGCCGCCTGGAAGAACTTCTGGTACCACACGGGAGACATCGGCCGCGTTGACGAGGACGGCTACGTCTACTTTGTCGGCCGCGAGGCGCACTGGGTGCGGCGTCGTGGCGAGAACGTATCGGCGTTCGAGGTGGAGAAGGCCATCACCAGCCATGCCGCAGTGCTCGACTGCGCAATCGTCGGAGTGCCTTCTGAACTTGGCGAGGAGGACATCAAGGCCTACGTCCACCTCAAGCCGGGACAGGCGGAAGTCGACCCCATGGCCCTCATCGACTACTGGAAGGAGCGCATCGCCTTCTTCAAGGTGCCCCGCTACGTCGAATTCGTGGATGGTTTCCCTCGAACCATGACCAAGAACGAAATCGCCCGGCACGAGCTGCGTGCAAGAGGCATTGGCAACGCCTGGGATTCGACGACGAAGAACTGGATTGGCGGCCAATGACCGGGCTTTCGGCGGCAACCCGGATGAGCGCGGGGTCTATTGGCGCGGCGTATAGGCATGCCGCATCCTTGCAAATTCGACCAGTTGCTCGGCAAGGGCATGCAACTCCGCGCGCACGTCCGGGTTGACGACTTCCCCCGATTCGTCGAATACCTTCATGGACGTATTTATCGCGACGCCCATCGGCGTAGGCCAGGCGCCCAGCGCGTGCACGACCGTGCGCAGGCTGGCCAGCGTGGTGCCGATGGCCTGCCAGCCGAATCCGCCGGCGATGCAGCCGACTGCCCGTCCCGAGAGATAAGGGCGAGAATCGCCCGCCAGGTCCTCCGCGTAGTCGAGGGCATTCTTGATCAGTCCTGAGAACGAACCATGGTAGCCCGGGCTCGCGATCACCAGCGCATCGCAGTCACGAATCGCATCCACCATTGCACGGGCTGCGGGCGCACGCTCGGGATTGTCGGCCTTGTAACTGGGAAACAGCAACTGCGTACCGCAGAATATCTCCCAGCGCGCTCCCAGCCGCTCGACTTCTCGGCCCAGGTGGCGCAGGGCCTTTTCCGTCGAGGATCCCGCTCGTGTCGTTCCGCCGATGCCCACTACGTAGGGTCGATATTTCACCGGGACATTTCCCCTCTTACTCCCATGCCAGGAAATCGGCGTCGTGGACCGGGGTGAAAGCGCGCTCGAGCAGGGCACGCTTTCCTGCAAATTCCATGACTTGTTCCGCGAGGAGACGCAGTTGCTCGGCGAGCGCCGGTATCAGGCAATTACCATCCGCATCGAATGCCGGTGTCTTGGCATCGATGGCCACGCCCAGCGGCGTCGGCCAGCCCCGCAGGGCATGCACGACCGACCGCAGCGACATCAGCACCGTGCCCAGATCCCGTGCCGTTCTGGCTGCACCGATCAGGCCGACGACACGGCCATGAAAGTAGGGCGACGGGTCCTTGGCGAGATCCTCTGCATAGTCGAGGACGTTCTTGATCATGCCCGACAACGTCCCGTGGTACCCCGGGCTTGCGATCACTATGCCATCACAGTCGCGCAATGCATCGACAATGCGGCGCGCCATGGGCGTGCGCTCCGGGTTCTCGGGGACATACATCGGCAGGTCGATCTCCGGGCCCGCAAATACCTCCGGGAGCCCCCCCATCTCCCCGATAAGTCTTGCGGTGAATCGAAGCGCCTTTTCTGTCGTCAGTCCGCCAACGGTTGAGCCGCCAATCAGTACGATTCGGGATCCTGTTCTGGCCATGCTAGTGTGCCGCCCTTCGATGCAGGTCACTCCTGCCGATCATTAGACTCGATACCGTGCATTGCGACAAGCCGGGATCGCCAAGTTGGCTGCGCTGTGCCGCTCGTTCCAAGATCCTCCGGCCAGGTCCTTTCCCGCGAGGGGACAACAACTGTTTGAGCGATTTTTTTCCACGACAATCTCCGCGCGCCTCAATGGAGAGGCATCAACAAAAAATGGGGAGCGCGATGGACACGAATTCAGGGATGATCGATCGGCGGCGTCTGCTCAAGGGGGGCGGCCGGCGAGGGCTTGGCGCGTCTGCCGACTTTCGGCGCGCGCGCAGTCCGGGCCCGGGCAAGCTCGTGTACGGGATCGGCAACCTTGATCCGATGTTCTCCGCCGGATTCGTGGCGCTGAAGAGGGGCTTCTTCGCGGGATGCCGGACTGGACGCCCGCTTCGTGGATTGCCAGAATGGCCTGCGCGCCCGGAGGATGCTTGCGGCCGGTCAGGTGAATATCGTCGCCTCGGCTTCATTCGACCCGATGGTCATCACGATCGCCGGCAAGCGAACCGACGTGATTGCAGGGATCGACCAGCGCCTCCCTGACGCCGATGTGATCGAGCGCAAGGAGGACATGGACTCCGGCAGGATCAAGAGCCTCGCCGACCTCGCCGGCAAGCTTATCGTCGTGTCCGCACCGAAATCGGCCTCCTGGATGATGGGCACGCAGATGGTCGAGACGGCCGGGTTGACAGGCGTGGAGATCCGCGGGACCGGCGACGCCATCCATGCCGGCAGCGCTGAAGTCGAAGCAGGTGGACGCCAGCATGGCCACGCTGTCGGTGATGGATTCCGCGCAGAAGGAAGGCTGGGGTGTACCCATCGTATCGATTCACAATCCGGAAGGATGGCAGAAGGCCATCGGCCCTGGCGGGGATGTTCAGGGCCGGCGGATATTTGCGCTCGAAGAATTCATCACGGCTCGCCCGGAGGCGGTCCAGGCCTTCGCCACCGGCTGGACAAAGGGGTAACGATTTCGTAATGGCCAACACCCCGGAAGCCGTTGCCAACCAGTTCTATGACGACTTTCTCAGCCCGTTCAAGAAGGATGTCGTGACCGAGACCATTGCCATCCTGAAGCATAGGACATGGTCGAGGGACAACATGGTTTCACCGGATGCCCACCGGCGCGTCGTCGCCGTGATGTCCGGCGACCGTCTCGTATCCAATGCCGACGCTGCAAAGTCGCCTTATGAAGCCGCAGTGGACAGGCGGTTAGTGCGCAAGGCCCACGGCATTGCTGATGGGGCTGGCCAACGATCCCGAAGTTTTGTTTCTGGACGAACCGTTCTCCGCGCTGGATACGCACATCAGGACCCACCTGCACAAGGAACTCCTGGAAATCTGGCGCAAGCTGGGCCAGACCGTATTCAGGGTCACACACACCTTGAAGGGGCGGTCACGCTGTCCGATCGCGCCACTACGTGCAGGTAGTGGGCAATGCCATCAAGGCGGCATCGCCGAATCCGACCCGGGAGAAGATTCGTGATGCCCTGCAGAAGACCAAGGATGTTCCGGTTGTGGTCGGCGCGGGATAGTACAGCTACATCAACCGGTTCCCCATCTACGGCTCCGTGTTCCTGCAGGTCAAGGGCGGAGAATTCGGGCTCGCCCCCCGGTAGTTCGGGCGGACGATTGGCGGCGGAGTGACTTCCGCCGCCGATCTCCTCTTCCGCGAGAATCCGGCAGTTGGCAGGCGCGGATGCGGGAACCAGGGTCAGGTGGCCGCGAGGCCGCCGTCCAGAGGTATCGCAGTCCCGGTAATCCATGACGACTCGTCGCTCGCAAGGAACAGTGCCAGATTGGCGCAGTCGGCAAGGACGCCAAGCCGCCTCAGCGGCAGCTTCGCGGCGGTCGCCGCCTCGAGCCCCGGGATGCTCATGTTGCTGCCCGCATCTCGGGCGCGCTTGGTCCATACCTTGTCCATCAGCGGCGTCGGGATGGCGCTCGGACAAATGGCGTTGACGCGAATGCCCTTGGGGCCATAGTCGAGCGCGAGCTGTCGCGTCAGCCCGATCACGCCTGTCTTTGCGGCACAGTAATGGGGCATGGCCGGCACGGCCATCAACCCGGCCGAACTTGACTGGTTGATGATGGATCCGCCGCCGGCAGCGATCATGTGCGGAAGCGAGTATTTCACGGAGAGCCACAAGCTGGTCAGGTTGACGGCGATCATGCGGCTCCACTGCTCGATGGTCAGGTCGATGGCGTTGCATGACTCGCCGATACCCGCGTTGGCATATAGCACGTCGAGTTTTCCGTAGGTCCTGACGGTATCGGCGACCATGCGCTCGACCTCCGCCGGGACCGTCACGTCCACTTTCAGCGCGATGGCGGTCTTCGCGGCTTTGCCGGGCATCGCGTCCAGTGTCTCCATGACGCCCTTTTTGTTGATGTCGGCGCACATGACGCGCGCTCCTTCGGCGGAGAACAGCTGCGCCGCCGCGCGGCCGATTCCCGAGCCTGCGCCCGTCACGATTGCCACTTTTCCGTCCAGCCTGCCTGCCATTGGGTTTCTCCATGAAGGTGCGAAGGTTGGTCATCTGCTTGCGCGCCGTCTGGCGCACGGCTCGATTCGAACGGGGGGCCAACACCGACTGGCGTT
>Ga0194132_10009950_pt1 | contig 12863 bp, 12 predicted proteins | sample TA2KigOf80mmetaG_FD_148612 | JGI IMG/M metagenome (GOLD analysis project Ga0194132, IMG submission 148612) | Freshwater microbial communities from Lake Tanganyika, Tanzania - TA2015054 Kigoma Offshore 80m | ecosystem: Environmental > Aquatic > Freshwater > Lake | place: Tanzania: Lake... | reverse complement strand
GACCTTTCTCATCCCCAATCTTCACTCGGTGAGCAGCCAAAACCCGAAGCGCAGGAGTCTCCCACCGGAATTCAACCGAAACCTCGGGCGAGAGGACTCAGTCCCTATCCGGCTAAGTCCACCGCCCATAAGCCGGCTGCAGACCACCCATGGAAACGAACCGTACTGACAAAATCACTGCACCCTAAACACTGACAGATTCACTGTCCCTTGACACAACGGGCCTGCATATTTGACAGTCTGACCATGTCCGGCCAGTATAGAAGCCTGCCCACAGAGAACATCACCGCTCAATACCGCAGTTTCAACAGGAGAACATGGTGACCCAGGAATATATCGAAATACGCGGCGCCCGGGAGAACAACCTCAAGAATGTCTCGCTGCGCGTGCCGAAGTGAAAGATCACCATCTTTACAGGCGTGTCCGGCTCGGGGAAGTCGTCCATCGTATTTGACACCATCGCTGCCGAAGCACGGCGGCAGCTCAATGATACGTTCAGCACGTTCGCCCAGAGCTTCCTGCCGCGCTACGCCCAGCCTCAGGCCGACGCAATCGAGAACCTGAGCATGGCCATAGTGGTTGACCAGAAGCGCCTGGGAGGCGGGTCGCACTCAACGGTCGGCACAATCACGGACATCTACTCCGTCCTCCGCCTGCTCTACTCCCGCGTCGGCCGCCCATACGTCGGCCCCGCAAACGCGTTTTCGTTCAACGTCCCGTCGGTCCAGGCCGTGGGGCAAATTACTGTGGAGAAGGACGGCGGCAAGTCCGAGAAGCGCGAATTCTCCGTCGCAGGCGGCATGTGCCCAAACTGCAACGGCATCGGGCGGAAGATAGACGTGGACCTGAACAAATTCCTCGACACGTCGAAATCAATCAACCAGGGCGCAATTCTCTATTCTGAATACGCCGTCGATAGTTGGGGGTGGAGCGTCCTGGCGAAGTCCGGGCTTTTCGAAAACGACAAGAAGCTCTCCGACTACTCCCCGAAAGAGATGGACCTGTTGTTGCACAGCAAGCCTTACAAGGTGAAGTTGGACATGGCCGGCAAGCCCATCAATCTGACTTTCGAAGGGATCATCGACAAGTTCAGCCGCAAGTACATCACCGGCGACGTGAAAACATACTCGGAGCGCACTCAGAAGTCAGTGGAACAGTACATGGTCTTCGGGCCGTGCTCGCTCTGCAAAGGGACCCGACTCAACCATGCGGCGCTTTCGTGCAAGATAAACGGTCTGAATATCGCCGAAATGGCGGCAATGGAGGTGGACGAGCTGATTGAGGTGGTCCGCAAGATAACGGACCCGGTCGCAGCGCCGATGGTGGAGAACCTGACCGAGCGCCTGCAGCACATGATCGACATCGGGCTGGAGTACATCAGCCTGGACCGGCCCACGGACACTCTGTCCGGCGGAGAGTCCCAGCGCATCAAGATGGTGAAGCACCTCGGAAGCAGCCTGGTGGACGTGCTGTACATCTTCGACGAGCCCAGCATCGGCCTGCATCCCCGAGACGTGCACCGGCTGAACGACCTGCTCCGCAAGCTGCGGGACAAGGGGAATACCGTGCTGGTTGTGGAGCACGATCCGGCAGTTATCCGCGAGGCAGACCACGTGGTGGACGTGGGTCCGCACGCCGGTAGCCGCGGCGGCGAGGTGTTCTACCAGGGTGACGTCGCGGGGTTGCTGAAGGCCAACACGCCGACCGGAAAGCACATGAGCGCGTCCATGGCCATCAAGCCCAACTTCCGAACGGCGAAGGGCAAATTCTCGATTGTCGACGCGCGCGCCAACAACCTACAAAATGTGAGCGTGGACATTCCGATGGGCGTGCTCAGCGTCATCACCGGCGTCGCCGGTTCAGGCAAGAGCTCGCTTGTTTATTACTCCTTCCTTCCGCAGCAGCCGGACGCCATAGTGATCGACCAGTCGTCCGTAGGCGTCTCAAGCAGGTCGAACCCGGCCACCTACACCGGCATTATGGACGACATTCGCAAGGCATCCGCCTCTGCAAACAAGGTCAGCCCTTCCCTCTTCAGCTTCAACTCCAAGGGCGCCTGCGAGACCTGCCAGGGGCTCGGGGTAATCTATACAACCCTTTCCTACCTGGACGAGGTGAAGACGCCGTGCGAGACCTGCGGCGGGAAGCGTTTCAAGGACGAAGTGCTGGCCTTCAAACTTGATGGCAAGTCTATCTCTGACGTTCTGGGGATGCCGGTGCAGGATGCGCTGGGATTCTTCAAGGTCAAGGAAGTAACCCGGCGACTTCAGGCGATGAGCGACGTTGGGCTGGACTATATCAAGCTGGGCCAGCCGCTGAGCACGTTATCCGGCGGCGAGTGCCAGCGAATCAAGCTGGCCGGCGAGCTGCACAAGAAGGGAACGCTCTACGTAATGGACGAGCCCACCACGGGCCTCCACATGTCGGACATCGGCCACCTGCTCGCGATCATGAACCGCCTGGTGGACGCGGGGAACACGGTTGTGGTCATTGAACACAACATGGACATCATCAAGAATGCGGACTGGATAATCGATATGGGACCGGAGGGCGGTAACAAAGGCGGAAAGGTGGTTTTCGAAGGGACTCCTCAGGACTTGCTCGAAGCCCCCCGTTCGCTGACTAGCCATTATCTGCGAAGCTGACAGCCTTCGAATGTTAGTGACTCTGTTTCGGCGGGAGCTCGCCCCGGCGTTGCTTGACACTGTTCTGAATCCGCAACTACACTCCGCGTAGTTGATAGCACACGCCGTTATTGTCGCCCGCTCCGGCAATCGGGACGGGTCGGAGCAAACCCTTCCGGAGAAGGTTGAGCAATGCCCATCGTAAAAGAAATGACCCCCTTCGAGGCTGTCACGTACGAGTTCGACCGCGCCTGCGACCGCCTGAAGGTCAGCGACGAAGTCCGTGACATCGTCCGCACGCCGGACCGTGAGGTCCGCGTGGAGGTGCCTGTGCGGATGGATAACGGCAAGATCAAGGTGTTCATCGGCTACCGCGTGCAGCACAACTCCTCGCGCGGGCCTTACAAAGGCGGCATCCGGTACCACCCGGAAGCCGACGTGGACGAGGTGAAGGCGCTGGCGGCGCTCATGACGTACAAGACGGCCGTCGTGGGGATACCCTTCGGCGGCGCGAAGGGCGGCGTGCAGTGCGACCCAAGCACAATGAGCGCGAGAGAGCTGCAGAAGCTGACGCAGGGGTTCACCCGGGCGATTAGCTACATCATAGGCCCGGACCGCGACATCCCCGCGCCGGATATGGGGACCAACGCTCAGACGATGGCGTGGATGATGTCCGAGTACGCCAAGGCGCACGGCTACAGCCCGGGCGTCGTCACCGGCAAGCCCGTGGAGCTGGGCGGCTCGCTGGGCCGCGAGCAGGCAACCGGGCGCGGAGTTGCGATCATCACCGCCGAGCTGGCGAAGGATATGGGAAAGCCCCTGCGCGGCGCAACCGTCGCGATTCAGGGCTTCGGCAACGTGGGCTCATGGGCAGCGAAGTTCCTGTACCCAATGGGCGCAAAGATTGTTGCCGTTACAGACGTAAAGGGCGGCGTCCTCAACGAGAACGGCCTCGATATCGACGCGCTCTCGAAGCACGTCTCCCAGACCGGGTCCGTGGCAGGGTTCGCAGACGCCGACCACATCGGCAACAAGGAGCTTCTTGAGCTCCCGTGCGACATCCTGGTGCCCGCCGCCCTGGGAGGCGTCATCAACCGCGGCAACGCAGCGAACGTGCGCGCGAAGATAATCGTTGAGGCGGCCAACCACCCGGTGACGCCCGCGGCGGACGCCATCCTGAAGGACAGGGGCGTCCTTTGCGTGCCCGACCTGCTGGTCAACGCGGGCGGCGTGACGGTCTCCTACTTCGAATGGGCGCAGAACGTGCAGCGATTCCCTTGGGACCTGGGCCGGGTGAACTCTGAGCTTGAAGAGGTGCTGCTGAAGGCCTACAAGAACGTATACGTGCGCGCCAAGCTGGACCGCGTCTCCTACCGCGAGGCGGCGTTCAACATCGCCGTCGAGCGCGTGGTGCGGGCAATTGAGCTACAGGGGCTGCCGTAGGTCCGTCCCCTTCACCATCGCCGCGAAGGCTTCGATCTTCCTGGGGTCCTTTGCGCCGTCGGTCTCAACGCCGCTGGATACGTCCACGGCCCAGGGGCCGACACGGTGGATGGCCTCGCTGACGTTCTCCGGCGTGATGCCGCCGGCGAGCATGATCTCGTAACGCTTCGCCACCTCTCGGGCGATATCCCAGTCGAAGGTGCGGCCGGTACCGCCGAGCGCGCCCGTCTCGTACTTGTCCAGCAACGGGATATGGCCCTTGCCGGCAACATGGCCCACGACCTCCATCGTTTCCGAGACCGCTTCGGCGACGGTCGGGTGCTCCTTGACCTTAACCTGCCGGACTATCTTCGCCTCGACACGCGCCCAATAGGCAGGCGACTCGTCTCCGCAGAGCTGTGCGTAGTCGAGGCCGCACTGCTTCAGGATGCGGTTAACGTCCTCAATGGGCTGGTTGGCAAAGAGGCCGACGAGGTTGGGCATCGGGCCGGTCACGCGGGCGCGCAGGGAGTCTATGATGGACTTCGCAAGCTCGGGCGGTATGGCCCGCTTCGCGCCGGGGACAAAGTTAAAGCCGATGAAGTCCGCGCCGGACTGTGCCGCTACGAGGGTGTTGTCGAGGTCCCGCAGGCCGCAGATCTTGAAGCGGGTCATGCAAGCTCCTTCAGCTTCGCGCCGGGGTCTTTAGCAGTCACTAATGCCTCGCCGACGAGGATCGCATGGGCGCCGGCCTTCCCTACCCGCTCGACGTCCGCACGGCTGTTTATGCCGCTCTCGCTGACGACGATCTTGCCGAATGGGACCTTCGGCGCGAGGCGCTCGGTGACGGCGAGGTCTGTCTTGAAGGTGCGCAGGTCCCGGTTGTTGATGCCTATGATCTCCGCTCCGATGTCCAGCGCCACCTTGAGCTCCTCTTCGTCGTGCACTTCCACGAGGCACTGCATCCATAGCTGCTCCGAGAGTCCGCGCAAGTCCGTGAGCTGCTTAGGCGAGAGCATCGCAACGATCAGCAGCATCGCGTCCGCCCCGTGGGCGCGGGCCTCATAGACCTGGTAAGGGTCGAAGATGAACTCCTTGCGCAGGACGGGCACGCCCTTCGTGTAAGCTACGGCGTGGACCTGCTCCAAGTGCTCGATGCTCCCCTGGAAGTGGTCCACGTTGGTGAGAACCGATATTGCCGCCGCGCCGTTGGCGACGTAAGCCTGCGCGAGGGCCGTGGGATCGAAGTCCGGCCGCAGGAGGCCCTTCGCGGGCGAGGCCTTCTTGCACTCGGCGATGACCCGGACGCGGTCGCCCATAAGGCACCCGGCCAGGTTAAGGGGCCGAGTCTGGCTCTCCATTCGCTTCTCCAGATTGCGCAGCGGCTTCTCCACCTTGAGGCGGGCGACCTCGCGGGCCTTGACCTCGACGATCTTTTTGAGGATATCGGGCGTATTGGGTTCGATCATGGTTGTGTCCTGGTTAATATGCCCCGGTTCTCTGTAGCCTGCCCCGATGCATCGGGACCCGGGTTGTCCTCAGGCTACATTGGCGAACAAGACAGGCGCGATGAATCGCGCGGGCTACAGGTCGACGCAACACCTGTTTCACCACCCCAGGCGCGCCGGCAGCTCCGCGACGCTGGGGATGATTTCTACTACCGGGTAGCCGTTGAACTCGTCGCGCTTTGTTGTGCCGGAGAGGACGGCCATGAACGGCACCCTCGCGCGTTTGGCGGTCTCCGCGTATGTGAGGCTGTCGCCGACGTAGAGCGCCTCGCCCTTCGGGACATCCAGGCGCCGAAGAGCGGCGAGAAGGCCGTGCGGGTCGGGCTTGAAGGCCGGGACGTCCTCGCCTCCGACGATGGTCTCGAACCTGTCCAGCAGCCGCTCGCGGCCGAGGATCGCCTCGATGCGGAAGCGGCCCTTCGTGGAGACGATGCCGAGGGGCATTCCGTGCGCGTGGAGGGCCGATATCGCGCGCGGCGTCCAGTCGAAGAGGACCGTGCCGTCCACCATCACCTCGTCCGCGCGCTTGATGAACAGGCGGTAGTACTCCGCCGCGAGCGCACGGTCCTCTTTCGGGAACATGCGGTGGAACGCCTCCGTGAGCGACAGGCCGATCGTCGTCGCCACCACGGCTTTCGGCGGCGTCTGCAGGCCCATCGCGGTGAGCGCGTGGCCGGCGCAGTCGTACGCCGGCGCGGTGGAGTCCGCGAGCGTGTAGTCGAAGTCGAATATGACGGCCTTGGGGTGGAGTGGGTTCACAAAAGGTCTATCAACTCTTCTTTAGTTAGTTGTGTAGATTCCAATATCGCGTGTATGACCTTCGGAGAGAGCATCTGTCCAGCGTGCACAGGTACGATTGCATAACGCGCCCGCCCGGATTCATGCACGAGAAAGTGATGGCTCCCGCTGACCCGGTCAATCCTGAATCCGGCCCGCTGCAACGCACGGACCATTTCTTTGCCGGAGATGCGAGGTAAACGTACTATACCGCCACCTCTACGCGTCTTATCTTATCGCCATCGCCAGTCGGGACAGGCAGGCCGTTGGCCTTTAGGCCTTCGACGGTAAGCGCAATGGCTTCCCTGACCATCCTCATTGCTTCTGTTCGTGTTTTGCCCTGTGTCGCAATCGTCAACGCCGGGACGCTTGCCACGTACACCTTTTCCTCGTGGTCCCATTCAAGGACGACGGTATAACGGACCTTCTGCATCTGTTCCTCCCTACGCCAGGGTTTGGCTGAGCTTCGCCAGCTCCTCCATCTTCTTTTGCGCCGCGCCGCTGTCTATGGACTTCTGGGCCATTGCGATGCCCTCCTTGAGCGTTCTTGCGCGATCGGAGGCGACGAATGCGGCGGCGGCGTTGACCACCACCATGTCGCGCGCGGGGCCGGGCCTGCCAGCGAGGACGCCGCGGGCCAGCTCAGCGCTTTCGGCCGCGCTCTTCACTTTAAGGTCGGCAAGCTTGACGCGCTTGAAGCCGAGCTCTTCCGGGGTGGTCTGGTACTCCGTGATCTTGCCGCCCTTGAGCTCCCAGAAATGGGTTATATCCCCCAGCGAGACCTTGTCCACGCCGTCCGCTCCGTGAGCGAGGATGATGTGGTCCGCGCCGAGGATTTCAAAGACCTTGATGATCTTCTCCGCGAGCGGGATGTTCGCGCAGCCCATGAACTGCGACCGCGCCCCCGCGGGGTTAGTGAGCGGCCCCAGGATGTTGAAGACGGTGCGGATGCCGATCTCCTTGCGCGTGGGGCCGACGTGCTTCATCGCGGGGTGGAAGGCCTGGGCGAACATGAAGGCGACGCCTACCTGGTTAAGGCACTTTTCGACGTTCTCCGGTGTGAGAGCGATCTTGACGCCCAGCGCCTCGTACAGGTCGGCGCTGCCGCTCGCGCCGGACATGGCGCGGTTGCCGTGCTTGGCGACGCGCACGCCCGCGCCCGCGAGCACAAACGTCGCCGTTGTGGAGACGTTGAACGCGCCGGAGCCGTCGCCGCCTGTGCCGCAGTTATCGATGACGGGGCCGTTCGGGTTGACCTTGAGCGACTTTTCGCGCATGACCTTCGCCATACCGGCGATCTCCTCCGGCGTCTCGCCCTTCATGCGGAGCGCTGTGAGGAACGCGCCGAGCTGCGACGGCGTGGCCTCGCCGGACATGATCTCATTCATCGTCGCCGCTGCCTGCTCGGTGGTGAGCGATTTTCCCCCAACGAGGAGTTCGATGGATTCGCGAATCATTGTGATACGCCCCCAGTGAGGAAGTTCTTCAAGAGGTCCTTGCCGCTCTTGGTCATGATCGACTCGGGGTGGAACTGGATGCCCTCGATGGGGAGGGTCTTGTGCCGAACGCCCATAATGATACCCTTGTCCGTCCACGCGGTCACCTCGAGGTCTGCGGGGAGGTCTTCCCTGTAGATGGCGAGGGAGTGGTAGCGGATGGCCTCGAACGGGTTCGGGAGGCCCTTGAACACGCCCTTGCCATCGTGGTGGATCATGGAGGTCTTGCCGTGCATGATCTCTCCTGCGTAGCCGACGGTGCCGCCCATGCTGAAGCCGATGCACTGGTGGCCGAGGCATACGCCGAGGATGGGTACCTTGCCGCCGAAGTGGCGGATGACGTCGTTGGAGATGCCGGCCTGCGCGGGCGAGCACGGGCCGGGGGAGATGACGATCTTCTCCGGCGCCATGGCGTCGATGTCCTCCACGGTGGTCTGGTCGTTGCGGATGACCTTGACGTCCGCGCCGAGCTCGGACATGTACTGGTAGAGGTTGTAGGTGAAGCTGTCGTAGTTATCGAGCAAGAGTATCATTGTCGTCTCCTTGGAATCGGCGTCCTCCGTGTCGATTGGGGCGAAGCGCCGGCGCGTCGGCGTGTCGCCCGGCAAGATCAGCTTGCCTGTTGGGGAGGTCATCGGACCATCCCCGGCGGTGAGAGCGTCGACTGTAGGGCCGGTCACCGCCCCGACCTAACCCCCTGGCCCCCTTCCCTGGGAGGGAAGGGGGAATAAGAGAAAAGCCCTGGGGCTTCGCCCCAGACCCCAGCAAGGGGCTTCGCCCCTTTGCAAACCCCGGAATCCCTGAGGGCTTCGCCCTCAGACTCCCAAGACATCGGGCCGACGGCCCGATCACTGCCAGTGTCACTAACTTAGATTACTTTTGTACCGCTAGCGCTTCCTGGAACCACCTGACGACTATTGGGCGCCGGCCTTTGGCGAGGGTTAGCTTTGCCATGGCCTGGTCCGGCGGGAGGAGCAGGCGGTGTAGCACTTCGTATTTTGGATCCCAGGGGTGCGCGGTTACCTCGGCGCGCCAGAGGGAGCGGATCAGGATGAGTCCCTTTTCGTGTCCCTCAATGCACTCACCTCTGCTGTATCCGAGGAGGGTGGCGTCGTTGACGGTGGCGCACCCTTCTTCGAGCATCTCCCGGACGAGCGTCTCGCGCCAGTCCTCGTTGCCTTCGGGCCTGCCGCCGGGGAGCTCCCAGCGGGTGCCGTTCATGCTGATTACGATCACCTGGCCCGCCGGGTCTATGCAGATGCCGGCGGAGCCGTGGCGGCGGCCGTCCGGCGGCGGAAGACTGCCGGGATGCCACGAGGTGATCCAGACCTGGCCGTCGTCGCCATAGACGTATACTTTTTCGAAGTCGGCGGCAGGTCGAGCTGAGTCCATCAGTCCGCGTCCCTTTCGGCTTGTTCTATCCCAACTTGTCCGTCCAGATTCGGCTGCGCGGGGTAGTACGCATCGTACTGTTCCTTTGCCTCCTCGACGCGTCCTTCGTCTGTAACTGCAAAGTGGTACTCCCCTACCTTTCCCTCACGAGGGTACAGCAGGTATTCGTCTTCGTAACCACTGAGGTGATTCAGCAGCTCCTCTTTACTAACTTCCATCCGTCGCTCATACCCGCGTGAGTAATCGCCTATAAAGTAAGCCCGGGCAAATCCAAGCCTTACAAGCAGAAGAAGCGCGTCTACTATGTCTTGCGTTGAAGTCCGCAGGTCCCTTCTCGCATCCGCGTGCAGTAAGTAGAGAGACTCCATGTCGGTAACAAAGCTTGAGAGAAGGTCGTGCTCCAGACGGCTCAGTTTTCTCACGCACTTATTCTCCCCCGCTCTTCAACTCACTATTCACTATTCTAAATTCACTATTCTCTAGTCCGCGTCCCTTTCCGCCTGCTCAATTGCGCGGAGCTGGGCGGAGGCTTTGTGGAGGGTTTCCTCGTACTCGGTTTGGGGGACGCTGTCGAAGACGATGCCGCCGCCGGCCTGGACGTGGGCGACGCCGTCCTTTACCACCATCGTCCTTATTGTGATGGCGGTGTCCATGTTGCCGGTGAAGTCGAAGTAGCCGACTGCGCCTCCGTAGGGGCCGCGCTTCTCGGGCTCGAACTCAGCGATGATCTCCATTGCGCGGATCTTGGGCGCGCCGGATAGCGTGCCCGCCGGGAAGCAGGCGCGGAGGGCGTCGTAGGCCGTGCACTCGTCGCGGAGCTTGCCGGTGACGTGGGAGACGATGTGCATGACGTGGGAGTAGCGCTCGATGACCATGAGGTCGGTGACCTTGACGGTGCCGGGGCGGCAGACGCGCCCGACGTCGTTCCGGCCGAGGTCGACGAGCATGATGTGCTCGGCGCGCTCCTTCTCGTCGGCCAGGAGGTCTTTCTCGTTCTGGAGGTCCTGCTCCTGCGTCTTGCCGCGAGGGCGGGTGCCGGCGATGGGGCGCGTGGCGACGGTGCCCCTGTCCACCTGCACGAGCATCTCCGGGGAGGCGCCGACGATCTGGAAGTCGTCGAGCTGGAGGTAGTACATGTACGGCGACGGGTTGATGGCCCGGAGCGCGCGGTAGATGTTGAACGGGTGCGCGGTCGTGGGGCGGCGCAGGCGCTGCGACAGCACGGCCTGGATGATGTCTCCCGCCAGGATGTACTCCTTCGTCTTCTTCACGATCTCGTCGTAGCGCTCGCGGGTCATGTTGTGGGTGATCGCGGGCGTGTCGTTGGGCGCGATACGGCCGTTCTGCGGCGGCTTCACCGGGCCGCTGAGGCGGGAGATGATGTCGTCGATGCGCTTCGTGGCGTCGTTGTACGCCTTCCGGACGTCGCCGTTGATGTGGGCGTGGCTGACGACGCGTATCTTGTACTTGACGTGGTCGAAGATCAGGAACGTCGTCGTGAGCATGAAGACGGACTCCGGCACCTTGAGCGAGTCCGCCGACGGCGAGGGCAGGCTCTCGAAGTAGCGGACTGCGTCGTAGGATAGGTAGCCGACCATGCCGCCGTTGAAGCGGGGCTGGTCCGGCGCCTGCACCATGCGGTACTTGGCGAGCAGCTGCTGGACCGGGACGAGCGGGTCGATCTCGCCGAGCTCGGTGCCCGGGCCGGTGCGGACGACGTGCTGCGGGTCGGTGCCGATGAAGCTGTAGCGCGCGGTGCGTTCGCCGCCCTCGACGGACTCCAGCAGGAACGAGTACGGCGGCCTGGCGACTTTCAGGTACGCCGAGACGGGCGTCTCCAGGTCCGCGTTGATCTCCCGGTAGACGGGGACGAGGTTGCCCTGCCCGGAGAGCTTTTCGACCTCTTGTAGCGATGGGTGGTACATGGGAAGCCTTTTGGGAATAGCGAATTGGGATATGGGGTGCTGGGTTCTGGGTGCTGGGTTCTGGGTGCTGGGTTCTGGGTGCTGGGTTCTGGGTTCTGGGTTCGATCCGAAAACCAGCACCCAGCACCTAGCACCCAGCACCCTCAATACAGCTGCCGCTCTTTGCGCGGGAGGATGAAGCCTACCCGCTCTTTCATTTCCGTGACCTTGGGCTCGGCGACTGCCGAGGCCTGCTCGGCGCCCTTGGCCAGGAGCTCGTCGAGGACGGCGATGTCGCTCATGAGCTGCTTGTAGCGCTCCTGGATGGGGCGGAGCTCGTTGATGACTACCTCGGCTACCGCCTTTTTGAGGTCGCCGTAGCCGCGGGCGCCGGCGAAGTCGGCCTCCACCTGCTCCTTCGTCTTGCCGGTGACGACCTTGTACATGCCCAGGAGGTTGTTCACGCCCGCCTTCGCGGGGTCGTCGGAGAACCTTATCTCGTTGCCCGGGTCGGTGACGGCGCGCTTGAAGGCGTACTCGATCTCTTTGGGATCGTCCAGCAGGCGCACGGCGTGGCCGCGGATGTGGGCGAAGCTCTTGGACATCTTGGCCGTGGGGTCGTTGAGGCCCATGATGCGCGCGCCTACCTCAGGGATGACCGGCTGCGGGATGACGAACGTGTCTCCGAAGGTGCGGTTGAACTTCTCGGCGATGTCGCGCGTCAGCTCCACGTGCTGCTTCTGGTCGTCGCCGACGGGCACCTCGTCCGCGCTGTACAGGAGAATATCGCCCGCCATGAGGACTGGGTAGTCCAGCAGGCCGGCCATGACGCTCTCCTGCTTGGCGGACTTGTCCTTGAACTGGGTCATGCGCTCCAGCCAGCCGACGGGCGTGATGCAGTTCAGGAGCCAGCACGCCTCCGCGTGGGCGGTGACGTGGCTCTGGATGAAGACGGTGCACTTGGCCGGGTCCAGCCCGGAGGCGAAGTAGATGGCCGCGAGGGAGCGCGTGCGGTCGCGGAGGTCCTTCGGGTCCTGGGGGACGGTGATCGCGTGCATGTCCACGATGCAGAAGAAGTTCTCCTTCTCCGCCTGGCGCTGCACCCAGCCCTTGATGGCGCCCAGGTAGTTGCCCAGGTGGATATCGCCCGAGGGCTGTATGCCGCTCAGGACGCGCTTCTTCCTCGCGGGCTTGCCCGCCGCCGAGCCGATGCCCATTGCCGCCTTCTTCGCCGTGTCCATGTCGCCGCCTCCGAGACAAAAAATAAAAGACCCGTCCGATGAAGGGACGGGTCTTTCCGTGGTGCCACCCTGGTTCGCCGCGCGGCAGCTGGCCCGCGAGGCCTCTTTTCAGCGCGGGGCTCGAAGCCCCAGGCTCAGGACGATGGTAACGGCGTCCATTCCGTCCGCGCCTACATCCCGGCGTGCGGGAATTCAGGCGGAAGCTCCCAGGTCCATTCGGCTGCTGCGCTGACACCGGCTCGCACCTTGCCCGGCTCTCTGAGTCTCGCTTGCGGCGTACTAATCCTGATCGTCGCTGGTCGATAGGTTGTTCGTAACTATCAAATCATAATTGCGGGAATAGGCGGGTGTCAAGGACGTAAGAGGATACTGTGTCTTTGCTCAGTGATATTGTCAGTAGGTAACTGCTCAGTGAATATGTCAGTCCATGAGAGGACTACATTTGACCGAGCGAGAAGCGAAGAGAGCACAGATACTGAACCTTGTTCTGGAGGGGCGT
>Ga0194132_10009948_pt1 | contig 12864 bp, 11 predicted proteins | sample TA2KigOf80mmetaG_FD_148612 | JGI IMG/M metagenome (GOLD analysis project Ga0194132, IMG submission 148612) | Freshwater microbial communities from Lake Tanganyika, Tanzania - TA2015054 Kigoma Offshore 80m | ecosystem: Environmental > Aquatic > Freshwater > Lake | place: Tanzania: Lake... | reverse complement strand
GATCCACATACGAAAACAGTGAACCAGACCGATCGTCAGATCCGCGCATCTCATCCTCCTGACAAACTAAGGAGAATGAATCACCCTTCAAACCCGATTCGCTACAGACTTCTTCAACAGCCTGCTAGAGCTTGGGCCGCACCTGCGCCCAAGGACGCGCCTTCTCGAAGGCGCGCGAGGCTTGCAGCACGGTGTCGTCGCGGAAGCGCCGGCCGACGATCTGGATCCCGACCGGGAGGCCGGCCGGGGTGAAGCCGCAGGGACATGTGGCCGCCGGATTCCAGGTGAGATTGAACGGGTAGCTGAACCCGGCCCAGCGGATCCAGTCCCAGGAATGCTGCTCCCAATGCGACGGGATCAGGTCGCCGGCCCGGAAGGCCGCGACCGACAGCGTCGGCGTCAGCAGCAGGTCGTACTTGCCGAAGAAGGCCTGGACCCTGTCGGCATATTCGAAGCGGCGAAGGCGCATGCGGACATACTCGCCGGCGCTTCCGCCGAGCCCGGCCTGCACGCAGGCGACCAGGCCCGGATCCATGTAGCGCTCCCACTTGTGCAGGATGGGGCCGACGGTCGCCGCGTACCACGACGAATAGAAGAACAGCTCCATCTCGGTCGGATCGCCCCAGCCGGGGTTGTCGACCTGCTCAACATGCGCGCCGAGTTCCTCGAAGGCCTTCACTGCCTTCGCGACCGGCCCCGCCACTTCCTCGTCGACCTTCAGGTATCCGAGGTTGGGGCTGTAGGCGATGCGGAGTCCCTTGATCCCCTTGTCGAGGGCCTTGAGATAATCCGGCACCGGCCCTTCGAGGCTGGTCGGATCGCGATCGTCGGGGCCGGCCATCGCGTTCAGCATCAGCGCCGAGTCCGCGACCGTCCGCGTCAGCGGCCCCATATGCGAGATCTGGTCGGCGGCGACCGGCGGATATGTCGGGATGCGGCCGAAAGACGGCTTCAGTCCATAGACGCCGCAGAATCCCGCCGGCATGCGCACCGAGCCGGCGCCGTCCGAGCCCTGATGCAGCGGGCCGACGCCGGCCGCAGAGAAGATCGCGGCGCCGGTCGAGGAACCGCCGGCGTTGTATCCCAGCTTCCACGGATTGTGCGAGATGCCGGTCAGGGGGCTGTCGCCGCAGCCCTTCCAGGCAAGCTCGGGCACCGTCGTCTTGCCGATCGAGATGCCGCCTGCCGCCTGCAGACGCTCGGCCGTCGGCGCATCCACGTCCGGCACGCGGCTGGAGAAGATGTGGCTGCCGGACATCGTCTTCACACCCTTGGTGAAAAGCACGTCCTTCAGCGTGATCGGGATGCCGTGAAGGGCGCCGAGCTTCTTTCCCTTCATCACCGCCTGCTCGGCTTTCTTCGCGCGGTCGCGGGCCTGGTCGGCAGTCCACGTCGCGATGGCGTTGAGCTTGGGGTTCAGCGCCTCCGCGCGCTCGAGCACCGTGTCCATGAGCTCGACCGGCGACAACTTCTTCTTAGCGATCAGTTCGACCAGCTTGGTCGCCGGCGTGAAGCAGAGATCTTCCTTGTCCATGGTCCCCTCCCCGGGCTGCCTTCACTAGAGCAAGCCGAAATCCGCCCGGATAGCGAACCCGCTTCGATCCGAAATGCGCTTTTGCTAGGGTCGGGCTCCCGCCGCTGCCTCATTTCCGAGATCCCGATGAGCATAAAGACGATCGTCTACGTCTCCCACGCCGATGGCCGCGAGGTCCATGTGATGGAGATGAACCCGGAGACCGGCGATCTCTCGCTCATCGAGAAGGTCGCGACCAGCGGCGTCGCCATGCCGATGGCGGTCAGCCCCGACCGGCGATTCCTCTATGTCTGCCTGCGCTCGGAGCCCTATTCGGTCTCGAGCTTCCGCATCGATCCGGCGACCGGCCGGCTCTCGCCGATCGCGACCACAAAGCTCCCCGACAACTTCGCCTACATCACCACGGATCGCGGCGGCGGGTTTCTCCTCGGCGCGTCCTTCATGGGCAACAAGATCGGCGTCAATCCGATCGGCCCCAATGGCTGGGTCCAGGAGCGGCCGGTGCAGATCTTCGGTACGCCGCCGAACGCTCATTGCGTCGTGGTCGATCCGTCGAACCGCTTCGTCTATGTGCCGTGCCGCGACGGCGACGCGCTGGTGCAGCTGCGCTTCGATGCGGCCAACGGCCTGGTCTCGCCCAACGATCCACTCGCCATGGCCGCCAAGCCCGGCGCCGGGCCGCGCCACGCGACCTTCCATCCCAACAACACGACCCTCTATCTCCTGAACGAGACCGATGGCACGGCCTATGTCTACGCGATCGACGCGACGTCGGGCACGCTCTCGCTCAAGCAGAGCGTGGATGCGAAGCCGCCGGGATTCACCGGCAACCCGGCAGCGGCCGACATCCACCTGACGCCGGACGGGCGCTTCCTCTACGGCACGGTGCGCACCCCCAACACCATCGCCGGCTTCGCCGTCGACCCGCAGGAAGGGACGCTGACGCCGATCGGCCAATGGCCGACCGAGGATCATCCGCGCGGCTTCAACATCTGCCCGCGCGGACGCTTCCTCTATGCCGTCGGCATGCACTCCCATCACCTGCAGAGCTACCGGATCGACAGCGAGAACGGGAAACTCAGGCCGCTGAAGCGGCTGGCAATGGGTCAGGGACCGAACTGGGTCGAGATCGTCGACCTGCCTTAGCGACGTCAGCGGCTCTGGAAATAATCTTCCAGCCGGATCGTATCCTCGCCGGGGATGCGGCGGCGCTCGAACTCGTCCTCGCGGCCGAGCGGCTTGGTCGCATCGATGATGAGCTTACCCCAGTGGTCGCGATGCGGGTCGCGATAGAAGCCGGGCACGTCGGCGATCACCGTGGTGCGCGTATCGGCACGGCCGCGCGTCAGGAACGCCCACCAGACATCGTGCATGTCGTGGATGTCGACATCCTCGTCGACGACGATCACTGCCTTGTTGTAGTCGAGCTGGGAGCCGATCGCCGCCATCGCCACGTGCCGAGCCTGGCCTTCATAAGTCTTCTGGATCTTGACCACGGTGCAAAGCAACGTCGCATGCACCGAGACGTCGAGCACGCCGCGCGCCTGGCCGATCAGCGCCTTGTAGATGCGCGCCGCCGTCGCTTCCTGCAGCAGCACGATGTCCTCGGGCGAGCCGCAGAGCAGTCCGTGGAAGATGGCGCCCTCGCGATGGCTGACATGCGTGACCTTGAACACGTGATTGTCCCCGACCGGCACGTAGTAGCCCATGAACTCGCCGAAGGGTCCTTCCGGCCGGCGGACATGCGGCAGGATTTCACCCTCGATGACGATCTCGGTATCGGCCGGAACCATGAGGTCGATGGTCTTGCAGGGGCGCATCTCGACCGGCCGGCCGCGGATCTGCGCCGCCGCCGAGAGCTCGTCGGTCTCGATCGGCAGCGACGCCGCCGCGGCGAGGAAGATGTCGGGTGCGGTGCCGATCAGCGCTGCCGCCGGAAGCCCTTTCCCGTCCCCCTCGGCCTTCTGGTGATAGCGCGTGAGGTCATGCGTGGTACCGAGGCGGATGCGCAGCTCTTCGTCGCTCACATACATCGAGCGATGGAAGGAGAGGTTCGCGACCCCAGTCTCCGGATCCTTGGCGAGGAAGATCGCCGAGGTGAAATACGGACCGGCATCCCGCTCCCAGTAGGTGATCTGCGGCAGCGCCGACATCTTCGAGTCGCGGAGATCGCCAGGCATCGGCACGGGCTTCAAGAAGCGATCCTCGGTCGGCTCCATCTTCTGGCAGAGATAGAGCCAACGACGGCTGAAGCTGCCGTCGATCGCACCGACCATCTCGTGGATGCGCCGGCGGCTGCCATAGAGGTTACTGACGACCGGCATGGTGGCGCCGCGCACCTTGCGGAACAGGATCGGCAGGTCGTCGCGGACCTGGGAGCGCTTGATCACGGCGGAAAGCTCGAAACGCGGGTCGACCTCGCGCTCGACCACGTGCATTTCGCCCCTCGCCATCAGCCTGTCGACATAGTCCCGCATCTAGGCCTCCGGCCCGGACCCTATCGGCCGCCCGGCGTTCCGGCAACGGCCCGTCAGGCGTGACGGAACCGCCTGATCGTGCGAGGCTTCTGGTGGGAGAAAACGCCATGCCCAAGATCCTCTCCAACGATGCCGTGAAGGCCTATCGCCGCGACGGCTACTACGCCCCGGTTCGCGTCATGAGCGAGGCCGATGCCGGCCGCTACCGCGCCGCCCTGGAGGCGCATGAGGCCAGGACCGGCGCGCCGCTGCAGTCGAACTGGCGGCACAAGACGCACCTGCTCTTCACCTGGGCCGACGAGCTGGTCCACCATCCGAAGATCCTGGACGCGGTCGAGGATGCGATCGGCCCGGACATCCTGTGCTGGACCACGACCTTCTTCATCAAGGAGAAGAAGAGCCCCGGCTTCGTCTCCTGGCACCAGGACTCGACCTACTGGGGCCTCGACCCGGCCGACGTGATCACCGCCTGGGTCTCCTTCACCCATTCGAACCCGGTCAGCGGCTGCATGAAGGTGATGCCCGGTACCCATGTCGGCGAGCAGATCCCTCATAACGACACCTATCACAAGGATAACCTCCTCTCGCGCGGCCAGGAGGTGGCTGTCGAGGTCGATGCCTCCAAGGCGGTCGACCTGATCCTGAAGCCCGGCGAGATCTCGCTGCATCATATCAAGCTGGTCCACGGCTCCGAGCCCAACACCAGCGATGACCGCCGCATCGGCATGGCGATCCGCTACATCCCGCCGCATGTGCGCCAGCTCAAGGTGACGGACTCGGCGATCCTGGTGCGCGGCAAGGACAAGTACGGCCACTTCCTCTCCGAGCCGCGACCCAAGGCCGATGTCGATGAGGCGGCCATCGCCGCACATAAGATCTCGGTCGAACGCCAGATCGGTGCGCTCTACTCCGGTACGGACAAGAAAGTCTTTCGCGCGTGAGCAAGGTCGCGATCGTCACCGGCGGGGCCCGCGGGATCGGCCGTGGCTGCGCGCTGGCGCTGGCGCGCAAAGGCTTCGACATCGTCCTAGTCGACCTGCTCGAGCCCGAGATGGAGCGGACCGCGGGCGAGATCGCGGCGGAAGGCCGGAAGGCGCTGCGCTTCGCGGCCGACGTCGCCGATCACCGCCGCGCCAAGGAGATCGTCGATCAGGTGACGAAGGCGTGGGGCCGCATCGACTTCCTCCTCAACAACGCCGGCAAGTCGATGCCGAAGCCGATGGTCGAGATCACCGAGGAGGAATTCGACCGCACCATCGCGATCAACCTGAAAAGCTGCTTCAACTATATCCATGCGACCGCGCCAGTGATGCTGGCCCAGGGCGGCGGGCGCATCGCCAGCATGTCGTCGCTGAATGCCTATACCGGCGGCGTCACCAGCGCCGTCAGCAAATTCGCCTATGCCGCAGCCAAGGCCGGTATCCTCGGCATGACCCGCGCGCTGGCGAAGGAGCTGGCGCCGACCATATCCGTCAACGCGATCTGCCCCGGCGTGATCAAGACCGAGCTCGGCAATTCGCTGACCCAGGCGCGCGAACCGGAGTTGATCAAAGGCATCGCGCTGGGTCGCCTCGGCACCCCCGCCGACGTCGCCGAGTTCGTCGCCTTCCTCGCCACGGTGGAGCCCAACTTCATCACCGGCCAGGACTTCAAGATCGACGGCTTCCAGTGGGTGGTTTAGCCGCACAGGCAGGCGCGCCTGACTGGGCGAAGGCGCTCGCGGCGACGCTCACCATGCAGACGACGGCGGCGCTAGCGACCCGCGTGCTGCCGGTCGTCGGCCCCGCCGTCACGCTCGCCGCCGGCGTGCCGCCCGAGAGCATCGGGCACGTCGCCGCGGCGACGGCGCTCGGCACCATGTGGTTCCTGATGAGCGGCATTCCGCTTCTATCCCGCTTCGGCCCAGTGCGCCTGCTGCAGCTCGGCGGCGCGCTCGGCGCCATCGCCATGCTGGTGGCGATGACGGGGTCATGGCCGCTGCTGCTGATCGCCGCCTTCCTGATCGGCATCGCCTACGGTCCTTCGCCGCCTGCCGGCAGCGACATCCTCAACCGGCATGCACCTTCAGGGCATCGCAGCCTGGTCTTCTCGATCAAGCAGAGCGGCGTGCCCTTGGGCGGCGCCATCGCCGGCCTGATGGTGCCGGCCGCTGCCGGGCTCTGGGGCTGGCAGGCCGGCCTCCTAGTCGCCGGCATCGTCATCGCCGCCAGCGCCGTCGCAGTACAGCCGCTGCGCGAGCGACTCGATGCCGAGCGCCGGCGCGGCGAGCCGATCCCGTTCGGCGAGATCTTCTCGCTCGGCCGTTTCGTCGCGCCTTTCCGCGCGCTCCACCTCGCCCCCGGGATGGTCGCGCTTACCGCGTCCGGCTTCTCCTTCGCCATGGTGCAGGGCGCGGTGTTCAGCTTCTACGTCACATACCTCGCGGTCGATCTCGGCTTCGGGCTGGTCGCCGCCGGCGCCGCCTTCGCGCTTATGCAGGGCGTCGGCGTCGGCTCGCGCGTCGTCATCGGCTGGGTCGCCGACCGCATCGGCTCGGCCAGGAAGACGCTCATCCTGCTGGCGCTGGGCTCGGCAACGATGGCGACCGTCATCGCGCTTCACGGCGCCAACTGGCCCTGGTTCGCGATCCTTATCTCGGCCGCGATCTCCGGCGTCGCCGTCTCCAGCTGGAACGGTGTCTATCTCGGCGAGGTCGCGCGCATCGCACCGAAGGAACACGTCGGCGAGGCGACCGCCGGCTCCGGCTTCTTCGCTTTCCTCGCTTACGCGATCAGCCCCTCGCTTTGTGCCTTGATCATCGCCTCGACCGGCAGCTACCGCACCGCGTTCCTGACGGTGGCGGTGGTGCCGCTCTGCGCCGCATTCCTGCTCTTCCGCATCCGGGAAGGATGAGCATGTCCGACGACCTCTACGACCGCCTAGGCGTTCGCCCCTTCATCAATTGCTGCGGCACGCGCACTGTCCATGGCGGCAGCCTGATGCTGCCCGTCGTGCGCAAGGCGATGGCCGATGCCGCAGGCCGCTTCGTCAATCTGAACGAGCTGATCCTGGCATCCGGCCGCCGCATCGCTTCGCTCACGGGCGCGGAGGCGGCGCTCATCACCTCCGGCGGCGCCGCCTCGCTGGTCGCCGCCACCGCTGCGGCGATGACCAAGGGCGATCCCGAGCGCATGCTGCGCCTGCCGAATACCGAGGGCATGCCGGCGCGCGTGGTCATGCCCAAGGGCGCGCGCTTCACCTATGACCACGCCATCCGCACGACCGGAGCGCATGTCGTCGAGGTCGCCGACCGCAAGGCGATGGCCGAGGCGCTCCGCTCGGGCACGGCGATGATCGCAACTATCGGCACCAAGGATGCGGAGCTGCCGATCCGCCTCTCGGAGTGCGTCGAGCTTGCGGAGCCGCGCGGCATTCCCGTGCTGATCGACGCCGCCTCGGAACATCTGGAGACGCCCAACCCCTATCTCGGCCGCGGCGCCAGCTTCGTCGCCTATAGCGGCGGCAAGTACCTCAAGGGTCCGCAATCGACGGGCCTGCTGCTCGGCAAACGCCAGTGGATCGAGGCCGCCCGCCTGAACGCCTCGCCGCATCACACGATCGGCCGGCCGATGAAGATCAGCAAGGAAGAGGTCGCGGGGCTGCTGGCCGCGGTCGAGCATTGGGCCGATGGCCGCGACCACAGGGCCGAGAAGGCGCGCTGGACCAGCGACCTCGAAACGATCGCCGCTCTCGTCAGGAAGATCGGCACCGTCACCGCCGAGATCGAAGTGCCGGCCAAGAGCCATGAGCAGGTGCCGCGCCTTCGCATCGCCTGGGATCGCGAGCGCATCGGCCTCGGCGGCCTCGACCTCCGCGAGCTCCTGCTCGCCCATGACCCCAAGATCATGCTCGACGACCGCGGCGCCACCGACCGCTCGATCTTCATCCTGCCCTTCAACCTGGAACCCGGCGAGGCGGAGATCGTCGGCGGCGCGATCGCCAAGGCACTGGCGACGGCACCATCGTCATCACCGGCCGCCGAGGACGCGCCGGCCGCCGACCTGACTGGGCTCTGGGCGGTCGAGATCGCCTTCGCCGCCGAACGCACGCCGCACCGCGTGCGTCTGAGGCAATCCGGCGCGCGCCTCGACGGCACGCATGCAACCCTCGACCTGGTCGGCCCGGTCGCCGGCACGATCGCGGGATCGCATGTCGCCTTCTCGAGCCTGCATCCCTATGAGGGAAGCGCCCTCTCCTACGCCTTCTCCGGCACGCTCTCGAACGGCGTGATGTCCGGCACCGTGCTCCTCGGCACCTCCGGCGACTCCGCCCCCGGCCCGCTCAACATGCGGGAATTCGGCAGCGCCTCCTGGGAAGCGCGCCGACTCAGCTGACGCCAAACTCCGATGTATTCACAAAGATATATCGACCTGCTAACGTCTATCGATGTATCCGACCCGATATATCGCCGCCGCGCTGGCCGCTTTCTGGCTCGCGCTGGCGCAGCCCGCCGCTGCCCGCTCCGGTGACGTCCTGGTCTTCGCCGCCGCCAGCCTCAAGGAGGCCCTGGACGCCGTCGCCGCGCAATGGAACGGGGAAACCGGCAAGAAGGCCGTCATCTCCTATGCCGCGAGCTCCGCGCTCGCCCGCCAGATCGAACAGGGGGCGCCGGCGCAGATGTTCATCTCGGCCGATCTCGACTGGATGGACTATGTCGCGGGCAAGAACCTGATCCGGAAGGACACACGGTCCAATCTGTTGGGCAATCGCATCGTGCTGATCGCTCCGAAGGATTCGAAAGCCACAGTCAAGATCGAGCGCGGCTTTCCGCTTGCTTCGATGCTCGGCGGTGGCCGCCTCGCCATGGCCGATGTCCGCGCAGTTCCAGCTGGCAAGTACGGCAAGTCTGCCCTCGAATTCCTCGGCGTCTGGGAGTCGGTCACCAGCCGTGTCGTCCAGGTCGAGAATGTGCGCGTCGCGCTCGTTCTGGTCGGGCGGCGCGAAGCGCCTCTTGGTATCGTCTACCAGACCGATGCGGCCGTCGATCCGAACGTGAAGGTAATCGGGACCTTCCCCGAGGAAAGCCATCCGCAAATCCTCTACCCCGTCGCGCTGACCTCGACAGCGACGCACCCCGATGCCGCTGCCTTTCTAGCTCATGTAAAGTCAGCCGCGGCTCGCCCCGTGTTCGCGGCGTCCGGTTTCACGGTCCTCGACTGACATGAGCTGGCTCGCTCTGACCCAGGAGGAATGGGACGCCATTCGTCTTAGTCTCCGGGTCGCAAGCGTCGCCATGGTAGCGACCCTCCCGATCGGCCTGGCCATGGCCTTGCTGCTCGCGCGGGGCCGCTTCTGGGGCAAGAGCCTTCTCAACGGTTTCGTGCATCTGCCGCTGGTACTTCCGCCAGTCGTCACCGGCTTCCTCCTCCTGGTTCTATTCGGGCGGAGAGGGCCGATCGGCGGCTTCCTCGCCGACCATCTCGGCATCGTCTTCTCCTTCCGTTGGACCGGTGCGGCGCTTGCCGGCGCGGTGATGGGCTTCCCGTTGATGGTGCGGGCGATCCGGCTTTCGATCGAAGCCGTCGACCGTCGCCTCGAAGCAGCCGCCGGTACGCTCGGCGCGAGCCCCCTCTGGGTCTTCCTCACCATCACGCTGCCGCTGATCCTGCCCGGCATCGTCGCCGGCATGATCCTCGCCTTCGCGAAAGCGATGGGCGAGTTCGGCGCGACCATCACCTTCGTTTCCAATATCCCCGGCGAGACCCAGACGGTTCCGTCGGCGATCTATGCCCTCACTCAGACTCCGGGTGGCGATGCCGGCGCTTATCGTCTGACGATTGTATCGGTTGCTGTCTCAATGGCGGCGCTGATCGCGTCGGAATGGCTGGCACGACGGGTCGACCGCCGGATCGGCCCGGAATGACCATCGAAATCGATATCGGGCACCGCCTCGGCGCCCTGACGCTCGAGGCGCACCTGTTGGCGCCCCCGGGCCTAACGGCGCTGTTCGGACCGTCCGGTTCGGGCAAGACCTCGCTCGTCAACATCGTCGCCGGGCTCCTGCGTCCCGATCGAGGGCGCGTCGCCGTCGACGGCGAGGTTCTGGTCGATACCGGCCGAGCGGTCTTCGTGCCCGCGCATAAGCGCCGCATTGGCTATGTTTTCCAGGAAGGCCGCCTCTTCCCTCATCTCAGCGTGCGCCAGAACCTGCTATACGGCCGCTGGTTCACCTCGGATGTCCCCCGCCGCGGCGACGAGGATGTCGATCGCGTCGTCGACCTCCTCGGCATCGCGAGCCTGCTCGATCGACGCCCCGAGGGGCTTTCGGGCGGCGAGAAGCAGCGGGTCGCGATCGGCCGCGCCTTGCTGGCCAATCCGCGCATCGTCCTGATGGACGAGCCGCTGGCCTCGCTCGACGAAGCACGCAAGGCCGAGATCCTTCCCTATATCGAGCGGCTGCGCGACGAGAGCCGAGTGCCGATCGTCTATGTCAGCCACTCCCTTGTCGAGGTGACACGATTGGCGACGACCCTCGCCATCCTCGCCGAAGGCCGGATCGCCGCTTCAGGCCCGACCGACCAGGTGATGCAGCGGCTCGACCTGCTGCCGCCCTCGGCGCGCGACGAAGCCGGCTCGGTGCTGGAGACCAGGGTCGAATCTCATGATGACGGCTATGGCCTCACCACGCTCCGCGCCCGCGCCGGAACCTTCCGCGTGCCGCGTATCGACCTTGCCGCCGGCAGCGCCGTCCGCATCCGCATCCGCGCGCGCGACGTCCTCGTCGCGACCGAGCGGCCGCAGGGTCTAAGCGCCCTCAACGTCCTGCCGGGTGCCGTCGCGGAGATCGCCGCCTCCGACGGACCGGCGGCTGACCTTCGCATCGACTGCGCCGGCGAGATCGTGACGGCGCGACTCACCCGTCACTCGATCGAGGCGCTGCGGCTTCGGCCCGGCCTGCCGGTCTATGCCGTGATCAAGAGCGTCGCCTTCGACCGCCGCAGCATCGGCGCGGCGGTTCAGGACGCGGGCGAGATCTAGGTCCGTTCCAGCGGGCGGCCGGGGATCGACTGCGCGCCGTATTGCCGGTCCCAATCATCCTGCGCCGCCTGCAGCACGCGCATCGCCGGCAGTACCGACGGCCCCGAGGCGATCGGCTGGCGTCCCTTCTCGATCGCCTCGAGAAAATCGAAGATCACCCGCGCGCAATTGTCCTGCTCGTTCTCCATCGGCACGGTGCCGGCCTCGGTCTTGAGCGTGCCGGCGAGGATGTCGAAGAGATAGGTGTCCTTGTCGGTGACGATCACCTTGTCATAGAGCCGGTATGTGGCGTGATAGGAGCCGTGCACCATCAGCGTCTGGTCGGCTTCGGTCTCCACCAGCAGAACGCATTCCATCGGGATGCCGATAGCCGGATGCAGCTTGCCGAGTGAGCTCTGCACGCGCCGGACCGGCGCGCCGTCGAACAGGTACATGCCGAGATCGGCGAAGTGGCAGAAATGATGCCAGAGGATGTTGTCGATCCAGCTGCGCTTGTAGCCGGTAGCGCCGATGTTCACGAGACGCTTGATGAAGAAGCGTCCGGCGATGTGGCGGATCTTCTCCTCGCCGGCCTTCACGCGAGCGCGCAGCACCTCGCGTTCGCGCCGAAAGCGCATCGGATGGCAGAGGCCGTAGACCTTGCCGCTCTTCTCGCCGACGGCGACGACACGCTCGGCGCCCCTCAGACTCATCGCGATCGGGATCTCGAGCAGCATGTGCTTGCCAGCCTCGAGCGTCTTGATCGCCTGCTCCTCATGCACCTCGCTCGGGCTGCCGACGATCACTGCGTCGATCGCCGGATCGGCCAGCGCCTCCTCGAGCGAGACCGTCCACTTCTTGTAGCCGTAGCGCTCGGCGAATTCCCTGCTGGCCTCCGGACGGCGGCCGACGACGGTATGCAGCGTGGCCTTGGTCTTCTTGAGGGCCTCCGAGTGCCAGATGCCCATCATGCCGTAACCGACCATGCAGATATTCATTCGCTCCGCCCTCTCGCCGTCCTGTTCGATGACGCCAGCCGCGTCAGGCTCGCACGGTTTCTCGCCCGAGGTCACCTTATCTCGAGCTTCACCCCGACCGGTGGTTGGGGGAGTCGAGTTCGACGAGACGGTCCTCAAGGAAGACCGCTACATCCAATGGGAACGCAAGGTGCCGAAGCGGCCGGACGGCCCGACCGGATACGTCTAGAGCATTTTCCGATCATTCTGGTTCATACCCAGAGTTCCGGAAGTATTTGGCGCATTCGTGGGGCGTAAAGATGTCGAGAGCGTCGGCGATTGCGGTCCAGAGAGCCTCCTTGGTTCGCGCGGCAGTCTTTCGCAGGAAGGCTTTGAGCTTGGCGAAGGCTTGCTCGATCGGATTGAACTCAGGGCTGTAGGGAGGCAGGAACAAGCGGGTGGCGCCTGCCGCCTCGATGGCTTCTCGCACGCCGCCGACGCGATGGGCGGGTAGGTTGTCCATGATCACCACGTCACCGGGCTTTAGGGTCGGGACCAGAAGCTGCTCGACATAGGCGAGGAACGCCGCGCCATTCATCGGCCCGTCGAGCACCATGGGAGCGCTCAGACCATCCAGACGCAGTCCGGCGGTGAATGTTGTGGTCTTCCAATGGCCGTGCGGGACCGCGGCACGACAGCGCTCGCCGCGCCGGGAGCGGCCGCGCAGGCGGGCCATCTTGGTCGTGGCGCCGGTCTCGTCGATGAAGACCAGCCGGACAGGATCGAGATCGGGCTGGCTCTCGAACCAGGCCAAGCGCCGGCGGGCGACGTCAGGGCGATCCTGCTCGGCGGCGTGCGCGGTTTTTTTTGAAGCTGATGTCGCGGCGATCGAAGAACCGCC
>Ga0194132_10009945_pt1 | contig 12869 bp, 10 predicted proteins | sample TA2KigOf80mmetaG_FD_148612 | JGI IMG/M metagenome (GOLD analysis project Ga0194132, IMG submission 148612) | Freshwater microbial communities from Lake Tanganyika, Tanzania - TA2015054 Kigoma Offshore 80m | ecosystem: Environmental > Aquatic > Freshwater > Lake | place: Tanzania: Lake... | reverse complement strand
GCTGTGCCGAGGTCGCGCGTACCGAGGCAGCGGATGCCGAAGCAGTCGGTGCTGGAGGAGTGTGTGCCGAGCTCGTGGGTGCCGAGCCCTTCCCGGCGTTCACCCGCGCTCGCGACGGCTTCGGCCCGGATCGACCGGGCGGCGCCTCCGTCTCGTCCCGACCCGCGACGCCGTCGCTCTCGTCCGTGTCCGCAGCCCACGCGAACCGGACCTCGTGATGCACGACCACGGTCTCCCGGAGCCAGAGCTCGCCGTCCCCCACGCCCGGCACCTCGTACGCGTGCCGTGTCAGCCTCACGAACCGACAATACAATTGCCGCGATGACGTCTCACGGCAGCTTCCAGGTGCCTGCTCCGGTCAACGAGCCGGTGAAGCCGTACGCGCCGGGCTCGCCCGAGCGTGCTGAGCTGCAGGCCCGGCTCGACGCGATGGCCGCCGAGCGGATCCACGTCCCGATGGTGATCGGCGGCGAGCGCGTCGAGTCAGGCTCGACGTTCGAGACCGTGATGCCGCATCGGCGCGCGCACGTCCTGGCCGACGTCGAGCGCGGCGCCGGCGAGCACGTCGAGCGCGCGATCGCGGCCGCGCGCGCGGCCCACCGGGAGTGGTCGCAGACGCCGTGGCACGAGCGCGCCGCCGTCCTTCTCCGCGCCGCGGAGCTCCTGGCCGGCCCCTGGCGCTCGACCCTCAATGCGGCCACGATGCTGAACCAGTCGAAGACCGCGCACCAGGCCGAGATCGACGCCGCCTGCGAGACGATCGACTTCCTCCGGTTCAACTGCGAGTACCTGACGCGGATCTACGCCGAGCAGCCGATCTCGTCGCCCGGCGTCTGGAACCGGCTCGAGTACCGCCCGCTCGAGGGGTTCGTCTTCGCCGTCAGCCCGTTCAACTTCACCGCGATCGGCGCCAACCTCACCACGTCTCCCGCCCTGATGGGGAACACGGTCGTCTGGAAGCCTGCCTCGACCGCGGCGCTCTCGGCCTGGTACACGCTGCGCATCCTCGAGGAGGCCGGTCTTCCGCCCGGCGTGATCAACCTCGTCTTCGGAAGCGGCCCCGAGATCGGCGACCCCGCCCTCGCAAGCCCTGAGCTCGCGGGCGTGCACTTCACCGGCTCGACCCCCGTCTTCCAGTCGATGTGGCGGACGATCGGCGGCTCGATCGAGCGCTACCGCAACTACCCGCGCATCGTGGGCGAGACGGGCGGTAAGGACTTCATCCTCGCCCATCCCTCGGCCGACCCCGCGGCAGTCGCGACGGCGATCGTCCGCGGCTCGTTCGAGTACCAGGGGCAGAAGTGCTCGGCCTCGTCGCGCCTGTACATCCCCTCGAACCTGTGGCCGGCCGTTCGCGAGACGGTCGAGAGCCAGGTCGGCAGCATCCACATGGGCGACGTGCGCGACTTCGGGAACTTCATGGGCGCCGTCATCGACGGCCGCTCGTTCGCGACCCAGAGGGAGGCGATCGAGGAGGCGCGCGCGAGCGGCGCCGAGATCGTCGTCGGCGGCGGCTGCGACGACAGCGAGGGCTGGTTCGTCGAGCCGACCGTGATCCGCACCGACGACCCCGACTTCCGCCTCATGCGCGACGAGCTCTTCGGCCCCGTCGTCACCGCGTACGTGTACGACGAGCGCCGCTTCGACGAGACGCTCGAGGTCGTCGACCGTACGGGAACCTACGCGCTCACCGGCGCGATCTTCGCGAACGACCGCTACGCAGTCGAGCACGCCCAGCGCGAGCTCCGGTACGCGGCGGGGAACTTCTACGTCAACGACAAGCCGACCGGCGCGGTCGTCGGCCAGCAGCCGTTCGGCGGCGCCCGCGCCTCGGGCACGAACGACAAGGCCGGCTCGATGTGGAACCTGATCCGCTGGGTCTCGCCGCGCGCGGTCAAGGAGACGCTCGTCTCGCCGACCGACTACCGGTATCCGTTCCTCGCATCCGACTCCTAGTACAGATCGAGCTCTGCTTCTCGATCGTCCAACGCAAGGCCTTGATCCCGAACGACTCCTCGCCTTCAGCACCCAGGTAGCGTCTCCCGTCGAACGACGTTTCGTGCCCGAGCGAGGAGGCCCCCGGTGAAGACCCCGTTCGAGATCTCCGTCCCGCAGTCGACCCTCGACGACCTGCGCGATCGGCTGCGGCGCGCACGGCTCCCGCTCGACGTCGCGAACGACGACTGGCGCTATGGCACCAACCGCGCCTACCTCGAGGAGCTCGTCGCCTACTGGCTCGACGGGTACGACTGGCGCGGCCACGAGCAGGCGATGAACGCGTTCGCGAACTTCCGGGCCGACATCGACGGCGTCCCGATCCACTTCGTGCACGAGCCCGGGCGCGGGCCGAACCCGATCCCGCTCGTCCTCTCCCACGGCTGGCCCTGGACGTACTGGGACTTCCACAAGGTGATCGGCCCGCTCAGCGACCCGGCCGCGCACGGCGGCGACCCGGCCGACAGCTTCGACGTGGTCGTGCCGTCACTTCCCGGGTTCGGCTTCTCGACACCGCTCACGCGGACCGGGATCGAGTTCTCCCGCACGGCGGACATGTGGGTCGCGCTGATGCGCGACGTGCTCGGCTACGACCGCTTCGCCGCGCACGGTGGCGACTGGGGCGCGCTCGTCACCGCGCAGCTCGGCCACCGCTATCCCGAGCACCTGATCGGGATCCATCTCGGCCTCTGCTTCCCCCTCGACTTCTTCTCGAACGGGCTGCCGACCGAGGACGACTACCCCGACCGCGAGAAGCACCGCTACCACCACACGATGAAGCGGTTCGAGGTGGCGACGAGCCACGTCGCCGTACAGACCACCGATCCGCAGACCCTCGCCTACGCCCTCGAGGACTCGCCCGTCGGCCTGTGCGCGTGGATCCTCGAGCGGCGGCGGAGCTGGAGCGACGCGAACGGCGACGTCGAGAGCCGGTTCAGCAAGGACGACCTGCTGACGACGATGACCCTCTACTGGGTGACGGAGAGCATCGTGAGCTCGATGCGGTACTACTGGGAGGCGCTCCACAACCTCTGGTCGCCGTCGCACGACCGCTGGCCGCAGGTGGAGGCGCCGACCGCGATCAGCCTGTGGCCGCAGGAGCTCGCCCACATGCCGACGCCGTTCATGGAGCGCTACTACAACCTGCAGCGCCTGACCCAGATGCCCAGCGGCGGCCACTTCCACCCGATGGAGGAGCCCGAGCGGCTCGTCGAGGACATCCGCGCGTTCTACCGCACCCTCCGCTGAGGCCGGGGGCGGCTCGTCGGTCGCCGCGCGTGCCCGTTTCCGGTGCGCGCAGAGGTCGGTCGCGCTTCCGGCTCGTCGCCAGTATCGACGTCGAGCACGAGGGACGGCGAGACGCCTCGCATGAGGCTCGTCGTGGTTGGACTTCGGACGTCGCCCGCTGTCTCTGCGAGCGGCTGCTGCTCGGCGACGAGGGGCTGTCGCCTCCACACGCGACGTTCGTGTCGATGACGCGGCCGCACTGGTTGGACGACACAGGCTGAGAGGCCGGCCGGCCCACCCTCGATTCGGCCCGGTAGGTTCACCTCATGGACAGGATCATCGACGCGATCCAGGAGTTCTGGGGCTACCTGTCCGCGATCGAGCTCGTCCCACTCGCCCTCGCGATCGCGTGCCACCTCGTCAAGACGCTGTGCACCGGGCGGGCATGGCGGAACGTCCTCGCCGCGGCGTACCCGGGCGTCAAGGTTCCGTTCCGCTCGATCTACGGCGCCTATGTCGCGGGCGTCGGGATCAACTCGATCCTGCCGGCCCGCTCCGGCGACGTCGTGCGGGTCTGGTTCGCGCATCGTGCGATCCCCGGTGCCTCGTACCCGACCGTCATCGCCTCGAGCCTCGTCCTCAGCATCGTCGACTCCTCCCTTGCGCTCGTCCTCTTCCTCTGGGCGCTCACCCAGGGCGTGCTGCCGAGCCTCGACGTCCTACCGTCGCTGCCGTCGTTCGACTTCCGCTGGTTCTTCGACCCTCCGGCTGTCGGGCAGGGCGCGATCGTCGCGATCGCGATCCTCGTCGTCGTGCTCGTCATCCTCGTCCGCGAGCGTGTCGGGCACCTGCGGGAGCATCTGGCGCAGTCGCTCAACGTCTTCCGGCCACGGTCGCGGTACCTGCGTACCGTCGTCTTCTGGCAGCTCTGCGACTGGGCGCTCCGGTTCGTCGCGATCTGGTTCTTCCTCGGCGCCTTCGGGATCGAGCAGTCCGTGCGCAACGTGCTCCTCGTCCAGGTCACGCAGTCGATCGCGACGCTGATCCCGATCAGCCCGGGAGGCGTCGGCACCGAGCAGGCGCTGATCGCCTTCGTGTTCAAGGGCGTGGCGCCCGCGAGCGTCGTCGTGCCGTTCAGCGTCGGCATGAAGATCACGCTCACGGTCGTCAACGTCGTCCTGGCGTTCGCCGCGATCGCGCTCACCCTCCGGACGTTCCGCGTGCGCGGCGCGATCCGCAAGGCACGGAACGCGACCCGGCCGCCGACCGCACCGGTCGACGACTGAGCCGCGCTGAGCTCGACTGAGCTCAGGCCGGGCCGGCGGGGCCCGCCTTGTGCAGCTGCGCGTAGACCGACCTCGCCGTGCGGGCCGGGAGGCCGGGGACGCCCTCGAGCTCCTCCTGCGAAGCGGCGAGGAACCGCTCGGCTGTGCCGAAGTGCTTGAGGATCGCACGCCGGCGCGCGGGGCCGATCCCCTCGAGCCCGTCGAAGATCGACTCGAACGCACGCGTGTCGCGGCGCCGGCGGTGAAGCCCGATCGCCGTCCGGTGCGCCTCGTCGCGGATCCGCATCAGGAGCTGGAGGCCCGGGTCGGTGTGCTCGAGCCGGATCGGATCGGGGCGGCCCGGCACGAACACCTCCTCCTCCCGCTTGGCGAGCGAGACGACCGCGAGGCGCTGGAGCTCGGGCGTCAGCTGGATCGCCTCCAGCGCGGCGGCGAGCTGGCCCTTGCCGCCGTCGACGACGACGAGGTTCGGCGCCTGCGCGAAGGACTCGTCGTGACGGGACGGATCGGCCGCGTCGCGCAGCCGCGCGAACCGCCGCTCGACGGCCTGGCCCATCGCGGCGAAGTCGTCCTGACCGTCGAGGTCGCGCATCGCGAAGGTGCGGTAGAGCGACCGCCGTGGCTGGCCGTCGACGAACACTGACATCGAGGCGACGATCTCGCGCCCCTGCAGGTTCGAGACGTCGAAGCACTCGATGCGTACCGGCAGCGACTCAAGGTTGAGCGTCTCCCGCAGCGACTCGAGCGCCTCGATCCGGCGCAGGCGCTTCTGCTCCGCGACCGTGGCGTCGCGTTCCAGCGCGACGCGCGCGTTCTCGGCGGCGAGGTCGGCGAGCCGGCGCTTCTCGCCGCGCTGGGGCGCCCGCACCTGGACGGCCGCGCCGCGGAGCTCGCCGAGGAACCAGGCGAGCGCCTCGGTCTCGCCCGCGCCTGCCGGGACGAGCACCTCGGACGGCACGGCTGGCGCGGCGCTGTAGTACTCGAGGCAGAACGACTCGAGGATCGTCGGCACGTCCTGGCCGTCGACGTTCTCGAGATGGAACGCGTACCGGTCGATCAGGCGCCCGTCGCGGAGCGGGAACACCTGGACGGCGGCGCGGTCGCCGTCCACCGCCAGGCCGATCACGTCGACCGACCCGACCGCTCGGCGGTCGGCCGCCTGGCGCTCGGCGAGGCTGCGGATCGCGAACAGCCGGTTGCGGTACCGCGCCGCGTCCTCGAACCGCTCCTCCGCGGCGGCGAGCCGCATCCGCTCCTCGAGCTGGCGCTGGATCGTGGCCGTGTCGCCGGAGAGGAAGGCGACGACGCCGTCGATCAGCGCCGCGTACTCCTCCCGTGAGATGGCGCGGATGCACGGCGCCGTGCAACGCTCGATGTGGAAGTCGAGGCACGGAATGCCCGAGTGCCGCCCGGGCTTGGGCCCCTCGCACGGGCGGAACTGGAAGACGCGGTTGAGGACGTCGAGCGTCTCTCGCACCTTCTTCGCGTTGGCGTAGGGGCCGAAGTAGACGTTCCCGCGACGGTGCCGCTCGCGCGTGAACATGACGCGCGGGAACTCGTCCGACATCGTCACGGCGATGTACGGGAACGACTTGTCGTCACGGAGCCGGACGTTGTACGGGGGCCGGTGGCGCTTGACCAGGTTCTGCTCGAGATGCAGGGCCTCGGCCTCGCTCTGCGTGACGATCACCTCGACGCGGGCCGCCCGGGCGACCATTCGATCGATCCCGGGTCGTCCGTCGCCGCGGTTGAAGTAGGTGCGGACGCGGGCGCGGAGCGACTTCGCCTTGCCGATGTAGAGCACGTCGTCGTCGGCGTCCCTGAACAGGTAGACGCCGGGCGCGCGCGGAAGCGTCTCGAGCTGTGACGGGTCCATCGGCGGCTACCGTATCCAACGGATCGTGCGTCGCCTGCTTGCACTTGCCGTCGCGGTCGTCGCTGCTGCCATCGTCGTTCCGGGCGCCTCGGCCGGCGGTCCGACGATGATCGTGGGCGCGGCCGAGGACGTCGTCCGCTCGTCCGACCCGGCCGTCGCGAAGGCGAAGATGACGCTCCTGCGGCTCGCCGGCTTCGACGCCGTGCGGGTCACCTCGTACTGGCAGCCCGGGCTCGCCGCCCCGACGCCGGAGGAGGCGCAGATCCTCCAGAACGTGGACGCGGCCTCGCAGGCTACGGGCGTCAGGGTGATCGTCCAGGTCTACCACCCCGGCTCGCGGACGACGCCGCTGACCGACCAGGCGCGCGAGGAGTTCGCCCAGTACGCCGGCGCGCTCGTGTCCGCGTTCCCGTCGTTCCGCGAGATCATCATCGGCAACGAGCCGAACCTCAACCGCTTCTGGCTCCCGCAGTTCAACCCCGACGGGACGGGAGCGTCCGGGCCCGCGTTCTTCAACCTCCTCGCGCGCGTCTACGACGTCGTCAAGACTGTCGCCCCGGACGTGACCGTGTGGGGCGGGGCGCTCGCGCCGCGCGGCGCCGACCGGCCGAACGGCATCCGCCACACGACCTCTCCCGGGGCGTTCCTGCGCGATCTCGGCGCCGCCTACCGGGCGAGCGGGCGCACGCGCCCGATCATGGACGGTCTCGCGTTCCACCCGTACGCCGACTCGAGCGCGCAGGCGCCCGACACGCCGCATCCGACCTCGACCACGATCGGGCTCGCCGACTACGACAAGCTGATCGCCGCGCTCGGTGCGGCCTTCGACGGCACCGGGCAGACGGGCTCGACGCTGCCGATCCTGTACGACGAGTTCGGCGTGGAGGCGCAGATCCCGGCCGCGAAGGCGCCGCTCTACAGCGGCACCGAGCCTGCGACGGTGCAGCTCGTGACCGAGCGTGTCCAGGCGCACTTCTACGCGACCGCGATGCGGCTCGCGTTCTGCCAGCCGAACGTCACCGGGCTCCTCCTCTTCCATACCGAGGACGAGCGGGGGCTCACCGGCTGGCAGTCGGGGATCTACTACGCCGACGGCACGCCGAAGACGAGCTTCTGGAGCGTGCGCGACGCGATGCGGCGGGTGCGCGGCGGCTCGATCGGTCGCTGCAGCGTGCTCTTCCTCGACGTCCAGGCGAACGACGTCCGCCCGCCGACGCTCGACGAGATTCGGAGCGGCGAGGCCGCGGTGTCCTTCTCGTGCTCGCTCGACTGCAGCTGGCAGGTGCGGATGCTCCGGGCCTCGGGCGCCCAGGCGCTCGCGCTCCGCGGCTACGGGCTCGCCGGTGTTCCCGTGCGCGCCGAGCTGCCGCGGAAGCTCGGGCCGGGGCCCGTGTCGTTCGAGATCACCATGCAGAGCCCGTTCAACCCGGGAACGCCGTCCGTCGTCCTCACGGGCCCGGTCGTGCTCCGCTGATTGCATGCTTGGCCGTGTTCTCGCGCGTCTGGTGGGGTGTGGGACCGAGGTACCAGACGCGCGAGAACACGGCCCCACTGGTGTAGGACTGGGGCTCGAGTCTTGTGCTTCGTTTCCTGAAGCCAGGGGAACTCCGTTCCCCTAGGGAACCCCTCGATCTCACGGATCCTGCACCAGCTTGTTCCGCGTCTGGCTTCAGCCAGACGCGTCCAACGGACGTCGTGGTCCACCTCGGTGTCAAAATACCGAAGCCACGAACCCCGTGCTGGTGTCTCTGAGGGGGTCAGGGGGACATTCCCCTGCTTCAGGATCTGGGCTCTCTCGCGCTTCCGCGTCCGACTTCAGCAGATCATCGGTTTGCGCCGTCACGCCGAGAACACACCCGCTCAGGCAGAGAGCGTCGGTCCGGGTTTGGGCACCTCGTCTCCTGAGACCAGCGGAACCTCAGGCTCCCCTTGAAGACCCTCCTTTGGAGAGCCCGGCCGCGTTCTCGCGCAACTGGGCTCGCTGCACACCGAGGCGAAGCCATGCGGGCGGGCGTACCATGGTCACATGAGCGAGAAGCCTGCATACGAGCGGATCGAGGGCGTCGAGGTCGGGCAGTACGTCAGCTACCGGTTCTTCCGGGTGGATCCCGCGTGGCGCAGGCTCCCTGTCGAGGATCGGATCGCCGGCAAGGATGCCTTCGCCGAGGTGGTCGAGGACTTCGCCGGCCGCATGGAGGGCCTCCGCGCCTACTCGGTGACGGGGATCCGCGCCGAGGCGGACTTCTTCCTCTGGCAGATCACGAGCCGCTGGGACGACCTGCTCGACCTCGCGAGCGCGCTCAACGCCACCCCACTCGCCGGCTGGCTGGAGACGCCGCGCTCGTACACGGCGACGACGAAGCCGTCGGTCTACACGGACAAGAAGCGGATCCGCGCCGGCAAGGTGATTCCGCGGAACGCCGGCTACCTGGTCGTCTACCCGTTCGTGAAGTCGCGGCCGTGGTACTTCCTGCCGTTCGAGGAGCGCGTCGACGCAATGCGCCAGCACGCCGAGGTCGGCGGGAAGTTCGTGACGGTGACGAACCACACGACCTACTCGTTCGGGCTCGACGACCAGGAGTTCATGCCCGCCTTCGAGTGCGACGAGCCGGCCGACTTCATGCACCTGATGATGACCCTGCGCGAAACCGAGGCCTCCCGCTGGACGCAGCAGGACACCCCCATCTTCGTCGGCCGCCTCCTCGACATCCGCTCGGCGCTCGACGCCTTGGACGGCGCGTCCACCCGCGTCGAGGCGTAGCGAGCTTCCGCCACCGGCTCCTACCCGCACTCGCCCGCCCAATCGGTTCCGGCGTCCGTTGGACGCGTCTGGCTGAACTGAAGCCAGACGCGGAAGGGTTGATGCAGGACTCGAGTGCCGGAGGGGTTCCCAAGGGGAACCTCGTTCCCCTGGCTTCAGGGAACGAAGCGCTCGACCCGAGCCCCAGTCCTATCCGAGCGGGGCCGTTCTTCTCGCGCGTCTGGTACGTCGGTCCCTCGACCACCGGACGCGCGAGAAGAACGGCCAGGCACTAATGAAGGACCCGCTCGGCGCGCCACGTCCGGAACACGGCGTAGCCGCAGGCGGCGAGCACGAGGAAGAACGCGACCGCGTCGAGGCCGCTGGGCGTCAGCCCGATCACGGCCCCGATGTCGACGACTGCGAGGATGATGGCGCCGTAGAAGACCCTCCGGTTGCGGTCGCTCCACGCCTCGAGGTCGCCGCGCCGCTCGCGCCACAGGAGGAAGAGGAAGAAGGCGATCGCGAGGAAGAACGCGATCCGGACGAGCCCGCCGACGACGTCGAGCGTCGCCTCGAGCTGCGCGGCGGTGATCACGCCCGCGATCAGGGCGATGATCAGGAAGCCGCGGACGGCCCGGTTCTCCCAGATCCTCCGCGCTCTACTCATCGTCGTTCCACGCTGCTCATCGCCGCCTCACTCGCCTGACATCCAGGCGCGCGTCGCGAGCACCCCCGCGAGCAGGAGCAGGCCGGCGAACCAGAGGAGGCGCTTCGGCCCCTCGGCCGGTGCGTAGAACCACGGCGCGAGGGCGGCGCCGAGCGCGAGCGAGCCGTACAGGTAGTGGAGCTGCTCGGCTGCGCGGCGTTCGTCGGCGAGGAGCAGGAGCCCGATCCCGACCTGCGCGACGAGAAGCGTCTGGCCGAGGGCGAGCAGGTGGGTCGTGATCTGCCCGGCGCCGCGGCGGCGCCAGTAGACGATGCCGCCGACGAGCGCGGCGACGACGCACACGCCGACCGCGGCCGCCCCGATGAACCGGTGCGCGCTCTCCATCGCAGCGAGAGTACCGAAGCGACGCACCGTCTCTCTCGCGTGCCGGCAGGGCGCGATGCCTCGGCAGGCCCGATCGACGATGATGTTGCGACCTCACTCGACAAGGAGAACGGAGATGGCCGCCACCGAAGGAAAGCAGGCACCCGACTTCACGCTCACCGCCGATGACGGGCGGCAGGTGACGCTGTCGTCGCTGCGCGGACGCCCCGTCGTCCTCTACTTCTACCCAAAGGACGACACGCCCGGGTGCACGCGCCAGGCGTGCGCCATCCGCGACGCGTGGGACGACTTCCGGGCGGCGGGCGCCGAGGTGCTGGGCATCAGCATCCTCGACGACGCGTCGAAGGCGCGGTTCAAGGCGAAGCACGGCCTGCCGTTCACGCTGCTCGCCGACCCCGATCACGCGGTCGCGGAGCTCTACGGGACCTGGGTCGAGAAGAAGAACGACGGCAAGACGTACATGGGCCTCGAGCGATCGACGTTCGTCGTCGCGCCCGACGGAACGGTGGCGAAGGTCATGCGCCGGGTGAAGCCCGACGACCACGCCGCGAAGGTGCTGAAGGCCCTCGCCGACATCGGCTGACGCGGGGAGTCAGGCGGCGCGCGCGTTCCGCTCGAACTTGTACCAGCCCTTGTCGCCGCGGGCCCAGCGCCAGGTGCCCTTGATCCGCGCCCACGACATGATCGGCCGGTAGAGGATCACGTCGAGCGGCGCAAGCGCGAGCAGCCAGACGAGGCTCCGCTTCGAGTAGGCGCGCGACTGGTAGTCGTCGCCGAAGACCGCCGCGGCGGTCATCGTCGCGTTGAGGAGCGCGATCACGAGTCGAGCAGCCCGACCCCGGCGCCGAGCGTCACCAGCGCCAGCGTCTCGAAGAGCGGCGCGAGCGCCTCCGAGAGGATGTAGTACGGCAGCCCGAGCATTCCGGCCGTGCCGTAGCGCGGGTTCAGGGTCATGCGTCTATAGGCCCAGAGCGTCTCCAGGATCACCCGCTGCCAGCGCTCGCGCTGCGAGACGAGCTTCCTGACGGTGTCGGGCCCCTCCGTCGCACCGACGCTGTCCGGTAGGCAGAGGATCCGGAACGGGCGCTTCTCGCGCCGCAGCTTCTCGTGCACGCGGAACGTCAGCTCGATGTCCTCGCACGTGTAGCCGCGCGCGAAGCCGCCGAGCTCCTCGAGCAAGTCGCGACGCCAGATCTGGAAGGCGCCGATCGCACAGAGCATGAAGTCGAGCCGCGACCAGGCGACCCGGTTGTTGAAGAACGCCCGCACGTAGTCGAGGTGCTGGAAGGCCATCAGCGGGCTCCGGTCGGCCTCGCGGCGGCCACGGGGCGCCGACATCACCCGGCCCGGGTCACGGGCGATCGTCAGGTGCGCGGTGACGCCCACGATCCGTCCCGGATCGGTCATCACGAGCCGCATGCCGCGAAGCAGCGCGTCGGGCGCGAAGACCGTGTCGGCGTCGACGCCGCAGACGTAGCGGAACCGAGCGGTGTTGATGCCGACGTTGAGCGCGTCCGCCTTGCCGCCGTTCTCCTTGTCGACCACGAGCAGCTGCGGATGGACGCGGCTGCGGTAGTAGCCGCGGACGGGCGAGGTCTCGATCACCTTCCGCGGGAACATCTCCAGCTGCTCGAGCTCGAAGTCCGCCGCGAGACGGTCGAGCGTCCCGTCCTTCGAGCCGTCGTTGACGACGATCACCTCCAGCTCCGGGTAGTCCTGGCGGAGGAGCGACCAGACCGTCGCGGAGATCGCCGACTCCTCGTTGTACGCCGCGAGGATGACGCTGACCGGGATCGTGAACCGCGACGACGCGAGCGTGGCGTAGTCGTGGATGCGGCCCTCCACGCGCCGGACGGCGTTCTCGACGAGACCGACGACGATCAGGGCGAAGTAGCTGCCGTACACGAGCACGAGGTAAGCGAGGCACGCGATCACGACCGCGTTGAGGACGGCGAGCACGTCAGGCCGCCTCGCGTCTCACGGCGTCGTCGTCGGCCTCGGGGCGATCGCCAAAGCCTGCCGTCGGCGGCCTTCCGGATCCCGTCCTCGCCCGCAGCGAGGATCTCGGCCACGATCGGCGCCTGCGGGAAGCTGCGGGCGAGCCGGTCGAGCACGCCGACGTCCTGCAACACCTCCGCAGCGCCGTTCCGCGCAAACCGATCGGGAGAGTGGAGGACGGGGATCAGGACGCCAAGCACGTCGGGACCGAAGGCGCGAAGCGTGTCCTTGGCGGCCGAGCGCACCCACCACTTCCGATCGCCGAGGAGCGGCAGGATCCGGTCTGCGACTGCCACGCCGCCGAGGCGGCCGGCGGCCCGGCACGCATGGGCCCGCACGTACATCGTCTCGTCGGCGAGGAGGTCGAGAACGCCCGGTAGCGCCTCGACCGCGCGCCTGACCCCCAGCGCCTCGACCGCCGCGCGACGGACGGCCGCGTCGGGGTCGTGCAGCAGCTCGATCAGCCTGTCCGTCCCGGCGGTGTCGTCGCGCGAGAGGAGCATCGCCGCCCAGTAGCGGACCGCAGGCGTCTCGTCTCCGAGCAGCGCGACGAGCTCGTCGACGCCGCGTGGCGCCAGCACGTCGAGGTGCGCGGCGACGCGCGAGCGCGGGATCGGCTCCTCCCCGAGCGCGCGGATCAGCATCTGCAGGGCCCACGGCTTGATCTCGGCGAGCGCGCCGAGCGCGCGGACC
>Ga0194132_10009942_pt1 | contig 12872 bp, 11 predicted proteins | sample TA2KigOf80mmetaG_FD_148612 | JGI IMG/M metagenome (GOLD analysis project Ga0194132, IMG submission 148612) | Freshwater microbial communities from Lake Tanganyika, Tanzania - TA2015054 Kigoma Offshore 80m | ecosystem: Environmental > Aquatic > Freshwater > Lake | place: Tanzania: Lake... | reverse complement strand
ATACTTCGTCCCGCGCGCTACTTTTCCGACAAGCTGTGGTGCGTTCAGTTTGCGGAAGCTCTTCTCAGCCACCATGACAGTTTTCCACACCAAGCAGGTCGCGTTGACCTGCGACTTAAACCGCCGGCGCTTCGAAAGACGGCCGGCCGGGGACGCCAGACAAGCGCCTCAAAGAATAGCCTGAGAAGAATGAGACAAACAGCCTCAGGCGATTGATAATCTCATAGCGGCACTCGGCCACCTGTCGATACGTGTTAAGATAGTCGTTAAACGCCTGTCCCGACCAAAGTCCATCGGGCACGCAGAAAGCCCGGTCCAGATGGTGCGCCTCGATGTAGGCATCGCGGCTCTCGACAAGCTGGCGAATCCGCGCACAAACGGCTTGAGCGGTTGCGAACTGCGCCGCCGAAAGACCGCGGTTGTCGCGTAGCAGCGCTTTGCCGTTGATCCGATACATCGCCTATCGCACGCAGAGTTGATCGAAGATTTTTATCGTCTCGGCGGCGGTTTTCTCCCAGCTGAAATCCTTCGCCCGGCGCGAACCACGGGCGATATGTTCGTCGCGCAATTCTTCTCTGGCAGCCATCTCGACGATCGCCGCAGCCATGCTCTGGGTATCCTCGGCATCCACGTAAACGGCGGCGTCGCCGCAAACTTCCGGCAAAGCGCCGGCCTTTGACACGATCACCGGGCAGCCGCACGCCATCGCCTCCAAAGGCGGCAGGCCGAAACCTTCGTAGCGCGACGGGAATACCAGCATCTTTGCTGCCTGATAAAAATAGCGCAGATCCGCCTCGATATGACCAAGCGCGGTGATGCCTGCGCTTTCGCTCAGCCCATGGGCCGGCGTCCCGCCCACCAACACCAGCTGAGCGCTGATACGATTGCGGATCGCTCGATAGGCCTCGATCAGTCCGGCGAAATTCTTCACCGGCTTGAACGAGCCGACGCCGAGAATGAATTCACCTCTAATACCGTAGCGCTGTTTTAGGATCTCCTGCGCCGCCCCCTTGCTGTCGAGGTTGAAGACGCTGTGGTCGAGGCCGCCGGCGATGACGTGAATCTTCTCCGGCGCCACCCAGGGGTACTCGTTCAGAATACTTTTTTTTTCGGCGGCAGAAACGGCCACGACCGCGTCGGCGTTTTTCAGCGAGCGCGGCACCAACCATGAGTAATAGCGACAAAAGCTCGTGGAATAGGACTCCGGCGAGAAGCGATAGGCGATCCCATGCACCGTGAGCACCAGCCTTGCCGCTGCTGGTTTTAGTAGCGGCGCAATATTCGCCGGACAGAAAAGGACGTCGTAGCCACCCGCAGCGCAGCGCTGCGGCAGAGAAAAATGCAGCCAAAGGTGCTGGCTCAACATCCCTTGAGAGAGCGGACGGGCGATCTCGAACCGGTGCATCGAACCAGCCAGCGGCAACCGCCGGCTCACCTCGGCGACGTAGCGCTCGACGCCGCTCGTCTGGGCGTGCGCGAGAACCCTGCCTTCGACCAAGATACGGGCCATGAGTCTGGTTGCAGCGGCGATCCGGTTGCCGGAGATGAAGATAAGCGTTCGCTAGTCGATCACGTGTCGCGCTTGCCGGAGGAAAAGAACTGCTTGAAGAACCGCCCCACCCGCCGGTCGGCGCCGGAGGGGGACGCTTTTGCAGCCCGTGACTCGATATGTCGTTTGAGCATCTTCGCTTGATTCCAGCGCTCGTCTTCGAGGCTGATAAACCGCTTATCGTCTTCGCCCTCGCTGTTTTTCACATAGGTTGCATCCAGCGCCGCCTTGCCGGTCTCGTGGTGCATATGCTCGAAGATCACGTCGTCGTGGTAAACGATGCGCTGTGGACCCAGCTTGGCAAGTTTCTTGAATAAGTCATAGATATGTAGATCGATGTAAGTCCTGCGGTAGCTGCGCGGGCAAATGCCATCCAAGAGCTCGCAGCACACCCGTGATAAGACAGGCATCGTCGGCAGCGCTTGCCGTTGATAGAGATCGTTTCCGTAAACCAACGCAATCTCGTCGCCGAACTGCTGAAAACTCGCCACCAGGTGCCGGTCCCAACCCGGGGTGCGAAATACCACGTCGTCGTTCATGAGCATGACAAAGCGGCCGCGGCTCGCTTCGTAGCAGGCCTGATTCATCCGGCCCATGGTCTGCTGCGCCGGCTTGATCAAGCGAACGATCGGCAACCCGTCATGGGACAGGTCCTGCGTCGGCGCATCGTCTTCGTCGATATAGAGCACGAGCTCCAGGCGATCGATAGCAGCGGTGGTCACCGCCACACTGTTGAACAATCGGCGCAGCAGCTCGGGCCGGCCGCGCGTTGGCAACAGCAAGGAAATATCGACGGGGCTTTCCATTACTGCAGGTTGACAATTCGTTCGAGCGCCACGCCGTGGCGCTGCAGCCGCTCGATCTTTTCTTCGATGCCGACAATCGCCGCAACGATGATCTTGCCGGAGTCTTTAGCGGAATCGCGAACCGGGCGCACTCGTAAACCCGCGAACTCCCGCTCGCTGTAGTCGTCATAAATGGAACGGATCGTCACCGGTGATTCCTTGCTCAGCTTTAACAGTAGCTCTGCGACGTCACCGGTGCCGTACAACGACACCTCAGTCGTGCCCTGGGAAGCGAGATCGTTGAAGATCCGCTGCGACTGCTCGGCGATATAGACGTTGTGGCGAAAACTATTGCGCACAAAACGCGCCGCGTTCACGGCTTTTTTCAAAGCCATGCTCGGCGTCTTCACTTGCCGCGGCACCCGGGTCAACTTGATCCACAACTGCCGGGCCACCATTTTGGCCAGAGTCGCCGAGACGGCGCCGCTGCTATTGACTGGCGACAGCGGGCGCTTCTTAAGCTTCTTGACCTCGGTTTCAGACCAGCCCTTGAGCCGGTCGCTGTCGATCAGCTCCTCTTGCAGCGCCGCCGGATCGGTGGGCGCACCGGCCGATCGTAATCTGCCGATGGCCGGGTTCTCGCACAGCGGTTCGATGCGTCCGCTGCTGCGCGCGCTTAACGCCGTCGTCGACATGTTTTTTCCATCGTGCGGCCCCAAATAATTTTTCTCACCGCCGGCGCCCGGATGCCACGCGTGATAGAGAAACTCCGACGGGTGCCAGACCTCTTTGCGGCCAAAGTTGATGAGCCGAAACGTCATGTCGTAGGGACCGCAGATGTGCCCCAAATAATCGATATGTTCGTCGGCGCCGCCGATGGCGATCAGGTCAGCACGGCGCGCCGCCATGCAGGCGCCGTAGTTGCGCGCGTGCAGAGGGTCGTCGCGGTCCAACAGCCCAGCGGTCGTGCCGCCGGCGTTGTTGATACAGCCCTCGCCTACGATCGTCTCGACGCTTGGGTAGTTGAACGGATACAGATCGCGGCGTTCGTTGCGAAACTGGTCGATGTGCAAAACGATGCCCGGCTCGCACTCGAACTCATTTAAGATGCTCTCAACGAAGGTCTCTTTCGCAATGGCGTCGGAGTCGCAAATCACCACGATCTCGCCCCGGCTCATGACGATGCCCGCGTTGTACATCAGGTGTTTGTGGAAATAAGTATCGCGCGGGATTTCAAGGGCGACCCACCGGTCGACCGGCGGTGTTGCGTCGCCGGTGCGAAACCGGGTTTCGATCGCAGTTGCTTTTCGATCGTAGTACTCCAGCCAGAGGATTTCGAACTGGTGGCGCGGCAGGGTTTGCTTCTCAAGGTAGTCGAGAACGTGAAAACTCTCACGGCAGGACCAGTCGAGGAGCACGAGGCTGACCTTCGGCGCTGGCGTCAAATTATTGGAGTAGAATATCTGCACCGCTGGAGCGCTCCATGCGGACCATAAGGTTGCGACGGTTAGCGGTCGTAAGGCGAGTCCTTCGCATCGCTCGCCTCACGAGAGAAGAACCGAACGATTCGCTTGAACCAAAAACGAAAAAAGATTCCACCCGCGACCGCCGCTGCAATCAAGATCTGCAGCAATGATTGACCTGCGCTCGGGTCAATGTACGCATAGGCCAACGACGGACAGCCGAGAGAAATCATTCCGACACCTAGAATGCCAAACTTTACTACCACGCGACAACTCCTTTACGAACTTTTCATTTGTGCTTCATGCACGATCAGTTTGGGCGACGCGGCTGCGCCGCTAAGCCTGAGAGAGACGTAATCCAAATCGAGAGCGGGCGGCAGCGGGCAATCCAACAGCCGCTGTGATTTTTCCGGCTTGATGTCGAATTGACAAAAAGAGCGCTCGACGAAGCCGATATTGAGTCGGATTGGGGTCGGCCCGGCAACGGAAACTTGCAGCGTGAGCTGTTTCGGTCCCGCTAAGCTGCCGCCGAAATAGAGGCGCGCCTCTCTGCCGACCACCGCCATCGCTAAACCGCCCTGGTCCAAAGGCACAGACTGCCAGCCGGCGACGCTTCGGTAGCGCGCGCTCCCCGCAGCCGCCAGATCCAAGCGCAACCACGGTTTTGTTTGCCGACGATTTACATGCCGGCGAAACGTCGGCTGCCAGGAGCTGCGATCTTGGGCGTGGCCGACAACGCGGAACTCTTCGACGTCGGGAAAATTGCCACTGTCGATCGACCAGCTCTCTGGCGACCAGTTATAATAGTAAAACCGCCGCTCGCGATCGCCTGCCGGCGGTTGGCGAACGATATCGACGCACGCTTCATCCGACTGGGAAGGCAGCCCGATCTGACCCAGGATGATCTTCGGGATATCGCAAAGCGTTGCCGGTTCCATGCGCTCCTGAAACGATCCAAACGCGGACATAGGCTTCACTGCCAACACGGGAGTTCCCGCCGTTAGAACCGCATCTGGAATATAGGCATTGTGCCCATGGGAACTTTGCTGGGCAAACCATTCGCGCCGGTTGCCGAAGCTATCGCCGTGGTCCGCCGCCACTATGATAACGCTGCTGTCGTAAATGCCCAGGGCCTTGAGTTTATTCATAATTACGGCGAGACGATCGAAATAGCAAACACTCTGGGCGACCACGGCCTGGCGAGTTTCAGAGGTCGGCAAACTCGCTACGAGGGACCGCCAGCCTTCGTGGTTGTCAGGAAAAGGCGAGCGGTCGTGCGGCGCGCAATCGGCACCGAGCTGAATCGGCAAATGGACGCCCATGAAGTGAAGCCAAAAGAACCGAGGCTTTGCCTGTGAATCGACCGCCAGCTCGCGCGACAACGCGGCCATCGCGTCGGCGTCGATTCGGTACGGCGCCGCTGCGCCGCGCATCTTCTCCTCCCGGTTCGCTCCAAAACCGCCAAGTAACCAACGCTGCTGATTGTAGATCACCGCTTTGAGCGGCTGCGGCAGCGCCCGGAACAACCCGAGATTGAGCAAGAACAAGAAATCATCATAGCCACGATCCTGGCTGCACTTGGGCGCCGCGACGGTGTTGGGTCCGACGGAACCATCCTGACATATCTCATAACCCTTGTCGGCGAGCTGCCTAAGCAAATAATTTGGCGCATCCATGCTCAAGTAGCGCTTGCGCCAGTCGAGATAGTTGTTGGGATCGATCAAGTGGCCTGCGCCAAGCAGCACGGGTGCACTGCCCACCGTGGTCGTGCCGGCGCCCACCGTGTTGGGATAGAGGCTAAATCCCGTCATGGCCCGCTGGAGGTCGGGACGGAGGGCAAGCGCTTCGCGCGCAACGTCGGTCTGCATCGTGTCCAAAATCACGACGAAAACATTGCCGCGCGGCGCCACCGCCAAAGGTCGTGGTGGCGGCGGCGGTTGGCGATACCAGACCAGCCCGCCTTTTTCGGCATCGAACAACAGCACCACCTGCCCGGCAATCATTACCGTCAATAGCAACGCCGCCGCGAGCATGATTCGCGGGCTCAACCAACGACGGAAACCGTATGCGCAGGCGAAAACCAAGAGCCACACCGCGACGTCGCCGATTCCGCGCTGCCAGTGGCTGGCAAAATTGATCGGCAAACCGGCCAACACACCGTAATCCCAGTTGAGCAGATTTACGTCCAGCCAAATTGCTAAGCTGGCGCCCAGCACCATCACCGTCGACAGAGCGGAACGGCACAGGAACAGAACCGCGCCGAGCCCAAGCCAGCAACCAGCCGCGTAGGGCGCAATGCCGCGCGCAAAGGCCGCCACGGTCACCCCTTTGAAGTGCTCCGGATTGTTGGCCAGCACCATCCAGGGCGCGTAGGCGAGCAGGCTCCAGACCAAGCAGAAAGCTGCGGCCAACGCTCCGCCCAAAAGATGCATGTCAGCGCGCCGAAGCTTCATGTGAGTCCTTGAACAGCAGGCGCAGCACGCGGTGACGCAGTGCGGGATGCATGAAATGGTACGTGGTCCCCAACGCTGGATCCTGCGGCACCGCCGTGGGCCAGGCGCCACCGGCTGGACGCGAGCGCAGGTGATCGATCAACGTTTTGGCTCTGAGATACGGGTCATAGAAAGAAAAGAGGGCGCGGTGGAGCATGGCTTCGTCGACGGTCGTGCGCCGCGGGAAAGCAAACGTCAGCGGCGCAAACTCGCGCGCCGCCAACACTGGACCGAGGTCGATGCCGGCTGTCATGTGAAAGCAGGAGGCTCCCAAGCGCTGACGCACGAGCAGCGACCAAAGTAGCCCGTCAGCGCCGCGCACATGGGGCAAGAAACCCGGATGTACGTGGAGAAATGGCCGCACCGGGTCGTTGAGCAGAGCCGGTGGCACGATACCGCCACCGGAGTAGAGAATCTCGCCTGGAGGCAGTGCACTCAACCGTTGCGACAACGCGCGATCCTTCAAACTTTCAACCGCAATACATTCAACGTTGGCTGCGTCGCTGGCCAGCTCTGGGCCGTCGAGTGCCTCGCCGAAGACTTCCTGCGGTAGCCCGAAGGCGGCCCCGACTTTCTCGACCATTTCGCGGTAAAGATCGCTTTCATAGCGGCGTAGCCAGCGCGGCCAATGTAAACCCTGATCCACCGCGCGGCGCAACCGATGGGCATCCACCAACAGGCGCGGCAGCCAAGTTTTTTGGCGCGCTGTTTTTCGGCGACGAGGCAGCGCAATGATACGTTCGGGGCGATAGCCTGCGTATCTCAGGACCGCCAAATAGGCGCGCGCGATAGGTCCTTCATAAACCAACACGGTCAAGGGCAGCGTGGTCATGGCGCAATGCGCTCCAGCAGCTCCTGGCAGCGCACTCTTAGCTCCCGTGAAAATTTCTTCACGCCATTGGCTTCCATGCAATCGAGGGCGCGCAGTGCGGCGCTGAGAAACTTGCATTGGACACCTGCTGGTTCGGCAGCGATCAGGAACACCAAAACCAGCGCCGGCCAGGCGTCAGAATCCAGGGGAGTCGGTGCCGCTGGAACACGCCAAGCCTCGTCATACGTCGAGTGGACGCGCTTGGTGACCTCAACTTGGTGCGCCAGCTGATGCAACGCCGCCCAATCGGCCTTGCGCCACTTCCCCACCTGTCGCGTCAACAGCGCGATCAAGATTCGTTCCACCGCACCGCGCTCAGCAACCAACAGCTCGATAACACGCTTGTCCAAGGAACGATCGCTCGCTGCACCTCCGCTGCCGCGGTGTGCTCTGGCCACAAGGCCCAACTTGCCAGCAATGAATTCAGCGCCCGCCACTCCGCTGGTGCCGGCGTTAAATATCCACTGCCGGCGCTGTGCCGCCAACCGTTCACGCCAGCGCTCAGCATGACCCAACAACCGCTCCACGGCCGCCACGACCGCCGTTGGTGCGTCCGCCGGCACAACTTCACCGACCTCAGTCCTGAGAAAAACTTCCAGCGGTTCGCAGTCAAGGCTTGCGTAGTGCGGATTGTTCACTTTGCGCGGCACGTCGACAAACAACACCGGCCGCAACAAACCAAAGGCAAATTCAAACGCGGCGCCCGACCAATCGCTGATCATGATGTCGGCGTCGCGGTAGATCTCATGACTGGCAACGCCAAGGTCCAAGGCGAAATTGTCGTCAGCCCCAAAACGGGCTGTGAGTTCGTCGACGAGTGCGCGCTGGGTTTGCAGCGTGCGTGGATGGGGCCGTAAAACCACCCGCATACCGGCCTGCAGCAATGCGCTGCAAACCGCCGCGCCGCAACTTTGGATGAGTCCCGCTTGCCCCCACGACGGCGCCACCAGTACCGTTGGCTGGTCGGGTACTGGGGTACGCCGTTCCTCGGCGGACGCCATCAGCGCATCGATCGGCCCATAGCCATGGGGCACCAACTGCTTCGCTCTAAGATTGTGTTGCGCCTCCCAAGCGCGGCTCTCCGTCACATGATGCGGCCCAACGCAAAGAATTGAATCGTAGTTGTCGAAGGCGCCGGGCCGGTAGGCCATGTGGGTGCTGACCAGCGAGTGGTGCAAGTAAGCGTAATGGCCCACCGCTGGCGAGCGTTTGAGATGAAACCGATTCAGATCGGGTGTCGACATAAGCACCAGGTCAGCTGCCAACGTCTGAAACCACGCTGTGCGCGCCGTGCCATGACCGATACAGAACGAGCGCCGCGGCGGCTGCGCGCCGAGCAACGGGTCGCCGCTATCGGAGGTCACAAACAGATAGTCGAACCGATAACGGTCGGTGAGGGCCGCCAATATGGGCGCGAAAAAAACGTCATACTCGCGCCCCTCACAATACACGACGAGCCGGCGCTCGCGGCGCGACAGTTTGCGCAGGCGGTGAAAATCACGCCAGGGATCCAGCCAGTTGAACATCGCTATGCCAGGCGGCACAAGCGCGCGAGCTGGCCGTCGCGCTGCAGTTGGTGATAGATCGCCAGATCTTGCACGGTGTCGACTTCCAACCAACCGCCATCGATCGGCACGGCGTGAACCGGCCAATCGTCATCGATCAAGCGCTGCAAAAAATCGGTTAGATACATCGTCCTAGCGGCCTGGCTTGCGCCTGTGCCATCGAGCAGCGTGTCGTAGATTGCCGGCAGGCGCGCTGCGTAGTCGGCGCGAAACTTCATCAAACCGATGTATTGGCCCTCAATATCGGCATAACCGTGTGGCTTCTTACCCAGCTCAACAATTCGGCCATCGGAGGCGAGTTTCAGCGTTTCCGCATCCTGGAGGCAATCTTCCATGCGCGCCTCCCAGAGCGCGCGCCATTGGCGGTCGACAATCACCGCCACCGGCGCATCGCTGCCGCAGAGGGCCGCCAGCACTCTTTGCTCGAAAACGATGTCGCCGTAGCTGACAATCACATCCCCTGCGCCAGACATCATCGCACGCGCGCAAAATAAGCTCGCGACCATGTTCGTGGTGGCAAAGTCCGGGTTCATGATCGTGCGCGCGCCGCAGGCGGCCAGTTGATCGACACGGTAGCCACCGACAATTGTCAGGTCGGTAACACCGAGAGCACGAAACACCGCCAGCTGCCGGTCGATCAAAGACCGGCCCGCCAATTCCACCAAGCACTTCGGACGATCGTCGGTGAGCGGCCGCAGCCGAGTGCCCTGACCAGCCGCGAGGATAACGGCACTCAACATCGTCATGCCGTCCCAAAAATTTCTCTTATCAGCGCAACGTCCATGGCCTCAGCTGGCTCTTCCCGCTCGGGGTGCCACATCAGGCCATGGAACGGCGCGCTCTGGTGGCGCATCGCCTCGATCGAGCCATCGTCACAAAATCCAGTGGCAATCAGACCCGCACCCAGGTCTCCCGCTTCGATACCAAAATTATGAAAGCTATTGACGTTGCGCACCTGGGCACCCCTGGTCACGCGGTGGCGACTGGCCACATGGCCGGCCAGTGGCGACAAACGGCCTTTGAAAAATACGTTTATGATCTGCATGCCGCGGCAAACACCCAGAACTGGAATCTGCCGATCTCTACAATAGGCGAGCACGCCGTACTCAAAGCGGTCGCGAGTCGGCAGCTCAGCTAGGCTGGCATGCGCGACGTCGTTGCCACCGGTGATGATGATGCCGTCCAATGCCAAAGCACCGAGATAAACCGCGGTATTTTGAATTTGGTTGCATAACGGTACCGGCACGAAACCTAAACTTTCGAGCAACCCTGCCCAACGCTGATCGAGCGCATCCCGCGTCTCGCAGCGTTCGGGGAACTCATCAACTCGCTGTGTCAAACCCAGCCGGCGATTCACCCAACAACCTCGATGTGCCGAGTTAGACAATCGATGCGCAGCATGCGGCCGCCGCGACAACGGTTGAAGATCGCCTCTCCCACGCCCAATACGGCGGGGATTCCCAGCTCGGCAGCGCGAATCGCCATATGTGAGTTGACACCCCCATAAAGCGTGACCAATCCGGTGATTCCCATGCCGTATAGCCAGTCATAGCCCGGATCGCCGCTCACAAGGAGCGCGATCTTCCCAGCGACACTGCTATCTTGCCAGCCGTTAGCGGCGAGTTCCACCGCCGGCGCTAACACCTGCCCGCGACCGACAAAGTTAGGCAGCGTAGGAGCGTAAACAGATGAGAGCAGCTGTGCCTCGCGCGCGATCAGCGGCGGCAGCTCAATCGCTTGGGCGGTCTCGTGCAACTTCTCTCCCTCAGCGGCCCGCTTCGTCAACCAAGAATGCGGATCACTTGGGCTATCGCTATTGTGCCAATCAATGAAATATTTGAGATCGATCTGCGCCGTTTGCCTGCGCAACAAGCCGTAGTTGGTGCCGACCTCGGCAAGATCCGCCAATGCACGGCTCAGGTTTCGGGTAAACGCGAATTTGGCCGCTTCGCGTCCCTCGATCGCGCTGCGCAGGAACGTAACGAAGCTTTCGACATCGTCGGGCAAAGCCAAGTCGCGTAAGACCACGCCGAAAGCGTCGAGCACCGCAGGTGAAAATTCAAAGCGGGTGTCGTTAAATAGCTCCGCCCTCGCGCTTTTAACCATTGGATCTAGATACACTCCCGGCGCTTCACCGTAAGAGGGCACCGCAAGATCGTAGGTTCCTGGCCGCAGATGGCCGTAGGTATTAACGAAACCATCCCACGACAGGTTACCCAAGCGCACACGCGCGGCATCGCGACTCATTTGTTTCGCTCCACTCTTAAGCGAACCGATGAATCCCTCCATTTCTTGCGGAGTAATCACATTGCGGGCTACCGAGCTGCGCAGAAATCCCACCGCGATAAATGCCGCGCGCGCCAATTGAGCGAACGCCGGCGTGCCCCAACGGCGGCAGTCCTGCAAAAGTTGAATGGCGCGGGCGAGCGACGACGGGCGGCCCGAAGTTAACCGATCAAAGCGCGCTTCCAATTCCGCGAGCCGGCGTCTTTGGGCGCCGATCTGGCTCATGGCAAACTCGGTCACACCCAACAAGCCGGCGCGCAAAGCCGCTACGTCATCGGCACCGAATCCCGCTTCGAGTAGAGTTTCGCTGCGTTGGGGGATATCGAAACTTAGCGCCGTCAATGCCACCTCGAACTCCACTTTGTCGTGGAATTCTGGCCGTTCTTCTAACTTCGTCAAATAGAATTCTACTAAGCGATTGGCCAACTCGTCAGCCACCGTGTCCGGAATGAAAGAAGAGAAGCTAGCCCGCAAATCGATGTAAGGATGGCCGCAGAACTCGACCATCAACGGATTCGGGCGTATGTCGCGATATCCCATCGCGGCACGCTCGGCGGCGCACATGTCGTCGGTAATAAGATAACGGTACAGTGACAAAGCCAGTCGGCGCGGGGTTCTACCGATCATTTCAGCGGGATTCCAGTCCGACATGACGCCGAAGATCGTGCGCGATCCGCAAACGGCGGGATGGGCTTTTTGACGCCCACGAAAGTCGCTTTGCGCCGCCGCAAGACAGCGGCGCGCTTCCTCATACAACAGCGGCTGCTCGACCTTGACAGTCATCGCGCGCACCTGTAGCAGATGCACAACTCCCTGACGATCGACCGCAAATTCGATATCTAAGGCATCGCTACCAACTAGGCCCTCTAATTCTCGGATGGCCCGAAGAACGCGGTAAATGGACGGATGGGCTTCGCCAGGGACTTCCGCGGCAAGCCGATGTATGACGCAGAACTTCGGCTGGGTTGCTGTGCCCCCAGTCACGGTATCCGTGCGACCACTTTGGTCATCATAGCTAATCACATAATACGGCGCGCCGGCGTTAAATGAGCGGGTAAATGCGACCCCTGCCAGCACCACGTCATGCACCACCGCCTGGATTAACACCTGATCGTTCGGGCTACGTTCGTCAAATGAGTCGATAACCGCGTCAATCGCTGCACCCAGCTTCGCCTCGTCGTCAACATCGACATCGATCACACTCAAAAAACGCCCGGCATTGGAACCGCCCACACGGTCTTCGACCTGGCAGCTGCTGCGTACCGCGACGCGCTCGCCGCCCAGGGACTCTCGTATGGAGTGAGTCAAGCGTTGGCGTTGCTGACGCCACACGGTCGCTTCAAAATAGATCGGCGTACCGATGACGGAATGGGTCACTAGCGGCTGAAGACGCGCGAGGGTTTCCGCCTTCGTGCCAAGTGCGATAGGGGTTTTCTCCGGTGATCGAGAGGTTTCAATGTTAAGCGTATCGTTCATCAGTACATCAGCCGCGCAGTGCGGCAAACAAACCATCAGCCTGCCACGACAAACCGCCCTCAGCGGCGATGGTGACGATATCTATGATTCAGAGAAACGTAGGGCGGGAATCACTGCGAGCAGCAGAACCCATGGCCCGGAAATTGCTCTATAGACTTAAATCCCTCCTGGATTAATATCCAATCGACTTGTCGCAGCCAGCGCTCTGAAAGTGATCCTATCTTATCGTTGCGGCCTTTGTCTAGCTCAGGGGCGAGTCCATAACTCCGCTCTAAGGTTCCGCACCGACGGTCAACGGCACATACGTAGACGCGGATGCTGGGCGGCAGTTTGGGGCGGTATAATCGAGCGGGTGACCCGGCGACTGGTCAGCGCCGCTGTTCGT